>Ga0116171_10001107_pt1 | contig 27680 bp, 20 predicted proteins | sample AD_JPNHW2_MetaG_FD_89798 | JGI IMG/M metagenome (GOLD analysis project Ga0116171, IMG submission 89798) | Active sludge microbial communities of municipal wastewater-treating anaerobic digesters from Japan - AD_JPNHW2_MetaG | ecosystem: Engineered > Bioreactor > Anaerobic > Digestate | place...
ATGAGAACCTGGTTTCATCCAGCGCTCAAATTAAAAATTCTGTTATCAAGGAACCCTGCTTCATTGGTGATCATGTGCAAATCAACGACTCGGTAATTGGTCCGCATGTTTCCATCGGTAAAAATACCCACATCGAAAATTCCATAATAACGAACAGCATTATCCAGGAAAATTCACACATACTTGACGCTAATCTTGATAATTCAATGATTGGAAATTTTGTCGATTTCAGAGGAAAGTTGTATGAGCTTAGTATTGGTGACTATACAACCATGTGCTAAAAGATTTTTATGAAGAAACTTTTTAAAACAATCTTATTCTGCGGCTGCTTCACCCTGCCCATACTGTTCAGTTCTTGCAAAACGACTAAAACGACAACCAATACTGATTCCGCAAATCCTCAAAAACTTACAAAGGAACAACTGTTGCAAAATTCAGGTATTTTTTTAGATGCCCTCAAAGAAAAATACCTGGGTAATAATGATAAAGCTCTTGGGCTTTTTGCCCAGTGTATTAAACAAAACCCGGGGAATGATGGCGCATTGTATGAAATGGCTTGTATATTATTCGACGGGCACAAGTACTCCGATGCACTGGTGCTGGCAAAAAACGCCTGCAAAATAAAGCCTGACAATATCTGGTACTCATTATTACTGGCTGAAATTTATTCTATCCAAAAAGACTATGAAAATGCTGAAAAAACCTATAAAGCATTAACGGACAGAAACTCCGACAATATGGATATTTTCTATGAATGGGCCGACCTTTGTATACTTCACAGCAATTACGCGGATGCAATAAAAGTTTACGACCTGTTGGAAAGTAAATTCAGCAGGCAACCTGAAGCAACATTGCAAAAAGAAAAACTATATATGCAACTGGGGAAACCGGCAAAAGCCATTGAGGAACTGGAAGCCCTAATTGCCCTTTCCCCGGGCGAAACCCAATATTATACGGAGTTGGCAACATTATATTTAACAACAAGCCAGCCGGCTAAAGCTTTTGAACAGTATCAAAAAGTTCTTGCCATTAATCCGTCCGACCCTTATGTTCATCTTGCCATGGCTGACTATTATCGCATACAAAATAACAGCTCAAAAGCAATCGAAGAATTGAAAATTGCTTTCGGGGCAAAAGATCTGGACATTGATACTAAAGTGAAAATCATGCTGGATATGGTCAATAATCCACTTCAATATAAGGATTATGTTCCATCGCTCATTGATCTTGCCAAAATCGTTACCGAATCTGCACCCGAAGAGGCTAAGGCCTTTTCAATATACGGAGATATTCTTTACCAGCAAAAAGATCTTGAAGGAGCAAGAACTGCTTTCCGAAAAGTTACCGAGCTGGATAACAGCAAATATGTTGTTTGGCAGCAGTTACTTCAAATAGATAAAACTCTTGATGATAACAAAGCCCTTGCTGAGGAAAGCAAAAAGGCTATGGAGCTTTTTCCCGAACAACCCGAACCATACTTGTTTTATGGTATTTGTAAAATGAAAGAAGGCGATTATACACAAGCAATTTCTGTTTTGAACAACGGTAAAAATTTTGCTGCCGACGATGATAAAATGATGCTGAAATTTTATACGGCACTTGCCGATACATACTATAAAAACAAAAACTTTGATTTGTGCTTTGAGGCATATGAAAAATCACTCAGCATTGATCCAAACAATATCTATGTTTTAAATAATTACAGCTTTGACCTTGCTCTGCAAAACAGCAACCTGCCCCGGGCAGAACAGCTTTGCAGCCGCCTGATTTCGTTACAACCGGATAATCCTGTTTTTCAGGATACCTATGCATGGGTGTTTTACAAACAGAAAAAATATAACGATGCAAAAATATGGATCGAAAAAGCAGTAGCCGGTAGCAATAGTAAAAATGCAAGCATCCTGAACCATTACGGGGATATTCTGTATTCACTGAACCAGGCAGACCTTGCGGTGGAATATTGGATCAAAGCCAAAGAAAACGGACTGAATACTGAATTAATCGATAAAAAGATCCGTGATAAAAAGCTTTATGAATAGAAGTTTTTTTATTACTGCAATTCTTTGCATCCATATCTTGTTTTTATTATCGTGTAAAACAAAACATGAAACAATAAATACCGGTAAAAATCATCCTGTTGAAGATTATTACAACCTGATGAAAGAAAACCAGTTCCGGTTCAATACACTCTCTTTAAAATTTAATGCTGAAGCACAATCCGGAGATGAAAACAACAGCTTTTCCGGAAATATTTACATTGTAAAAGATAGCCTTATCTGGATTTCGGTTCAAAAACTCAGCATTGAGGTTGCCAGGTTATTAATAACTACAGATTCTGTAAAAATGCTTGACCGCCTCAATAAAATATATTACTATGGAGACTTTAAAATCTTGCAGGATATTATAAAATTACAAGGCAGTTTCATCATGCTTCAGGCTTTTTTTACCGGTAATGCTGATGTATCAATTGAAAGCACGGACGTCACCACGGCGCAAACAAAAAATTACGTAATACTGCAAATTAACAAAAGAAAAAATACTGCAAAAACAGGCGATTCACTGAGGCAGGAAATACGTATTGATACCAAAAATTACAAAATAATTAAAAACAGTATTACTGAAAAAAAATCTGAACTTACAAGGCTTTTTGAATGTGAATATTCCGGCTTTTTTCAGGTTAATGAACAATTGTTCCCGCAAAAGATTAATTTTTTAATTACTGTTTCAGATACAACAAGAGGTAACATCATATTTAGCCGTGTTAGCCCTGATAAAAAGGAAACATTTCCTTTTAACGTACCGGCCACCTACGAACATCGAAAATACTAAGAAACTGTTTTATCTAGTGAGTACTACTTTTTTCGTGAATATTTGATCATTGGTTTTTATCGTCACAAAGTACACCCCGCGTAATAAATCTGATAAATCAATTTGGACATTGTTTTTATCACCGCTTATGCCGGTATTTTTTTCCCGGACCTTTTTGCCCATAGCATCATAAATAAGAATATCGGTGTCAGAAATAATGTTATTTTCTGCACTGACAACTATGATATCTTTAGCCGGATTAGGATAAATTAAAATACTTTCTGATAAGCCGGTTTCTTCAACACCTGCGCCGGCATATACATAAATGAAATTATTTTTGGTTTCGGTATCAGTACCGGCAGAGTTGGTAACCTGCAATGAAATAGTATAATATCCGGGGGTCGTAAACTTGATAATTGCATTTTTCGTTGTTGTGGATGTTGATCCTACAAATGATATTCCGGCATTGGGGGTTACAGACCACAGATAATCCAGTGGATTGTTTGTAGAAGTGTTGGTAAAAACAACCAGGCTGTTCACAGGTATTGAGGTGGTATTGGCCGTAAAACCTGCTTCGGGCAAAGTTGCAGGTTTCGGGTAAATATTATATACTATTTGCTGGTAATCATTAAAACTCTCAAAAGAACCACTTGGCGATATGTCGCTCAGGTATATATACCCATTATAAGTGCCGCTCCACCCCCAGTTAAAATGAAACATATTGCTGTACGTGCCGCTGTTCTGATATCCATCACATACAAAAGCATGGCCACCCGATCCGCCGCTGGAACCGGCATAAAGAACAGGACGGAGTGAATCCAGGCTATTTTTGATCAATGAAGCCCAGTCATCGTTGCTATAAATCGAACGATAAGTGTATTGCGCTGAATAAATAAAATAAGTAACTAATGCACCGGCAGCATCAGCTAAGTTGGCAGCAGACCCCCCGCCATCATAATCCATATTTACCGAAATTCCGCAATGAGAAATTAATGTGGCCACAGCAGAATTTGACGAATTTACATTGTCGGGCATGGAGGCCCAATTGTATGTGGTTGATCCAAAATTGGCAGACAATGTCCCGAAATTATTTGAATAGCCGTTGGCTACAGAATGAACATAACTATGAGAGCTGTACCCATGTGTCGGATAATTATGATATTTCATCACCATGGCCATGGCATCGGCAACACAACCTGCATAACACTTACCGCAGGGACCAAAAGTAGCAGTAGGGCAACTGGCATTATAGAAACAGTCCTGATTCCAGTTGGCGGTCACCAGGGGAGAAACTGCATTCACATCTTTTGTCAGGGCTATAGATGGCGATGAATAATAATTCCAGTATTTTTCAATCGTAATATCTTTTTGAAAAGTCTGTGTGCGAACATATTTTATTTGCTTTTTAAACAAATCCAGCCAGTAAAGAAAATTATCATTCTGAATGGCCGGAGAATAGGCTCCGTTAAAACAATAAAATAAAACCGGAGCTGCCTGTTTTTCAGCAGAAGCTACAACAAAGCCCCTGTTTGCAGATATGTTATAAATGTATAATAGCGGAAGGCCATTATCTGATAAAGTATATTCATCGCCAAATATTACATCTTTATACGCTAAAGGTTTTTCAATATTGGCCCTTTCGTAATAAATATTTCTGGCAACCTGCCTAGCTGTTTCATTAGATACGAGCTGTGCATAGGAATTCAAATAAATCAGAATTGAAATAAAAAATATAAAATATGGCTTTTTCATAAAAATACTTTTGTGCGAAATTAAAAAAATACAACAAGCCTGCTTTTGTAAAATCTTGCGAATTCTTAAGTTTATTTATAGACTTTTTTTATAAACAAAACAAAAATAATGGCAGTGAAAAAGGAAAACATGGCATAAACAACAGCTGGTTTTTCCATATCAGGACTATTTAAAATAGCGCCGGAAATGAGCAATGCCAGAGCTGTGTTGTGTAATCCGACTTCAATGGATATCGTGAACTGATTTTTAAAGTCGAGCTTTAATACCCTTGCTATATAAAACCCCAACATCATAGCTGTAAAATTGAGCAATAACATAAAGGGTAATAAATTCAGGGTTTCTTTCAGGGTAATTCCTGTGCCGCCAAAATTTTCTCCAAAAAAAATTTTTACGGTAAAAATAAAGCCCAACATCAAAACAAGTATGACTTTTACCGGCTTTTCAAGTTTTACAGCCCATTCGCCGGTTTTGCTGCGAATAAAAACTCCGATGGCGGCCGGGATGAGGGTAATGATGAATATTTGAAGTATTGTTATGGGAACGGATAAATGTATCTCTCTGGCAACCCCTAAAAATATATAAAGTGCCAGATTGGTCATCACGGGAATACTCACCAGGGTAATAAAACTATTAATTGTTGTCATGGAAATGGCCAGGGCGACATTCCCTTTAAACAAATGAGTGACCAGGTTTGAAGAAGCACCGCTGGCGCAAAGAGAAACAATGACAATACCCACTTTTGTTTCATCGGGTAAGCCAGATAATGAAGCTATTATAAAAGCAGCGGTAGGTACTAAAAATAGCTGTATGCCCAGGGCCAGAAATAGCGGCTTAGGATGAACAAAAAGGTTTTTAAAATCATTTACGGTCAGGGAAAGCCCGATGCCCAGCATGATCAGCGCCAGCACCAGATTTATCATTATGTCAATATAGCTATAACCTAAAAACATGTTTTTCCTTTTGCAAAGGTATGAAAATCATCCTGTGATTTTAATTACAAATACTTCAAAGCAAAATTCCTGATTTCCGGTAATTTTTAATGCGCCGGCATCCGCAGATAAAACCCTGCTGTGACAATTCATTTGAAAAGTCTATTTTTACAGTAAAAAAACAAATGAGCAAAAACAGTTCACACAAAAAATCGATAAATTCCGATGCCACTTCTGAATTGATTCTGAAAGTATTTTTCAAAAACCCTTACAGCGGACTTAATTATAAACAAATATCAAAACAACTTAATATTAGCGATAAAGCACTGAAAGAAGTTGTCAGGGCGCATCTTGAAGTTTTATTAAAAAGTAAAAGCCTGATCGAAGATAAAAGAGGTAAGTACAAACTGAACCCGGAAAAGCATTCGGCATATTTCCCCAGGCAGACCTATTATACAGGTACTGTTGATATGAAACAATCAGGTAAAGCATACATAATTACCGACATTCCCGGGCCCGATATTTTCATTTCTCCATATAATACAAATAAAGCATTGAATGGCGATAAGGTGAAAGTGCTTTTATTGCCAGGACGCCAGGGTAAAAAGCCTGAAGGCCAGATTGTAGAAATAATAAAAAGAGCCAAAGAGCAATTTGTCGGAACAATACAGGTAACAAAGTACTACTCTTTTCTGATTCCCGATAATCAAAGCGTACCAGTTGACATTTATATACCGAATGATAAAATATTAAAGGCACAACACGGTGATAAGGTAGTGGTAAAAATTGTGGAATGGCCCGAAAATTCTAAAAATCCGTTTGGCGAAGTAATCCAGGTTTTGGGAAAACCCGGTGATAACAATGTTGAAATGCAATCCATCATTGCAGAGTTTGGCTTTCCTTTGTCTTTTCCGGAAAACGTTGAGCGTGAAGCAGAAAAAATTTCAGTAAAAATAAACCCGGAAGAATATAAAAACCGCCGTGATTTCCGTAAAACCTTTACTATTACTATCGATCCGGAAGATGCCAAAGATTTTGATGATGCCGTTTCCCTTTGTAAATTAACAAATGGAAATTGGGAAGTAGGAGTTCACATTGCTGATGTTTCACATTTTGTAAAAGAAGATTCGGTTATCGATCGGGAAGCCTATAACCGTGGAACATCAATATATCTTGCTGATCGTGTTGTTCCTATGCTTCCTGAAGTTTTATCAAATAATCTGTGCTCATTAAAGGCAAATGAAGACAAATTATGTTTTTCCGCAGTTTTCGAAATGACAGATAATGCAGAAATTGTAAATGAATGGTTTGGCAAAACCATGATTAATTCTGATCACCGCTTTAACTATGATGAAGTGCAAGCTACAATTGTAAACAAAGAGGGATTGTATGCTGATGAAATACTGACGTTAAACCGTTTGGCTAGTATTCTACGGGAAGAAAGGTATAAAAGCGGTTCATTTAATTTCGATACCGAAGAAGTTCGTTTTAAATACGATGAAAAAGGCAAACCAATAGAAGTTTACATTAAACAACAGAAAGAATCGAATAAATTAATTGAAGATTTTATGTTGCTGGCTAACCGTAAAGTTGCTGAACTGATCGGAAAAACAAAAAATAACAAAACTCCAAAAACTTTTGTTTACCGCATACATGATAAGCCATTACCTGAAAAACTTGAGATTTTTTCCAAATTCATCTTAAAACTTGGCTATAAAATCAACAATAAAAATAATAAAACCCTGGCGGATTCTATGAATTCACTACTTTATAATATAAAAGGCAAGGGCGAAGAAAACATGATTAATAATCTTGCCATACGAACAATGGCCAAGGCAGTTTACTCGACCGAAAATATAGGCCATTACGGGCTTTCCTTTCATTATTATACCCATTTTACGTCACCTATACGGCGTTATCCCGATCTGATGGTACACAGACTCCTGGAGCGTTATATGGCCAATAAATCTCCGGTAAATAAAGAAGAATATGAAGAAAAATGTAAACACTCTTCGGATATGGAAAAATTGGCCACTGATGCAGAACGGGCATCTGTAAAGTACAAACAGGCCGAATACATGGCTGATAAAGTGGGCCAGGTTTTCGACGGACATATCACCGGGGTAAGTAAATGGGGCATTTATGTCGAAATTATCGAAAACAAATGCGAAGGAATGGTTTCCATTCGCGATATGGATGATGATGTTTATTTTATCGACGAAGAAAACTATACCGTAATCGGGCGTTATTCAAAAAGAAAATACCGTTTGGGCGATAAAGTTAAAATTAAAGTTAAGAAAATACTCCTTGCCAAAAAGCAAATTGACCTGATTTTCGTTTAGACTGCTACTATAGCATATTTAAACGGCTGTAAAGGTCTTTGCGGTAAAAATTTCCAATGGGAATTTCTTTCATCGAATTTTCAATGATCAGGCTGGTGTATTTTATTGAAAATATCTTATCCATACGCACAATGAAGGACTTATGTATCCTTACAAAATCCCATTCAGGAAGAAATTTCTGGATTTCTTTCATATTAATCCTGACCGTGTAATTTTCGTCCACGGTATTGATGGTAATATAGTCCCTTAATGCTTCAACATAGCAGATATCATCGTATTTAACCCTTTTCAGGCGGCTGTTGGTACGGATATAAATACTATCAGCAGTATTTTTATTTTCAATAACGGAATAATACAGGTCTCTTTCTTTTTTCAGTTGTTTTACCTTTGAATGTTTATGCAAAGCCATTTCAATGGTTGTTTGCAGTTCTTTTTCATAAAAAGGCTTTACCAGATAACCATATGGATCAGAATCTTTTGCCATCTCAATAGTTTTTTCATCGGTATAGGCCGTTAAAAAAACAATGGGAACATCTATTAACTCAGTAATTTTAGTAGCAGCTTCGGTACCGTTCATTTTTCCGCTTAAACGAATATCCATTAAAATGAGGTTGGGGTTATGGTCTTCGGCATTTGCCACGGCCTCTTCTCCTGAAGTAAAAACCCCTGTTATATCATAACCCAGATTAGTAAGGCATGATTCAATATATTTCGAAACTATAACCTCATCTTCTACGATTAAAATTCTTGCTTTAGCCATATATTTTGTTTTTAATAAAGTGATAAAATTAATACAAATTTTTCGATTTTAATTATTTTTTTCAATTTTATTTCCATCCCAGCTGGTTTCTATACCATCTTCATAACGAATAGTAATAATCTTAATTCCTTCAGAGTCATAAATATGCCAGTCCCCTTCCTTCTTTCCCATGATATATTTACCTTTTTCCTTAACTTTTTCATTGGGCCAAAAATACACAAAATCTCCATTCGGATTACCTTCAATATAATTACCTTCAAAATTCAATGTACCGTCAGTATAGTGTTTCCAAAGGCCTTCACGTTTACCGGATTCATATGATCCTATTTCTTTTTCATCACCTGTTTCATAAATCCACTCGCCTTCTTCTTCCCCATCAACATATTCTCCTTTAACAATAACTTTTCCTGAATCGCTCAATTCAACATAATTTCCGTTATGAATGCCATTTTTTAAATTATCCTCTTTCCTGACATTACCTGACTCGTAAAACCATTTCCATTTCCCTTCAGGTTTCCCGTTATTATTATATTTTCCAACTTGTTCAACTGAACCATTTTTAAAATAAAATTTCCATTCTCCCTGCCTCAGATTATTCACATAAAGGCCTTCTCCACTCTTTTCACCACTATTGTAATATTCTTTCCACTCGCCTTGTTTCATGCCGTTTTCATCCACAATGCCCTCACCTATGATAATACCATTTTTAAATATATATGATTTTGTAATTTTTCCTTCCTGGCTGTATTCACGCCTGGTACCTTCGGGAATATTATCTTTATAGCTTTGGATAATACGTACTTTTCCGTTTTTATAATAATCTGTTTTTATTTCATAATTTACAAGTTCGGGAGCATCCGCAATTAACTCATCATTTACGTATTTTTCCAGTTTTATTAAATTTCCTTTTATATCATATTCTTTAAAATATCCATCTCTTTTCCCGTAGCTGTAAGTGCCTTCCGATTTAACCTGTTCATTATCATAAAAATCTTTCCATACTCCATGTTTTAATCCTTCACGGCTCCTGTTAATATTTTCGGTGTTTATAACATAACCTTTCCTGTATTCCGTAAGCGTGATAATCTGGCCACTAGGAGAATATTCTTTTGCAACTCCTTCTTCCCTGCCATTAATGAAGTTCGATTTTTCTTTTACTTTGCCATCCGAATATAAATGGTAACTGGGGCCGTTTTTAACATCATCAACAAATGTTTCTTCAATAATTTCATCTTTCAGAAAAGTCTTTCTGAGTCCATTTTTTTTTTCGTTCAGATAATTGATTTCGAGGGATAAATTACCGGAATCACTATAAAATTTCCAGGTGCTGTCAAGTTCAAAATTTTTCCTGTTTCCCTCTGATTTTAATTGTCCGTTTTCATAATAATTTTTCCAATAACCATCAGGTTTACCTTGTTTTAAAAATCCTTCACTCTGTTTTTTTCCTGAAGGATAATAAAATATATTAAAACCATTTTCCTTAATAGTATCCTGGGCCAACGCTTTTACAACAATGAAAAATAAAATAACTGTCAATAATTTTTTCATCATTTATTGGTATTACTTTTTAGCTGTTTTAGATATTTCAAGCATTTTAAGTAATGGCTTTTTTGCCTTGTTTATTGTTGCTTCATCAAGAATTATTTCAGGCAATTCGTTTTCAAGACAATGATAAAGTTTTTCAATTGTGATTAATTTCATATACTCGCAATCATTACAGCTGCAATTTTTTTCATTTGCTGCAATAATAAATTCTTTATCCGGGGCAACTTTTTTCATTTGATGAATAATACCGGTTTCGGTTGCCACGACATATCTTTTACTACGATCTTCCTTTATAAATTTCAGCATGGCAGCAGTAGAGCCAATAAAATCAGCCAACTCTAAAATTGCAGCCTTACACTCCGGGTGCGCAATCAACTTAGCATCTTTATTTTCTATTTTCAAACGTAAAATTTCTTCCTCTTTTAAAATATCATGAACCTTGCAGGTACCATCCCAAAGTAACATTTTTCTTCCTGTAATTTTATTGATATAACTTCCCAGGTTTTTATCAGGAGCAAATATTATCGGTCGATTTTCAGGAATAGAATTTATTACCTGTACAGCATTTCCCGAAGTGCAAATAATATCAGATAATGTCTTTACTTCAGCAGAACAGTTTATATATGAAACCACAATATGATCGGGATGCTGTTCTTTAAAAGATTTAAAGTCATTATAATTGCACGAATCAGCTAATGAGCAGCCGGCATTCATATCAGGTAAAAGCACCTTTTTATCCGGATTCAGAATTTTTGCAGTTTCAGCCATAAATTTTACTCCGCAAAAAACTATTATTTTTGCATCAGTTTCTGCGGCTTTTTGAGATAAGCCCAGACTATCTTCTACGTAATCAGCTATCTCCTGTATTTCAGGTATCTGATAGAAGTGAGCAAGAATTACTGCATTTTTTTGCTCTTTTAATTTTTTAATTTTTTCCTGATAGTCCATAATCATGAAATTCTTTGCAATATTACGACGTTTTATTTTCACATTATTTTTCTTTAATAATATTTATTAAATATTTTTTAAATTTATTATTATTAAATACAGGATGTTAATTGTGTTTGAAAAAAAAGTAAGAAGAACTTTTTTATTTTAAATATTAAGTTTTATCAACAATATATCAACATAAATTTTATTTTAAAGCATTATAAAATAAGGAAATGAAAAAATATTAACAGTTTATGGAAAACGTGATGTTTTAATAAAATTGTATTAATTTTACTTTGAAAACTTGTTAGTCTTTTTTAATAATATCAACTGTTTTTAACAATCAAAAAAAATTACGTGCTTTACCAACATAGAATGATCTTTATTAACATTACCATTGTTAAAAACATATTATTTTAAAAATAAACAGTTTAAAAAATAAGAGAAAAAAATATTTAATTAGAAAACAACGAATTAAAAAAGAACAACAACAAAAAATTATTAACAATCAAAAGATGAATAAACAGATAGCCTTAGGCAGTGACCATGCTGGATTTGAATTGAAAGAACATATTAAAAAATATCTTATTTGTTTGAATTACCAGGTATGTGACTATGGTACTTTTAATAGTCAAAGTGTTGATTATCCTGATATAATACATCCTTTGGCACATGATATAAATAACAATAAATTTGAAAAGGGAATAATAATATGTGGTAGTGGCAATGGTGTTGCCATGACAGCAAATAAATATATCAATGTAAGGGCTGCCCTTTGCTGGAATGTAAAAATTGCTGAACTTGCGCGTTTACATAATGATGCAAACCTAATTTCTTTGCCGGCCCGCTTTATTACGCCAGAGGATGCTGTTGAGATAGTAAACGCCTTTTTGACGACTGAATTTGAAGGTGGGCGTCATTTAATCAGGATTAATAAAATAAAAAATCTTATTAATTGATATGAGCGAGAAACAAAAGATTTTTACCAGAAAAGCCGAAATAAAAGCCTTTGATATTAATCACAGGAAGATTATTAAACATAATATTTCCCGGTATGATAGCGCCGTGTTAAAAGGTAAAGAACAGTTTTCAAATCTCGATGTAGCAAGGCAACGAATTTCTTTTTTAAAACACAGGGCCATAAACAGTCTTGAAAACTACCTTAAAGAATTTGAATATAACTTTGTTAAAAAGGGCGGAAAAGTAATCTGGGCTAATGATGCAGAAGAAGCGGCTAATGAAATTTTAAAAATATTTCTAAAGAATGAAGCTAAACTGGCTGTTAAATCAAAATCGATGGCCACGGAGGAAATAGAATTAAATCATAAGTTAGAGAGCCAAAATATTGAATCTGTAGAAACGGATCTCGGTGAATATATCGTTCAGATAGCAGGCGAAAAACCATATCATATCATTACCCCGGCAATGCATAAATCGAAAGAAGACATTGCCGGATTATTTCATGAAAAATTTAATACACCTCCAAACAGTACCCCGGAAGAATTAACACTGTTTGTAAGAAAGTTGTTAAAGAAAAAATTCACAGGCGCTGATATTGGTGTTACAGGCGCTAATTTTATTATTGCCGATATCGGAGCTGTTGCTCTCACCGAAAATGAAGGCAATGCCCTGATGACAGTTTCGTTTCCTAAAATCCATATAGTAATAGCCGGCATTGATAAAGTAATACCCTCTGTTAAGGATTTGGCTTTAATATGGCCTGTATTGGCCAGTCATGGTACCGGGCAGAACATCACGGTATACAACTCCATAATATCAGGTCCGAAAAAAGAAAGCGAAGCAGACGGGCCCGAAGAAATGTACGTTGTCTTGCTTGATAATGGCCGTACCAATCTTTTGTTTCAGAAAAAGCAAAAATCAGCTTTTTCATGCATAAGATGCGGTGCTTGCCTTAATGCCTGTCCTATTTACCGGAATATAGGCGGACATACATATGATACCGTTTATAGCGGTCCGATAGGATCGGTGATTACCCCGTATTTGAAAGGTTTCAAGGATTATAAACACCTGAGTTTTGCATCATCTTTGTGCGGAAAATGTACTGAAGTGTGCCCCTCAGCTATTAAAATACACAAGCTTTTACTGTATAACAGGAGAGATTCAGTAAATGAAAAAATGTATACTTTTACTGATAAGATTGTTATGTTTGGCTGGCGGAAAGTGATGCTTAAGCGTTGGATTATCGATAAGCCAAATTATAAAATAAAAAATACAGTGATCCGCATGTTCTTCAAGTATAGTTGGGGCATTAGAAGAGACGTGCCGGTTATTAAGGAAAAATCGTTTAACAGATTGTGGAAAGACAGTAAGGGAATAAAATAACATGGCAAAAAAGATTTCATTTACATATGACCTGACCGAGGAATATATTACTATTGGCATTAGCAGCCATCTGAAGGAATATAAATTGTGCTGGTATATTAATCAGATTCTTAAAATCAATTTATCTAAGTTTGAAGATTTTAGCCTTGAAAGGAAAAATTCGGGAAAGGAAAATTTTTCTTTTTTTTATTGCAATGATAACAATACCCGGATTAATTTCTTTTTTGTGGCCAACAAGAATCAGAATATGACTTTACTTGAGAAGATTCCCGAAGCTGATTTTTTATTGATGATAAAAGGAAATTTCGTAAGTAAAAAAATTACTGATCTGACAACAGCCCTTAAAAAAGTCAATAATGTACTTACTGTTTTTCAGGTAAACATGGCTTCTGTCAAGGAAATGAATCTTTTTTTAACCGAATTGGAATTGCATTTAGCTGATGTATTAAAGGTTAAATAATACCAAATTGAAATATCAAATAGTCCAATAGGGCGTATTGATATTTCTCATTTGGTTATGCCGATGGTAAAAATATCCGCCGCGGCGGATATTTTTCCAATCGGTATAAGACACTTTTTTGCTTTATTATGCTTTTTGTATTCCTTGTATAAGAATGCGAGCTTATTTATAAAACAGTAAAGGAGATATTTTGAATACCTCCTTTACCATACCAATATTCATTCAATGAATATCTGGTTAATTTTAACCTGTGGATTTTTATTTTATTTCCCAGGTATCTCCACTATTCAGCAAATCGTCAACACAATTAATTGTGGAATTTACTTTTGATCTTTTTATTTGTTCTTCAACAAGGTCATCATACGTCGGGAATAAAGCCGAACGAATAACACCCAGGGCTAAAGGGAAATAAGGAGGAGTCATTTTTGCAAGCATCAGGTGAATTCCGGGATCCTGTGAATACTGGTCGTGCACCAACAGATCCTGTTCTGTAATCCCGTTTGCACCAATGGTAACAACTTCCAATCCATGAGATGTCAGTATAATACCCTTATCTTTGTTTTTACCGAATATCATCGGTTCACCATTTTTCAGAAGAATTTGATGTTCGTCTCTGAGGTCCTTTGAGGTGATAATCTGATGAGCGCCTTCGTTAAAGATGACACAATTCTGTAAGATTTCAACCACGGACGTTCCGTCATGTTTGGCCGCTTCGAACATGATCTCGGTCATTAATTTGGGATTTGTATCCACGGCTCTTGCAAAAAAGGTTCCCTGGGCTCCCAACACAAGTTCTCCGGGGTTGAAAGGATGTTCGATGGTTCCCTGAGGAGAGGTCTTGGTAACGCTGCCCATGGGTGATGTCGGAGAATATTGTCCTTTGGTAAGTCCGTATATCTGGTTGTTAAACAACATGATATTTAAATCAACATTTCTCCGGATGATATGTATGAAATGATTTCCTCCGATAGCCATAGAATCTCCGTCACCGGTGGCCACCCATACGCTAAGATGCGGATTGGTTATCTTTACACCCGTGGCAATAGGGTTGGCCCTTCCGTGAATTCCATGAAAACCATAAGTGTTCACATAATACGGAAAACGCGAGGAGCAACCGATACCGGAAACCACGCAAAAATTTTCCTTACGGTAACCAATTTTTGGAAAAACATTGGCCAACGAAGAAAGGATGGCGTGGTCGCCGCAACCCGGACACCATTTGACCATCTGGTCGCTTACAAAATCCTCTTTACTCAGAGGGACTCTTGTTCTGTCAACTGTCAAATTTTCTTCCATAGCTTATTTCTCCTTTATTATTTTGTTAAACGCATCTTTCAGTTCGGAAACATTAAAAGGCAGGCCCTGTATTTTGTTATACTGGCTGTACTTGTACTGTGGAAAATTCATTCTCAGATAATTTACAAATTGTCCCGCATTCAATTCACAAACAATGATTTTTTTGTATTTACCGAGCAGGTTTTCTGTATTTTTCGGCAACGGCATGATGTATTTGAAATGTGCATGACTGACCGGTTTTCCTTCATTGATCAATTCTTCCACAGCAGTATGCACCGCCCCGAAAGTACCCCCCCAACTTATCACAAGAAGGTCATTTTCGGCAGCTCCGAACACTTGCTGTTCCGGTATATAATCGGCTATTTTCATCACTTTATTAAAGCGCAGTTCCGTCATCAGTTCATGGTTTTCCGCATTCATGCTGACGTTTCCGCTTATATTTTCTTTTTCAAGGCCCCCTACCCTATGTCTTAACCCTTCTGTTCCGGGCAAAGCCCACTTTCTTGCCAGGGTCTTAGGATCCCTTTTAAAGGGTTTAAAATCCGGATCGTTGGGTTTAGCTATCGGAGGTTTGATATCAGGAAGATCAGCTACTTTGGGTATTTTAAACAGTTCTGAGCCCTGGCCGATATACCCGTCGGTGAGCAAAATAGCCGGAGTCATGTGCTCCATAGACAGTTTTGCTGTTTCATAAGCAGAAATAAAACAATCCGATGGGGACTGTGCTGCAATAATTAATACAGGACATTCGCCATTTCTTCCGAATAGTGCCTGCATCAGGTCGGATTGTTCTGATTTTGTCGGCAACCCGGTTGACGGGCCACCACGCTGTACGTCAACAATTACTAATGGTAATTCTGTCATCACGGCTAAACCGATAGCTTCACTTTTCAGCGAAAGTCCCGGACCAGAGGTAGAGGTAAGAGCCATAGCTCCTGCAAAACTGGCACCTATTGCCGAGCAGATGCCGGCGATCTCGTCTTCAGCCTGAAAAACTTTTGCTCCCAGTGATTTGTGTTTGGCAAGCTCCATCAGAATTTCAGTTGCCGGGGTAATGGGATATGAACCCAGGAACAACGGCCTGCCCGAACGTTCGGATGCCGCCAGAAATCCCCATGCTGTTGCTATATTGCCCGATAAGTTCCGGTATTTACCTTTTTCTAATGCTGCTGCCGGAATATCATAAGTAACACTGATGGCTTCAACAGTTTCAGCATAATTATAACCGGCCTGCAGTGCTATTTTATTGGATTCAATCAGTTCGGGTTTTTTCTTGAATTTTTTCTTGAAAAAATCAAAAGCTATTTCTTGTTTCCAATTGAACATGAAATACATCATTCCAAGGGCAAACATATTTCTTGATTTTTCTGCTGTTTTTGAATCAAGGCCCAAATCTTTAAGAGCATCTTTGGTAAGCGTGGTAATTGGAGCTTTGATCATATTGTAATCCCGCAGCGACTCATCGGTCAGTGGATTACTTTTGTACCCTGATTTTTCAAGGGCTTTTTCATCATAGGCATCGGTGTCGGTAATAATAGTTCCGCCTTTTTTGGCCCATTTCAGATTTGCTTTTAATGATGCAGGATTCATAGCCACTAAAACATCACACATGTCTCCTGAACTGTGGACTTTTTTACCGATATGTACCTGGAATCCTGAAACTCCGGCAACGGTGTTGTGTGGACCCCTGATTTCTGCAGGATAGTCCGGAAAGTTGGCTAAATCATTCCCTTCAAGGGCTGCTGTATCCGAAAAAAGATTGCCGGTAAGCTGCATTCCGTCGCCGGAATCGCCAACAAACTTAACGACAACATCTTCTTTGGTTACCGCTTTATTTTTCTTTTTAATCATAATATTGTATTATTTATAAAAATTTCGGCAAAGTTAGAGGTTTTATTTTGAAGAAGACCTATGAACCCGGATATTTTTAATAAAAAAAGAGGCTTCCCGAAGAAAGCCCCTTTATTAAAATACAAAATTAACCTGACCTAGTCATAAATAAATGAAATGCAATTTATGAATGAGCATGGGCAATGTGGGCAGCAGGTCAGGTAATCCCGACAAAGAAAATATTTGAAAATGACAATTACTGCCCAAATACTTGATTTTCTTTTGTCGGCCCGAAGGGTGAAAAATTTACAAGAATTTTTCAGGCTAACAAACGGTAAGACTTGTAGTTAAATTTTAGTACAAATCCCAGAAAAGCTTTGTCCTTAACTCATCACCAAAAGGACTGACAGATGTTAAATTTATGGCTGAAGAAGCCTCTTGATAATTTACCCTGTTCAACGTCTGTTCTACTATTGGATAAGAAAGTCTTACCGGCAGCTCGGATAATGCATCAGGAGGGGCTACCAATAAAGGAGAATCATATTTTCTCCAATATGTCCAGGATTCAAATCCACGATTGTACATAGCTAACCACATCTGATATCAGATCTTTTCCAAAATCTTTATTGAATATTTGCTATGAGGTCAAAGTTGTATTCGCTGAATGTAATATTTCTTCTGAGGTATCCCGGACTCTGGTCACTTCTTCCGATACTTCCATCTGAACCTGTCCTATTTCCAAAAGTAGCAGCAATGATGCCCGCGGCTCTTTTTTCTTCATGTAATTCACTGTAGTTGTCATCAGAGAAACGTCCATAAAAATCTAACCGTTTAAGTACTTTAATGTTAAATAAATTAACAGATTATTAAACAATTTAAAAAAGTATTATATGAAAGTGGAAATAATCTGAGAACGCCATAAGCTTATTTTTTTATAAATTTGCCGTAAATGAAAATATTTATTTTAACAGCATCGTTCTTATTTATTTGATTAAAACATGAGTGAAAGCTATTCACAGCTTATTGAAAAGCTGGATAAGTTCATCAGGAAATATTATAAAAACCAGCTGCTGAAAGGTGCCATACTTTTTATGACCTTTTTGCTTGCCTTTTTTCTGATTTTGGCAGTAGGGGAATACTTTGCCTATTTCAATTCAGCAGTACGTACAATATTATTTTATTCGTTTGTTTCATTAAATGTAATAGTTATTGTCAGGCTCGTAATCATTCCATTATTGGGTTTATACCGTATTGGTAAAATTATTACTTATGAGCAGGCTGCTAATATTATTGGAAAACATTTTAAAGAAGTTGATGATAAGCTTCTGAATACGCTTCAGTTGAAGAATACATCATTTGAAACCTCAAGTATTGAGCTGGTTAATGCTAGTATTGATCAGAAAATAAGTAGCCTCAGGCCAATACCATTTGGTGCAGCCATTGATCTGAAAATTAACCGCAAATTTTTAAAATACTTTTTACCCCCTGCCATTATTCTGGTGGTGATCCTTTTTGCTTCGCCTGCCGTTTTAACGGAACCTGCAAAGAGATACTACAAGTATTCAACATTTTTTGAGAAACAGGCCCCATTTCAGTTTAATATACTGAATAAAAATATGGATGTTGTCCAACAACAGGATTTTCTTCTGGATGTAAAGATGGCCGGTGATGATATACCGAATGAAATGTTTGTAGTATATAATGGTAATGAGTATAAATTATCAAAAGAAAATGTTGTTTCTTTTCATTATACATTTAAAAATGTTCAAAAGGATTTGGTTTTTTATCTGAAAGCTGATGAGTTCAGATCAAGGGAATATACAATTAAAGTAATTCCCAAGCCAATAATCCTGGACTTTGGTGTTTATTTAAACTATCCGGCTTATACGGGAAAGAAAAATGAAACCATTCAAAATTCAGGGGATTTGTCGGTCCCTGCCGGTACAAGCATAAGCTGGAGCCTTAAAACAAAAGACACAAAAAAAATACTACTGCATTTTTTTGATAATAAAATACTTTTAGACCCGGTACGGAGTGAAACATTTTTATTTACCCGTACATTTTTGCAATCACAAAATTATTCGGTTATTACTCAAAACCAATATATAACCAGCAACGACTCTTTAACCTATTCTATAAATGTTATTCCTGATGCCTATCCGATGATTGATGTAAAGGAATACAGGGATTCGGTATATAACAGCCATTTGTATTTTAAAGGCTTTATTAAGGATGATTATGGCTTTAATAAATTACTTTTTAAATATCATAAACTTAAAATGGGCGAAGATGATGATAATACCGAACTGGCAACTCCTATTACAATAAACAAGTTAATTAACCAGGGAGAATTCTATTATTATTTTGATGTTTCTTCTCTTGATATTGCCCCGGGTGACCAGATAGAGTATTATTTTGAAGTCTGGGATAACGATGGCGTTAATGGCAGCAAGGCAACAAAATCATCGAAAATGGTTTTCAGGATACCAACCACTGAGGAGTTAGAAAAACAAACAGATGAAAACAATGAGGATCTAAAAAATAAAATGGATCAGGCAATAAAAGATTTAAGTTTATTGCAAAAACAAGCCGATGAGATCAGCCAGAAAATGCTCGATAAGAAAAATCTGAACTGGCAGGACCGCAAGCAGATCGAAGATATGCTCATCAAACAGCAGCAATTGCAGCAAAATGTCGAAGATCTTAAAGATAAACTGCACGAAAATAATGTTAAAGAACAGCAATACCGCGTTCCCGACAGCAGCATACTGGAAAAGCAAAAACAGCTTGAAGAGCTATTTAATAAACTGATGTCAGATGAAATGAAAGACTTGTTCAAACAAATGCAGGAAATGCTGGATAAGCTTGACAAGAATAAGGTGAATGATATGCTTGATAAAATTAAGATGAGTAATAAAGACCTGGAAAAAGAGCTTGACCGGAACCTGGAGTTGTTTAAGCAACTCGAATTTGAGAAAAAAATGACCGAAACGACTGATAAACTCCAAAAGCTTGCAGAAGAGCAAAAAAAACTTTCCGAGAAAACAGCCGATGAAAATCAAAACCAACAAAACTTATTGGATGAACAGAAAAAAATAAATGATGATTTTAACGGGATTAAACAGGACTTAAAAGAGCTTGAAAAGAAAAACAGCGAACTGGAAGACCCCAAGGCCCTCAAGAATACTGATGATAAGCAGAATTCAATTCAACAGGAATTAAATAATAGTAAAAGCAATCTTGAAAACAACAAGCGTAAAAATGCTTCAAAATCACAGAAGAGCGCCGGTGACCAAATGAGCGAGCTGGGAAACGAGTTGCAGAAAATGCTCGAGGAAATGCAGCAGGAAGAAGCTGCTGAGGACGAACAGACTTTACGCCAGCTGTTGGAGAATTTGATAAAAGTCTCATTCAGCCAGGAAAACCTGATTGACAGGCTTAAAGTAACCAATATAAATGATCCGAAGTTCCTTTCTATTATGGATAAACAGAAAGAGCTGAAAGACGACCTGAAGATGATAGAAGACTCTTTGTTTGCATTAAGTAAAAGGCAACCTATTATAGAACCTGCTATTAATAAGGAGATTTCTGCCATCAATGAAAATGTTGCAAAAATTTTGGAATCATTGCATAACCGCAATGTTCCACAGGCTCAAAAATGGCAGCAATATGTGATGACCTCCGTAAATAATCTGGCGCTGATGTTAGCTGAATCCCTGGAACAAATGCAGCAGCAGATGCAGTCAATGCAAAGCAAATCGTGTAATAAAAAGGGGGGAAAATGCAAAAAACCGGGTAACGGAAAACCTTCAGCATCTTCAATGAAGCAACTTCAGGACCAGCTGAATAAACAGATGGAAGCCTTAAAAAAACAGCTTGAAAATGGCCAGAAACCAGGCAAAGACGGGCAATCAATGAGTGAACAACTGGCTAAAATGGCCGCTCAGCAGGAAGCCATCCGCAAAATGTTGCAGCAATATGGTGAGGACCAGAAAAAAGAAGGTGTCGGAAATGATGGGGAGATCAGTGAGATGATGAAAAAAATGGAAGAAACAGAATCAGATTTGGTCAATAAAATTTTAAATAATGAAACTTTAAAGCGGCAACAGGAAATTTTAACAAGATTGCTGGAGTCTGAAAAGGCCGATAAAGAAAGGGAACTGGACGAAAAAAGAAAATCAAATGAAGCAATTGAGAAAAATTATAGTAACCCAAATCAATTTTTTGAGTATAACAGATTAAAATCAAAAGAACTCGAATTGTTAAAAACAATTCCTGTAACTTTAACACCGTTTTTTAAGTATAAGACTAATGAATATTTTTATAAATTTGAAGATTGATGAAAAAGCATACATTGAAAATAAAATCTGATCTGCACGAGATAGCCGAAGTGGAGAGGTTTGTAGAAGATATATGTGATTATTATAATCTATATAATTCCTATTTTGGCAATATCATGGTTGCTGTTACCGAAGCCGTCGAAAATGCAATTGTTCACGGGAATCTTCAAGATAAGGATAAATTCGTTTTAATACACTTTGATTTTTCTCAAAAAGGAATTAAGTTTACCATTGAAGATCAGGGAGTTGGTTTTGACTACGGTTCGATACCTGATGCAACTGATGCACAGGGTAACCCCGACAAAAAAGGTACGGGAATATATTTAATAAAGACTCTTTCTGATGATGTCCATTTCCTCGATAAAGGCCGCAAAATCCAAATAGTTTTTAATATTACATCCATCAATAACGAGGTATATTTATTCAGAAAAAAACAATTAGACGAATATTTTAAAGTAAAAAAGAATATATTTGAAAAAAAAGGCTAAAAAGAATGTCTGATTTTGAAATAAACTTTTTTACACAAAACAATCAACACGTACGTCTTTCTAAGGAAAAAATCCGAGCCTGGATTGGTCATATTATTCATTGCGAGAATAAGCATATTAAACATGCAGAAATAAATTACATTTTTTGTAATGATGATTATTTGCTGACATTAAACAGACAATATTTACAAAAGGAAACATTTACAGATGTAATTGCTTTTGACTATTGTGAAAAGAATATAATAAAAGGCGATATCTTTATCAGTTATGAGAGGATACGGGAAAATGCTGAAAATTTTAATCAGAAAACCCGGAAAGAATTGATGCGTGTTATGGCTCACGGCCTGTTACATTTGTTGGGTTATAAGGATAAAAAACCCGAAGAACGAAAAGAGATGAGTCTTAAAGAGGATTATTATTTGGAGAAGTTCTTGGAAATCGCTAAAAATTAGCATAATGCGCTGTATATCAGTAATATAAGTTAATGTTTCACGTGAAACAATCCGATGTTGTTGAAAAAGTATGATATTATTGTTGTGGGGGCGGGGCATGCCGGATGTGAGGCAGCAGCAGCAGCGGCCAATTTGGGGGCTTCGGTTCTTTTAATAACAATGAACATGAATCTGATCGCCCAGATGTCTTGTAATCCATCGATTGGCGGTGTCGCCAAAGGACAAATCGTTAGAGAAATAGATGCACTTGGTGGTAAAACCGGAATCGTTACTGACGAAACCATGATACAGTTCAGGATGCTGAACCGGTCAAAAGGTCCTGCAATGTGGAGCCCAAGAGCACAATGTGACCGGATGCTGTTTTCAATGAAATGGAGACAACTTCTTGAGAATACTCCCAATCTTGATTTTTGGCAGGATGAAGTAAAAGATGTTTTGATAAAAAATGGAAAAGCAGTTGGCGTTGAAACACGATTAAAGATTAAAATATTCTCGAAAGCAGTAATTCTGGCTTCCGGTACTTTTTTAAATGGCATTATCCATATAGGCGAAAAAACTATAATGGGCGGAAGAATAGGAGAAGGGTCATCGGTAGGATTAAGCGATTCTTTAACGAAATATGGATTTAAAAAAGACAGGTTAAAGACCGGAACCCCGGTCAGGGTAGATGGAAGATCCATTAATTTTAAGAAGTTAGATGAACAAAAAGGTGATGAAATACCCGGGAAATTTTCATTCTCGGATACCATTCCACCCAAAAATCAAAGAAGCTGTTTCCTGGCTTATACTAATGAAAAAGTCCATGATATATTAAGTACGGGTTTTGAAAAATCACCTCTTTTTCAGGGACGAATAAAAGGTAAAGGCCCCAGATATTGTCCCTCAATTGAAGATAAAATAGTGCGTTTTTCTGATAAAAACAGACATCAGCTTTTTCTTGAACCCGAAGGCTGGAACACAATCGAATATTATCTTAATGGTTTCTCTTCCTCATTACCGGAAGAAACACAATTGAATGCTTTGAAACATATTGATGGCTTTGAAAAAGCAAGAGTATTTCGCCCGGGATACGCCATCGAATACGATTATTTTCCTCCCAGCCAGTTGGATTATACTCTGGAGACAAAACTTATTGAAAACCTCTATTTTACAGGACAGATAAACGGGACTACAGGTTATGAGGAAGCCGCAGCACAAGGATTAATGGCAGGGATAAATGCTTTCAATAAGGTTAATAAAAAGGCCGAATTTGTTCTCGGTAGATCCGAAGCATATATTGGGGTTTTAATTGATGATCTGATCACAAAAAGTATTGATGAACCATATAGAATGTTTACTTCAAGAGCTGAATTCAGGCTATTGTTACGACAGGATAATGCTGATATCAGGCTTACAAAAAAAGGCCATGATCTTGGTTTGGTTCCGGAAGAACGAATGCGAAAATTTAAAAATAAGCTGCGAAAAGTTGAATCTTTAATAAACTTTATAAAAACAGAAATAGTTCTTCCTGATGAAATAAACAAATACTTAGTTTCAATAAACTCGCCGGAAATATCTCAAAAAACAAAACTAATCAATATCCTTTTAAGGCCTCAGGTTGACATAAGGGAACTGATTTCTGCCTCTGAAAAATTAAAAGGTTTCATCAAACAAAAAAGAATATCCGAAACAGAAATATTTGAAGAAGCCGGAATTCAAATAAAGTATAATTCCTATATCGAGAAAGAAAAAGATATTGCAGATAAAATAGCAAAACTTGAAAATATTACTTTAAGTAAAAATCTGGACTATAGAAAAATTTCAGCACTTTCAATAGAAAGCAGGGAAAAATTGTCAAAATTTAGACCCGCCACAATCGGCCAGGCATCAAGAATAAGTGGGGTTTCGCCGGCCGATATAACCGTCCTGCTTGTTTACCTCGGGCGTTAATGTTTCACGTGAAACTTGTAAATATGGAAAAAATAATATCATGTGCGCTGTGTGGAAATGAATCATTTACAAACTATCTGGAACCGCAAGATTATTTCCTCACCCAGGAGGCGTTTACAATTGTAAAATGCAAAAATTGCGGATTGTTATTTGTAAATCCACGACCGGCAGCCACAGAAATCTCAAAATATTACAATTCTGAAAGCTATATTTCTCATTCAACAAAGCAAAAAGGAATACTGGATAGAGTATATTCTTTTATAAGAAGAAAAAACCATGTGAGGAAATATACCATTATCAGCAATTACAAAAAAGCCGGATCTATCTTAGATATTGGATGTGCCACAGGTGAGTTCCTGAATTTTTTTAAAAACAAAGGCTGGCAAACAACAGGCCTTGAACCAAACGAAAAAGCAAGGCAATTCGCTTCTCAAGCTTATAATCTAGATGTTTTAGACGAAAATGATATTCAAAAACTACCGGATAAAAAATTTGATGTTGTAACAATGTGGCATGTCCTTGAGCATGTTCACGATATTAATGAACGTATATTTCAATTAGACCGGATATTAAAAGATGATGGTATTGCGGTCATAGCTGTTCCCAATTCAAAATGTTATGACGCCTCTTTTTATGGTAAGTATTGGGCAGGGTATGATGTGCCAAGGCATATTTTTCATTTTACCACAGAGACCCTGGCAAAACTTTTTGAGAAAAGAAATTTTAAACTTTTGGAAAAATTGCCGATGGTTTATGATGCATATTATATTAGCATGATAAGTGAAAAATATAAAACCGGCAAAAAAAATCTGGTAAAAGCTTTTTTCCATGGATTTCGATCAAACCAATATGCAAAAAGAAATGGTAATGAATTTTCGAGCCTGATTTACGTTTTTGGGAAAAATGGCTTAAAATAAGCCTCTATTTTAAATCGCACCCCCGTTTTGGTATAATTAATCGAAAAAAATAAAAAAACGCCTCAGATTGCTTAATTTTAAGCTGTTTTTTTGAGGTGAAAATAATTTTTTTAGAAAAATGAAAAGAAATACTTACAAACGGATTTTTTCTATAGCACTTGTTTTAGTATTTTTTATTGCAATAAACTTTTTCTACAAGAATTTTATTCTGGATTTTCAATCCCGAAAAAATTCTTTTATAAAAAAAGTAGAGCACCAAATTTTACACAAGGAAAAAATTGCGGATAAAATTCTTGATCTCCTAATTAATGATTCGACATCTGTTTCTTCCGAAAAAATAGTTTTTAATGAAAAAATACTGCGAATTTCAAATGAGGAGAATATTACATTTTTAAAGTACAAAAATGATTCACTTGTTTTGTGGACCGATAATTATTTTTCATTCCCCGGATTATTTGATAAAAATGCCAAACAGCGAAAAGTAGTACAAACTGAAAATGGATGGTACTACCTTATAAAAAAAGAAGGAAAGCAAAAAACGTGTTTTGCGGCTATTTTGATAAAAAATGATTACAAATATGAAAATGATTATTTAACAAACAATTTCTGCCGAAGCCTGAACTCAGATATCACCGGGGTCAGCATTTCTGAAAAAACTAATGGCGATGTAATAACAAATAGTGATGGTCAAAAGTTGTTTTCACTGACATTTTCTGAAAATACTGCTTATTCCGGAGCCGGACAAATCATTTTACTGCTTACCGGTTTTTGTTCATTTCTGGCACTTTTATACCTGTTTTATCTTTTATATCTTTTGTTGTATGAAAAAAAACGGATCGGGCGGACACTTTTTGTATTTGCCTATATATCGACATTATTGATATTTCGAAGTGTCTTTTTTTACTTCAAAATTCCTGCTTACATTTATTCAACAGATTTATTTGGCCCCCTGTTTTATGCTTCTTCAGGCTGGCTGCCATCATTTGGCGACCTGTTAATAAATGCAGTATTATTTTTTATTATTGCGGTTTTCATCTATAAAAATACTGCCCAGCAAAGTATTCCGGTAAAGATGAAATGGGTCAGATACGCGGGTTCACCATTGATTATTTTATTCCTGGCGGTATTATTTTATTATATTATTTCTTTGGTACGGTCAATCGTTCTTGATTCTACCATTTCTTATAATCTGAGCCAGCTTTTTACAATCGATTTTTTAAGTATTACCGGCTTACTAATAATATCGCTGCTGATCCTTTCGTTTTTTTTCATATCCGCCAGTTTACTTCAGGTAATTCAGAACTTTCGGAATTATGTTTTTTTCAATATCGCTATCATTTTGGTATTGGGTATTTTGCCTGTAATCCTCAATATTTTCGGGATAAAACCGGATTTTCCGTCGGTAATTTGCTTTATATTATTTTGCTGTGCTTATTTATTACTGAGACTGAAAAGAGAAAAAAGATTATATTACTATGAAATATTTGCTTATCTGATCATCTTTACGTTTACGGTTTACTATAATCTTATTATCACCACAAATACAAAGGAACTGGAAAAACGAAAATCATTTGCCCACAAACTATCCTCAGGAGAGGATCCTTTGGGCGAATTTATTTATAAAAGTGTTCAGGAGCAAATAGCCGGGGATAATTTATTAAAAGAAAAATTAAAGGAATATCCACAAAGTGAAAGCAATATAAAAGACTACCTTGTTAAAAAGTATTTTTCGGGTTACTGGAATAAATATAAAGTTCAGATAACGGTTTGCAATGTTCTCGACAGTTTGCTAGTGGAGTCGGGAACGCAAAAACATAATTGTAAATCATTCTTTGATGATGTAATTGCAACATATGGAAAGCCCACAACCTGCCCCGATTTGAACATGTTAAACTATGGAACGGGTGGAAGTAACTACCTTTCTACACTAAAGTTCAGTATTGATTCTTCTGACATATATTTATTCATCGAATTAAACTCGAAGTTTATCCCGAAAGGATTAGGCTACCCGGAGCTTTTAATAGATAAAAAGCTCTTTATAAACACCGACCTGTCAGGTTATTCCTATGCAAAATACTATAAAAACGGATTGATAGATGCGTATGGAAAATATTACTATTCCACGATATTCTCAATTGATAGTTCCATATTTGTGAATGATCTGTATACTTTTAATTCCAATGGGTACAACCATTTATGTTACCGGCCAGACTCATCATCGCTGGTAATGATCAGCAAAAAAAACGGCAATATCCTGGATATCCTGGCACCCTTTTCCATATTGTTTACGTTCTTTTCAATCGTCATTTTGATTTATTCCTTATTCGAAATCATACTTCCCAACAGGAGGACCATCCGATTTAATTTTAAAAACAGGCTGCAGCTTTCAATGGTGTCAATCATTGTAATTTCATTCTTAATTATCGGAATATCAACATTTTATTTTATACGAAGTCTGAACGAAAATAAAAACCTTGATCTCTTAAGCGAAAAAACAATGTCAATCATGATGGCATTGCAGAATAAATTAGGTGATAATAATGCGCTGAATGATGAGCA
>Ga0116171_10001108_pt1 | contig 27667 bp, 24 predicted proteins | sample AD_JPNHW2_MetaG_FD_89798 | JGI IMG/M metagenome (GOLD analysis project Ga0116171, IMG submission 89798) | Active sludge microbial communities of municipal wastewater-treating anaerobic digesters from Japan - AD_JPNHW2_MetaG | ecosystem: Engineered > Bioreactor > Anaerobic > Digestate | place...
CGATTGGCGCGGGCGGATCCGGCGGCGGCGCCCACACGCCGGCTGAATGGTATTCAAGCGAGGGCCGGGCTCTGGGGTTGCGGCGGATCGTGCTGCTGCTCAGCCTGCTGCTGGCGGATGCGGCTGGACGATGAAGGGAGTACGGGCGCGCGCCGAGGTGACGCTCGCCGGCATCGCGCTGATCTGGGGCGGCTCGTTCGTGGTGGTCAAGGTGGCCCTGAACGACTCGTCCACACTCGCCTTCCTCGCCACCCGGTTCGTGATCGCCTCCTTGCTCCTGCTGGGAGTGTTTTGGCCCGCGCTGACCGGTGGCCGGCCCAATCGCAAAGGCTGGTTCGGCGGTGTGGTTTGCTCGATCTTCCTCTTCCTGGGCTTTGCCTTCCAGACAGCAGGGCTGAGATACACGTCGGCGTCGAACTCCGCCTTCCTGACAGGCCTCTACATCGTGCTGGTCCCACTATTTGCATCGGCGTTATCGAAAAGGTCCGTACGCGCGCGGGAGTGGGCCGCCTGCGGATTGGCGCTGCTCGGTACGGGCCTGATGACCGGGGCGGGATCCGAGCGCCTCAATATCGGCGACCTGCTGACAATCGCGTCGGCGGTGGCCTTTTCGGCTCACATGGTTGCAGTCGCCCACTGGTCGCCGAAACTCAGCTATGAGTGGCTCACCCTGATCCAGGTGGGCGGCGTTGCCGTGCTGTCGCTGGCCAGTTTCTGGTGGATAGAGCAGCCGTTCCTCCATTGGACGCCGCGTCTGATCGGGGCGCTGGCGCTGACGGCGGTCCTGGCGACGGCGCTCTCGTTTTCGCTTTACACCTGGGCTCAGGGTCACACTACGGCCACGCGCGCCGCGCTCCTGTTCGCCCTTGAGCCCGTCTTTGCTGGATTGGTCGCCTGGGCCGTGGCCGGTGACCTTTGGACCGGTCTATCCCTATTGGGCGCCGGATTGATACTCGGCTCGATCCTGCTGGCCGAGTTGCGTCCTGACCAAACGAACAAAAAGGCCGGATCCACGAACGGATCCAGCCTTTGATTTCAATAGGTTAGCTGATTATCTGGCAGCCAGAAGGGCACGCAGATGCCGCGCCCGTTCGGGTGATCGAAGCTGTCTGAGGGCCTTAGCTTCAATCTGGCGGATCCGCTCCCGAGTGACGTCGAACTGCTGGCCGATCTCCTCGAGTGTGTGTTCGCGGTCGCAACCGATGCCGAACCGCAACCGGATGACCTTTTCTTCCTTCGGCGACAACGTCTTCAGGATCGCAGCGGTCTCGTCGCGGACGTTGGAATCGATCACGGTCTCGACCGGGGAACTCACCCAGCGGTCCTCGATCAGATCGCCCAAAGCCGACTCACCATCGCGGCCGACGGGCGTTTCGAGAGAAACCGGGTCGCGGGAGATGGTCTTCAGCTTCTGGACCTTTTCGACAGGGATGTCCATCCGGCGGCTGATTTCGTCATTTGTCGGAGCGCGACCGAGCTCCTTCTCCAGTTCGCGCGTGGCGCGCAGGAACTTGTTCATCGACTCGTTCATGTGGACCGGGATGCGGATGGTCCGGGACTGATCGGCGATGGCGCGCGTGATGGCCTGGCGAATCCACCAAGTGGCATACGTGGAGAACTTATAGCCGCGGCGGTATTCGAACTTGTCGGCGGCGCGCATCAAGCCGATGTTGCCTTCCTGAATCAAATCAAGAAGATGAAGACCGCGGTTCACGTACTTCTTGGCGACGGAAACCACCAACCGGAGGTTCGCCTCCACCAGATCCTTCTTGGCGCGCTCGGCCTCAAGTTCCCCCTGCCGGATGACAGCGAGGGTGTGCCGGAGGTCGCCCAAGGGAGCGCCGGCCTGCTGCTCGCGGCGTTTGATTTCACGCTTCAATTCGCGAATGCGGGGCTGGTTGTCGACCTTGCGCTGCTCAAGGCGGCGGATCTCTAGTTCGAGATGAGCCATCTCCTCGGCCGCCTTTTCGATGGCCAGCGAAAACTGTCTCCATTTGGGCAGCAACCAGGGCATACGCCGGATGTGCAGCGCAGTTTCCACCAGGGCGCGGTAGAACTTGCTCTGGGCCTTGCGCCGCAGTTTCTTGTTCGAAGCCGGCACGGCGGCGAGCTTTTCCTCTGCCTGGGATTGCCGCTTCAGATGCCCCGCGAACTCGCTGAACAGGCGGCGAATCTCCGCCTGGCGTTTGAGGTGCGCCGTCGTTCCCTCTTCGACATCGCCAATATCGACCCAGGCACCCAAGTCAGAGTCCTCTTCCTTCATCGACTCAGCGACTTGCAGCACTTGCAGATGGACCAGCACCGAGCGGCTGATAGCCTTCTGCATCTTCAACTTACCGCGCTCCATGCGGCGCGCCAACTCCACTTCGCCATCACGAGTCAGCAAAGGCACGGCGCCCATCTCACGGAGATAGACGCGGACTGGGTCATCGGTATAGATCGACTCCTCAACATGCTGCGCCGCATGAAAGTCCTCCTCCTGCACGTCGCCGGGGTGGAAAAAGTTGGCGTCCTCGTCGAACGAGGTCGGCAGTTGGAGGGTCTCTTGCGAATCTGCTAAGAAGTGATCGTCGTAATTGTCCACTGGTGGCTCACCTCACAGTGCAATCGGGAACTACTGGTAACAGTCCCGAAACAGGGATATTAAATCAATTAAGTTCTTTGTTTTGTTATTCTTATTGGCAACGAAGAACGGCTGGCTTGACAGACGTCCATGTGGCTGAGAGCGTCTGCCCTCCAGCGGGGCAGACAAAAATGCCGTGTCGGCGTCGAAGACGTGAAGAATGGCGCAGCGCTCCGCATAAGGGTAACACGAAAGCGACCCTTTTGTTAAGGTTCTATTTAATTCGATGTCCGCCGGCGCAGTCCGTTACAAGTCAACGCGTTAAAATCGCTTCTCCCACTCCCGGTTGGCGGGGGGCGAAGCGGCGTGCTCAGCGCTTCTTTTTTCTCATGAGGTCTTTCAACTCGCTGAGGAACGCCTCGACGTCCTGGAAGTCCCGGTAGACCGAGGCGAAACGTACATAGGCAATCTTGTCGAGCTGAGAGAGTTGCGCCATCAGGAACTCTCCTATTTCTGTAGTATTTATTTCGCGCTCCGGCTTGTCGGCCAGGAGTCCGTCGACGTCGTCGACGAGTTTAGCCAGCGTTGCCATGCCGATCGGTCGTTTCTCGCAGGCCTTGAGCAAACCGGAGAGCACTTTCTGGCGGTCGAACTTCTCGCGCCGGCCGTCCTTCTTGATGACGAGGTATGGGATCTCGTCAATTCTTTCATATGTAGTAAATCGACGCAGGCATTGGAGGCATTCGCGTCTGCGGCGAATGGATTCGCCTTCGCGGCTTTCGCGCGAGTCTATGACGCGGTCTTCCTTGAATCCACAGAAGGGGCAGTTCATGGTTTGATTTCGGTTGCGATGTTCTTCAATTTGGCGAGGCGGATGCCGTCATGGAGCGCGAAGGCCAACCCGATCGGGACCACGAGTAGCATGGCGACGGCCCAGACGAGGATAGAGATGCCGGTGGCGCTTTCCAATCTGAGGCCGAAGAACTCGACCAGGACGACGGTGGAGACGACCTGGATGCCACCGCCGATGCCGGGAATCTGGAGGATACTGCCGAAGGCGACAAAGCCGACATAGACCAACGTCTGCGCGAGCGAGAAGCCGGCGGTTTCGGGGAAGGCGCGGAAGAAAGTGATGTAGCCGGCGGCGATGATGGCCCACTCGAGCACGGACCAAGCGAGTAGGCGGATGACGCTGGACAGCCTCCTGATGGCATGGAGCCCATCGCTGAGGGCTAGGAGTTTCTCTTCAAGGGAAGGCGGAACTGAGACGCCGACGGCTTTCAGGACGTCGGAGAGGCGGGTGTGGAGATCGCCGGACCAGCGGTGGAGGGCGAACAGGACGAGAAGACAGAGGACGGCGCCCAAGCCGGCTACCCAGCCTCCGGTCTGCATGGCAAGGCGGGCGGCGCGGGGCGCATCGTCGCCTTTCCGGCCCAGGTAGGCGAGGGCGAAGCCGAACAGGCCCACAACCATCAAGATGTCGTATACCCGTTCGATCAGCCATGCGGCCAACTGAGAGGCGAAGGGGACTCTTTCGGACTGGGCGATGAGATAGGGGCGGACAAGCTCGCCGGGCCGCCCGAGGAGCACAACGGCGGTGAACCCGACAGTGGTGGCCTTAAACAGGCTCCAGACATGGGGATGCGGGCAGAGGGGCTCAATCATGACGGCCCATCGAAGGGCGCGTCCGTAATAGGCGAGGAGCATGAGAGCGGCGGTGGCTGCCATCCAACGCCAATCGACATGGCGGATGGACGACCAGAACTCGGCCGATTCAAAGCCTTCGCGGCGGGCTTCCCAGATGAACCACAGCACGCCGGCCAATGCGGCGGCGCAGGCGAGCAGGACGCCTGCCTGGAGGTAACGATTCTGACAGCGAAATATCATCTACGCGCGCCCTGCGACCCAAGATTTGGACTAAAATGAGAGGCCGCGGCGGTTGCTCTCTACATCGATCGAACTTTTAATGATAAAGCCTCGTTCCTCTAATCGGAAGGCGACTTTGACCAAGCAAGTACCGGCCGGGTCGCCAGGGACAGACAAGAGAGGGATGAGGTCATGGCGATGCCCGCGGATTTGGGCAATTCGGTACTGTTCGCAAGCGGGGCAGCGGCACTGCACCCGGCGGGCATGCTGGGTCACCAAAACGCGGCGGAGGGGGCTGCCAGCCGGATTCCGATGAGCGATTTCGACCTGGACACACAACTAGTGGAAAGGTGCACCTCCGGCGAGGAGTCGGCTTGGGAGGATCTTGTCAAGATCCACACACGCCGAGTGTACTCCATCTGCCTGCGATTCACAGGCCGGGAGTCGGAAGCCCAGGATCTGACGCAGGACGTCTTTCTTCGCGTATTCCGGTCGTTGAGGAGTTTTCGTGCCGGCGAGGGATCGTTCGTGGTCTGGTTGACGAGGCTGACGCGCAACCTGTTGATAGACCACTACCGGCGAACGAAGCTCGAGCGGGTGACCGATTCACTCGAAGACCAATTGCCGGTGCTCGAAGCCGCGAGCGGCATGCGATCGCGGCCCGACGGCGTGCTGGCCGGGCGTGAAGCAAGCGATCTGATCCAGGCAGGACTGGCGCGGCTGTCACCTGATTTGCGAGAAACCGTGATTTTGCGTGATCTGCAGGAGATGGAGTACCGCGAAATTGCCGATGTACTGAATATTCCTGAAGGGACGGTGAAGTCCAGACTCAACCGGGGGCGGGCCGAACTGGCTCGTGTGCTGAGAAAGCACAAGGTGGCGATGTGAAGTGCGTCGACCTGGAAATCCTGCTCTGCGACTACGTGGACGGCGTGCTTTCGCCGGCCGAAACCGCGACGGTTGAACTGCATCTGGGAAAATGCGCGGCCTGCCGCGAGCTGGTTGAAGACGCAAAGGCGGCGGTGGCGCTGATGGGGCGAGCTGCCGATGTCGAGCCGCCCCCGGCACTCGTCAACCGCATCCTGTTCGAACTGCGCAACGAAGCCAAGGGGCCGGAACTGAAGACCAAGGGCGCCGGCTGGCTGGCCAAGTTGCTGGAACCCGTTCTCCAGCCAAAGTTCGCCATGGGCATGGCAATGACGATTCTGTCGTTTTCGATGCTGGGCAGGTTCGCCGGCGTGCCGATCCGGCAAATGAAACCGTCCGACCTTGAACCGGCCCGGATCTGGGCAACGATCGAGGACAAGACCTACCGCAGTTGGGAGCGGGCCAAGAAGTACTACGAAAGCCTGCGCGTGGTGTATGAGATCCAGCAGACGCTGAATGATTGGAGCGGATCCAACGAAGATCCGACGGCTCCTGGCGCGGCCGCGAAGCCAGGCCAGTCGAGCAACGTCGATGAGGGGCCGATCGAGCAACGGTCTGGCCAAACGAATCGAAATGGTAGGCAAGAGGGAGGTAACGCGCAATGACGACAGCCAGTGAAAACCCCAAACCGGTTACCGCTTATTGCCGGGTGTGCGGCAAAGCGCTGACCGAAGAAACGGTCCGGCTGGCGCAGGGCACAGTCTACTGCGATGAGCACCTGCCCGCGGCCAGCCCGCGCGCAGAAGCGGTTGCTCCGGCGCAACCGCTGGCCAATCCAGGCGTCTCGCCCGGCCTGGCGTTTGTGCTTGGACTGATTCCCGGCGTCGGCGCGATCTATAACGGCCAGTACGCCAAGGGCGTGATTCACGTGCTGATCTTTGGCCTGCTGGTTAGCATCATGTCCGGGAGTGCAGCCGGCGGGCTCGAGCCGATGTTCGGCATGCTGATGGGCGTCTTCTATTTCTATATGGCTTTCGAGGCGTATCACACCGCCCGGAAGCGAATGATGGGCGAAGCCGTGGACGAGTTCAGCTCGCTTGTGCAGATCGATACAAAAACGGGCAGGTTGCCGATACTGCCGCTGGTCCTGATTGGGCTGGGTGTGCTTTTCCTGCTCAACAATCTTGAAGTCCTGTATCTTGCCCAGTTGCTCAAGTTCTGGCCAGTGCTGCTGATCATGGCAGGCTGCTACATGCTCTACCTGCGCATGGCGCCAAGCCGGGAACCCGAAAAGCCCGAAGAGCATGACGGAGGTGAGCAATGAACACAGGGACAGCGGCCCTGATGCGAGCCATCAGGGGACCGGTGATGCTGATGGCGCTGGGCATTTTGCTCACGTTCCACCGTTTCAGCGACGTTTCAATCGGGAAGACATGGCCGGTGCTGCTGATCATCTACGGCCTCATGAAGCTGTTTCAGCGGACAGCCGGGCAGGTCGCGGAGAGGAGCGAGTGATGAATCGCCAGGGCCTGGCAGGGCCGGTGGCGCTTATCGTAATCGGCGGTTTCTTCCTGCTTCGCAGATGGGTGGACATTCCACCGATCTGGGAACTACTCACCGATTGGTGGCCGTTGATTCTGATCGTGATCGGAGTGCTGCAGTTGATGCAGAGGGCTACTGGACAGAGCCGGAGCTAGAGGGGGTGTGAAATGAGAAGAGGTTCCTACATTGCGCCGCTGCTGCTGATCCTGATTGGCGGAGTGTTTCTCATCAGGAACATCCGGCCAGACTGGCCACTTATGGAGACGCTCTTCACGTGGTGGCCCGTCGTTCTGATCGCCTGGGGCGCGATCCGCACGATTGAGATTCTGGTCGCTCACTTCGGGGGCAAGGATCTGCCCCAGAAGGGCTTGTCGGGGGGCGAATGGTGGCTGGCGATCCTGATCGTGATCATGGGCGCGGGAGCCTGGAGCGGCCAGAAGTTGGCCGAGGAGGGCTTTGGGCGATTCAAGGTCGGCGGGATGGAAGTCTTCGGCGAAAGCTACGACTACCCGGTGGACGCATTGTCGCTGAAGGCGGGCAAGACTCCGCGCGTCACCATCGACATCGGGCGCGGCTCGGCCCGGGTGATCGGCGCCGACACCGAAGAAGTGAAGATCACCGCACGTAAGAGCGTGCGGGCCATGAACAAGCAAGACGCCGATGAAGCCCACAAAGCAACTCCGCTCTCTGCGGTCGCCACAGGGGATGCCGTGACGGTGCGCGCGGGAGAGGACCAAACCGGCAACATCCGGGTGACGTACGACATTGAGGTAACTGTCCCCAAGGGCGCATCGATCGAATGCCGAGGCAAAAACGTCGATCTCGACTTCTCGGACATTGAGGGCCGCGTTTCAGTCGACTCGGAAAGAAGCGGCGTACGCGCGCAGAATCTAGGCGGGAAGGTGGTCATCGACACGCGGTCGAGTGACCTGATCAAGGCAATCGACCTGCGCGGCGACCTCGAACTGAAGGGCCGCGGCAGAGACATTGAACTGGAGAACATTGCCGGGCAGGTGACCATCAGCGGCGGCTATTCGGGCGAAACGTCAATGCGCAATATCGCCGGTCCGGTGCGCTTCGAAAGCGCGGTGACCGATATCCGGATAGGCAAGATCCCCGGGACGTTGAACCAGACGCTTTCGACGTTAACCTGCGAGGGTCTGGTTGGCCCGGTGGTTGTCAAGACACGGTCCAGGGATATACGCCTGACTGACGTAGCGGGCGAACTCGTGATCGATGTGGACCGGGGCGATGTCGAGTTGATCCAGACGCGCCCGGTGACCGGCAAGATCGACGCGAGAGCCAGGCTGGGCGATATTGAACTGGCGCTGCCGGAGTCGGCACGGTTCGGGCTCGACGCCGCAACCGAGCGCGGCGAGGTGATCAACGATTTTGGTGCTCGCCTGAAAGAGGAATCGCAGGGCCGGGGCGGCAGACTCCTGGCTGAAGCCGCCGGGGTGCCACAAGTGAAACTGCGAACAGAGCGCGGATCCCTAACGGTGCGCAAGAGCCTGCCGGAGCCACCCGCTCCGCCAGCGCCGCCGTCGACAATCAAGAAACCGCCAGTGGCGCCACCGCCCCCGGCGCGGGCCGACAACCAGTAGATACTGCAGACACTGAATGGATTTATCGGCCCCGGACCTGCAGGCAGCGGATTCGGGGCCGGTTTCGTTTGAGCACCAGAACCAATCATCCTGGGCCGAAGTCAGCGGAGCAGGATCGCATTACGCTGTCTTGAGCAATGCGGCTGGAGTTAACGCCGGAGTAGCAACAGCCAGTCGCCTGGACCAGGCGGCTTGACGGTGACGGCTGGCTGGGCGGGCAGGCGCGGTCCAGGCGTCGAAGCTCCGGAGGACGGGCTCACCCAGGTGGACTGGACGGGCCGGGCAAACCGGGTTAAGTCCAGAGAAGCGGCCGGGTTGTCGGGCAAGTAGAGAAGCGCGAGGGAGAGATCCTCGCTGGATGCGGCGGCGATGTAGTTCGAAAAATCGTCAACGACCTGATTGGGCGCCGCCAGAGTCGGATCGGGGCGAAGCGTGGTCCAGGCAATCGAAGCCAAAACGTCCGCGGCGACTTTCATTGACTGTGCACCAGGCCAGTTCATGCAGTCGCGCCACGACGGGGCGTCGCCCGTCCTTGGATGATTCAACACCGGGCCCGGTTCCCGCATCCAGGGCCAGACTCCGTGTGCGCCATAGGTGACACCGGCCAACGGGGCCGACAACAACGCATACCAGGCGGCCCGCCGGACGGCGAAGGCGTCAATGAGCTTGTTCTGATACGAAACATGGCCTTCGTAATTCGGCTCGGCGTCGAGCACTGGGCGCGGCGGCGTCAACCGCCAACCCTGCGCCGGGCCCCGCCATGCTTGCCATTGCCACTTCTGGGGCGAACTGCCATGGCCCGACTGGTAAACGAGAAAACCCAGCCACGGCTCGTCCTTGAGTCCTTCCCATGGTTCCTGCATTCCGCGAGGATGGAGCGAGACGGGCCGCCGCGCCAGGTCGGCAGGAAAGACCGCGCGGCCGATTTCCTTCCAGCGATCCTGCTTTTCAGCGCGATAGTCGCCATCGCCGCCGAGGAACCAGATTGTCCCGAAGGCGTGATACCGGGCCTGGATGTAGCGCGCCAACTGGGCGGCGAATGCAACCGAAAGCGTTTCGCCAGGGCTCTCGCCGACTTTCGAGGACAACGCCCACAGCATGACCGCTACAGGAACCAGACCCGCACGCCGCATTGCCATCACGCGCTGGTCGAGTCTGGAGAAGAAGGCCGGATCAACGGCCAGCTTGCCTTCGAGGATCTGGAAGGCCGTGCGGCCCTGCTCGTCGGCATAGGCCGCGCGATACTGCGTGGTGACGAACTGTACGGCGGTAAAGCGCTGCTTGACGCGCGTCGCCAGATACTCGTCCCATTCAGCCGTGGTCGCCAGCATCGGTCCACTCCAGGCCGTGTCCGCCAGCCAGAACCAGGGCTGCCCGCTCCCGGCATGCACAAAATGCCTTCGGTTAGGCGAAACCACAGGCGGACCCTGGCGGTCCAGCGCTGTGCGGCCACGATTGGGGACGCTCGTGAATGCGCCAGAGCGGGGTTCCAGTTCGACGTCTGGCGAGGCGACCGCAAAGGCGTACTCGCCCAGATTCATCGGCGAATAGCGGACCTTCCAGGCGGCGGCGCCATCCCAATACGCTTCAACTGTCTCGGTGGCTTCGCGGGATGTGAACGTAACGCGGACACGCGCCGCCAGTGGATCCTGGGGAGGCTTGGCGGCCGTCAGAACCTGCTCGAAGACCCCGTACTGAGGTGCCTGGGGACGCACTTGCGCCGCCAGGCAGCACGTCGCGAAGATCAATCCAAGCCGCCATTTCATGGCACGGGTTCCTGTCTGGCGAGGTTTATGGCCGCGGCCTTGGCTGAGCGGTCCCATCGGTGAGCTTCATGGCCCACTTTACCGCTTCCAGCCACATCTTCTGGACGTTGGGGTCGTTCCAGCTCTCCTCGGTATGGCCCAGCGTGGAATAGAAGACGCGGCCCTTGCCGTATTCCTTCACCCAGGCGATGGCGAAGTCCTTGTCGGCGCGCTTGATCCCCTTCTTCGTCATGTCCAGCTTGTTCTCGTCCATGCGCAGAAGAACACGGCACTTTTCCCTCGAGTAGTCCTTCGCCTGATAGATTTCATCGAGGACGGCGAACTCCCTAGGGAAGTGCTTCACGATCGGGTGGGACGGGTCCTCCACGAGTATGGGCGCTTTGAAGGTATTCCACGGGTGGCCGTCAAAGTAGCCACCGAGCATTTCGCCGTATTCGGGCCACTTGTAGAAGGTGTCGGGCGCGGAGTGGACGCCGATGAAGCCCTTGCCGTCGTCCTTGATGAACGACATCAGCGCCGCCTTCTGCTCGTCGTCCATCTTCAACTCTCCGGTGGTGTAGAAGGCCACGGCGTCAAAGTAGTCCAGATTCTTGGCGTTGGCGGTGAGCTTCTTCTTCGTGAGCAGTTGGACATCGGTTTTGAAGTACGTCTCCCATAGCCCGGAGTCCTGGCCGAGCTTCCACAGCGTGGCCATGCCGTGGGAGGTTGCATCGTGTTGAAATCCCTCGACTGCGCCGATCACAAGGAGCCGCTTCCGTTGCGGCGGCGTCTGCTGCCCGGCCGCCGGGGCGAGGATGCACGCTGCCAGGGCGGCGCCGAGAATTGCAGAGAAAAGGGGCGATTTCATGGCTTCTACTCCGATCGGCACTCATCATACCACTGGTCATCTACACTGGAAGTCATGAGCACTGCCCATCCACCTGAAACGCCCAAGCAGCCCATAGAAGGGGTGAATAGCCTGATCGCCATTGGATCGGGCAAGGGCGGGGTGGGCAAAACGACGGTTTCGGTGAACCTGGCCATCGCCTTGGCGGCAATGGGATATAGGGTTGGCTTATTAGACGCCGACGTCTACGGCCCTAATGTCCCGCTGATGATGGGCGTGAGCGACACCCCATACATGGTGGACGGCCGGATCCAACCGATCGAACAGCACGGCGTCAAGCTGATGTCGATGGGGTTCCTCAATCCAGGCGACAAGCCGCTGATCTGGCGCGGCCCGATGCTCCACAGCGTGATGCAGCAGTTCCTGCGGCAAGTGGAGTGGGGTGATCTCGATTATCTACTGGTGGACCTGCCGCCTGGTACCGGTGATGTGCAGCTTTCCCTGATCCAGACGGCGCCGATCTCGGGCGCGGTAGTGGTGACCACGCCATCCGAAGTGGCTCTGGAAGACGGGCGCAAAGCGGTGCTGATGTTCCGCCAGGTAAAGGTGGAGTTGCTCGGCATGGTCGAGAATATGAGCTATCTCATCGTTCCGGGGACCAGCCAGCGGGTGGACGTATTTGGCGAGGGCGGCGGCAAGCGGACCGCCGAGGCCATGGACGTCCCGTTCCTGGGCGAGCTACCAATGGAACCAGCCATCCGCATCGGCGGAGACACAGGCCGGCCGGCGGCGCTGCAGGGCCCGGATGGCGAGCAGGCGAAACCGTTTTTCGAGATGGCTCGAAGGCTGGTTGAGCGGGCCAAAACGGCGCAGAAGACGGCCCCGCGGTTCACCGTGGAGGATTGATCCGCGGCCCCGCGGCAGATCATCCCGCCAAGGACTGGAGCAGGCTCCAATCGCCGAGGATATCCTCGCGGGTTGTCCCGATATTGCCGATGGCGTAGCGGATAACGAAGCGCCCGTCGAGGACATTTCCAGATACAAAGGACTTGCCCGAGGCGTTGATGGCCTCGAGAAGTGCGCGGGTGGCATCATCGCCCGATTTCAAGCGGAAACAGACGAGCGAAAACAGGGTAGGCGCGGCTATTTCAAAGCGCGGGTCGGCCTCGATCAGCGAGCGCAGCTCGGCGGCCCACTCGATGTGAGCGCGCAGGATCGACTGCACCTTTTCGCGGCCGAAGTAACGCATGACAAACCAGAGCTTGAGCGCACGAAATCGTCGGCCGAGCGGGATTCCGTAGTCCATCAAATTGGTGGCGACGTTGTCCTGGCTGGTCTTGAGGTACTCAGGAACGAGGGCGAAGGCCTGGCGAAGGATGTCGGGGCGGCGGCAGTAGAATCCGCTGAAGTCCATAGGGGTGAAAAGCCACTTATGGGGGTTGATGACGAGCGAATCGGCACGCTCGGCGCCGTCGAGAATCCAGCGCCGCTCAGGCAGGATGGCAGCCGGACCGCCATAGGCCGCATCGATGTGGTGCCAGAGCTTGAACTCGTCGGCGATATCCTGGATGGCGGCTACTGGATCGACGCTGGCCACCGAAGTGGTTCCGGTGGTGGAGACGACGCAACAGGGTTTCAGGCCATTGGTAAGGTCGGCGGCGATGGCCTGGCGCAGAAGGGCGGGGTCCATGCGGTACTGCGCGTCGACACCGATCTTGCGGACGTGGTCGCGGCCGATTCCGAGGCTGAGCGCTCCCTTTTCGACTGAGGAGTGGGCGTGTTCGGACGTGTAGACGACGAGTCCTCGGGCGGCGCCAATTTGGCGGATACCCGGGTCAGCTACGGCGCGGGCGGCCGCGATGGCGTGCAGGGTGGACACCGACGCCGTGTCGTGGATCATGCCAAAGAAGGATTCGGGCAAACCGATCCACTGGCGGAGCCAGCTCATGACGACAGCTTCGAGTTCGACACTTGCCGGACAGGAGAGCCAGACCATGCTGTTGACGTTCAGCGCGGCGGCGAGCATTTCTCCGAGGATGCCGGGCGCTGAGGCGCTGACCGAGAAGTAAGCATGGAAGCCGGGATGGTTCCAGTGGGTGACGGCAGGCAGGATCTGGCGCTGGAAGTCGGCCAGGATCGCCTCCATGGGCTCGCCCTGGTCGGGGGCTGAAGGCGGCAGAGCGGAGGCAAGGTCGCCCGGCTGAATGCGCGCAAGAACTGGGTAGTCACGGGTGTTCTCGAGGTAGCCTGCGATCCAATCGACCACGGCGTGACCGTGGCGGCGGAATTCCTCGGGCGACATGTCGAAGGGTGTCATTTGACCTCCAGGTCGGATGGATCGGCTTTTGAACTGAACGTGAAGACGCGGCTGAAGCCGCCAGACTGGTTAAACATGAGGAGTTCGCCGTCGGCGCGCATGAGGGTGCGGAGAGAGGGCGAGATCATGCGCCAGAGTTGAACTGTGGAGTCAGGGCGTTCGGTCCAAAAGGGCGCTCCTGCGGCGACGACGATGGTGCGGCCGGGCGCGGTGGACGGGAAGGCAGCGACGAGACCGACAGTGGATGGGGTAGAGGGCGCCAGAGTGAATTTCAAACGATCGGCGAACTTGGCCGTGACGCGGTTGGCAGAGGCGTCGCCCAGGAGGATGAGACTGAAGTTGGTGATATCGGAGGCGCTGACCTGGCGGTCGGCGATGACGCGTGGGGCGTAGGAGAGGCGCTGATTGCCGCCGAAGAAGTCAGAGGCGTCGAGGGCCTGCTGGCGGCGCTGCAAAGTTTCCTCCGGGGATTTGACGCCCTCGGTGCCGTAGACCCAGATATGGCGTTGCTGAAGGACGGACGAGATCAGCGAGGGCGGCTGGTCGATCCGTCCGAAGGCCAGGGGTTCGTTTGGTTGGCGGGTCACGGCCTCACCATTGAGGACAACGGTGAGCGGGCGGGCCGGGTTGAATTTAGGATGACCCTTCAGACTGAGGGTGAGGCCCGCAGCGCCGGTGAGCGTCGCCTCGATACGGTTGGGGCCGGTGAATCGGGCATCCAGCGAGGCGGTCTTCCCTTCTTCAAGGCTCTCGATGGTGGCCCAGAACGAGGTCCGGTACCGCCAATGGTTCGTTTGGTAGCGGACGCGGCCGGGGTGGGGATTGCGGCGGTGAGGGGCGAACCAGGTGAAGATACGGCCGTCCTTGTAGGCCTTGTCCCATGCGTTATGTCCGACGCCCGGGTATTCCTCATAGGCGACGTTCATGCCGAGATCCTTCATGGCCTTGACCCAGCGGCGGCTGACGTCGACCGGCACGGTGCGGTCGGCTTCGCCGTGGAAGAAGTGGACGGGCATATGAGCGGCGTTGACAGCAAATGTGGTATCAAAGCCGGGATCGGCGGGGCAGACCGGGGCAATGGCTGCCCAGATGTCGGGATGGCGTAAGCCGAGCAGCAGTGTGCCCATGCCGCCCATGGAAAGGCCGGTGAGGTAGATGCGATTCTCGTCGATGGGGAAACGCCGCTTGACGTCGGCCAGCATTTCGAGAACGTCGGTTTCGGCCATGGCCTGATAGGTCATGGTGCCGCGGCCGTAAGGCGATGCGACGATGAAATCGACATCCTTCCAGGGAGGGAAGACGAGCGTGGCGGCGGCGTCATCCTCGCCCGGACGATTGCCCTGTCCAAAGACGCGTCGAAGATTGATGCGATGGTTCGACCAAGCGCCATGAAGACTGACGACGAGGGGGTATTTTTTGCCGGCGACGAGCTTCGGCGGCGAGTAGAGGGCGTAGGGCTGTTCGGAGTCGTCAATCGAAGAGAAGAACGAAAGGATTTTGGGGCTGGCGGCAACGGCGGGTAGGGACCAAGCCAGCAAGAGAGAGAGTGCGGCGATTCTGCGGGTCACGTTATTAGATATACAATGACAGGCGACTGAGGTGCGGAAACCATGGACTTTACAAATCTGAGAACTCGCCGGTCTGTCTTGACTGGCGCGCCGGCAATGGCGACGGCGTTCACAATCGTCAAACCCGAACTCGTGCGCGGATCAGCGCCGGCGAAACTGAAGGCAGGGCTGATCGGCTGCGGCGGCCGGGGAACGCAGGCCGTAATCGACGCATTCAACGGCGATCCGGCGATTGAACTGCACGCCATGGGCGATGCGTTCGAGGACAAACTCGAAACCAGCATCAAGAACTTGAGAGACCGGGCGGCCAAGATCAACGCCGCCGACCGGGTGAAGGTCGATCCGGACAAACGTTTCGTGGGCTTCGACGCGTTCAAGAAAGTGGTAGCCACGGACGTGGACGTGATTTTCCTCGCCGCGCCTCCAGGCTGGCGTCCTCTCCATTTCGAAGCGGCGATCGAGGCGGGAAAGCACGTTTTCTGCGAGAAGCCGTTTGGTGTGGACGCGACCGGCGTGCGGAGGTGCATGGCGGCGGCGAGGAAGTCAGTCGAAAAGAAACTGACCGTGGTCAGCGGCGCCCAGCGGCGCAGCGACGATTTCTACATCAAGACAGTGGCCGACCTGAAGGGCGGCAAGTACGGGGACGTTTTGGCGCTCTACGCCTACTGGATCGGCGGCCCGGTGATCCAGCAGCCCAAGGGGCGGCAGGCGAAGTGGGGCGAGTTCGAATGGCAGCATCGCAACTGGTACTCGAACCTGTGGATTTGCGGGGACCAGATCGTCGAGCAACATCTGCACAACATCGACGTCTGCAACTGGATCATGGGGACCCACCCGGTGAAGGTCGTGGCCTCGGGTGGCGCCGCCTGGCGTCCGCAGGATGATGTTCACGGCAATATCTATGACCATCTCAGCGCCGATTTCGAGTATCCGAACGGCGTGAGGATGTCGTCGCACTGCCGCCAGTACCAGAAGGGCTGCTATCAGCAGGTGAACGAGATCGTGGCCTGCTCGAAGGGACGGCTGACGCTCGACCAGGCCAAGGGCGCTCCCGGCTATGTGGCCGAACACGCCAAGCTCTACAAGTCCATCCGGGGCGACGGCCCATATGTGAATGAGGCGATGGAAGTGGCCGAATCGACACTGACTTGTATCATGGGCCGCGAGGCGGCCTATTCGGGTCTGCAACTCACGTGGGATCAGATCATGAACTCCAAGCAAGACCTGATGCCCAAGACCTGGGACTACAACGCGACGAATCCGCCGACGCCATTCCCGGTGCCGGGCAAGTACGAATTCATCTAAGCGTAGCGGCAAGAATCCGATAAGAGAGCTGGGGACGCAGGGCGCCTCTGGCTCTTTTTCTTTTTGGACGGTGGTCGAGTGGAGATTGAATGCCGGTACGCCGGCTCATTACTCGGCTTAGCGTGCGGTGACGCGCTTGGCACGACGCTGGAGTTTGCCAGCCCAGGGAGTTATCAACCCATCCTCGATAATCAGGGGGACGGGCCGTTCCAATTGCCGGCCGGCTATTGGACCGACGACACATCGATGGCGATGTGTCTGGGCGAGAGTCTTCTCGAATGCGGCGGTTTCGATGCCGCGGACCAGATGAACCGCTATGTCCGCTGGTGGAAAGAGGGGTATTGGTCGTCGGCGGGGCGATGCTTTGACATCGGGAATGTGACGAGAGCGGCCATTGAAAGCTACATCAGAACTGGAGAGCCCGTCAGTCCATTGAAGGACCCCCGGTTGGCTGGCAACGGATCATTGATGCGGCTGGCGCCGGCCGTCCTGTACTTCCGGGTTGATAAGGCAGAGGCGATCCGGATGGCAGGCGAAAGCTCGCGGACGACGCACGCGGCGCAGGCTTGCGTGGACAGTTGCCGCTATTTGGCATCGCTGATTCTCGGCGCGCTGGAGGGAGTGGATAAGGTCGAGTTGTGCGAGCCCATGTTTTCTCCCGCAGGGCATAAATGGGGGCGGGGGCCCTTGCATCCGGAGGTCGAGGCTGTAGCGCAAGGCTCCTTCAGGCGGGAGCAACCGCCGCACATTCAGGCGAGCGGGTATGTGGTCAGGTCGCTCGAAGCGGCGTTGTGGGCGTTCTTCCATGGCGGGGATTTTGAGGAAGGGGCTTTGAAGGCGGTCAATCTTGGTGGCGACGCTGATACGATCGGAGCGATTTACGGGCAGTTGGCCGGGGCGTATTACGGGGAAGAGGCGATCCCGGAGCGTTGGAGGAGACATTTGCATCGAGGCGGAGAGATTCGCGCCATGGGACGGCGGCTTCTGGCGGCGTCGAGCGGCCGTCCGGGCGGGGTGTAGAATAGGACTTGGCTATCTGCTGTAGATCAAAAAATCCCCCCGGAGCAAGCATTCATGACTGAGATTGTTGACATCGTTTCGCGCGAGATTCTGGATTCCCGCGGCAACCCCACGGTTGAAGCCGACGTTTACTTGAGCAATGGATCGATGGGCCGCGCTGCGGTTCCATCGGGCGCCTCGACGGGCGAAAACGAAGCCGTGGAGCTTCGCGACGGCGACAAAGCGCGGTATCTGGGCAAAGGCGTGCAGAAGGCCGTTCGCAACGTCGAGGACGAAATCCTGCCGGCTCTGCTGGGCATGGACGCCTCCGAGCAGCGGGTGCTCGACAACAAGATGATGGAACTCGACGGCACGCCAAACAAGGGCCATCTGGGTGCGAACGCGATCCTGGCGGTTTCCATGGCGGCCGCCCGCGGGGCGGCCGACGCATTCGGGTTGCCGCTCTACAAGTACTTGGGCGGCGTGAACGCCCGTACGCTGCCAGTGCCGAACATGAACATCATCAATGGCGGTGCGCATGCTGACAACAGCGTGGACTTCCAGGAGTTCATGATCTCCCCGCACGGCGCAGCCTGCTTCTCCGAAGCGATCCGAATGGGCGCCGAGGTATTCCACAACCTGAAGTCAGTGCTCAAGGGCAGGGGCTATTCGACCGCGGTTGGCGACGAGGGCGGTTTCGCGCCGAACCTGAAGTCGAACGACGAAGCGGTGGAAGTGATCCTGGAAGCGATCGTGAAGGCGGGCTACAAGCCCGGCGAGCAGATTTCAATTTCTCTTGACCCGGCGGCCAGCGAGTTCTACGACCGCACCAAGTCCAAGTACGTTTTCAAGAAGTCCGACAAGCGCGAATTGAGCTCCGACGAGATGATCGCCTTCTGGGCCAACTGGTGCGCACAGTACCCGATTCTGTCCATCGAGGACGGCATGGCCGAATTCGATTGGGATGGCTGGAAAAAGATGACCGATCAGTTGGGCGCGAAGATCCAGCTTGTCGGCGACGACCTGTTTGTGACCAACCCGGCGATTCTGGCAAAGGGTATCGAGAAGGGCGTCGCCAACTCGATCCTGATCAAGGTGAACCAGATCGGCACGCTCACCGAGACTCTGGACGCCATGGAGATGGCGGCCAAGGCCGGCTACACCTGCATGACTTCTCACCGCTCGGGCGAGACCGAGGACACCTTCATCGCCGACCTGGCGGTGGCGACCGGTTGCGGCCAGATCAAGACCGGCTCAGCGTCGCGCACTGACCGCATGGCGAAGTACAACCAGTTGCTCCGGATCGAGCAGGAGTTGGGCGCGTCGGCACTCTATGCCGGACGCAAGGCCTACAAACAGTAAGGGCGGAGCGAAGAAGGTATGTATAAACTCGTACTGATTCGCCACGGTGAATCGACCTGGAACAAGGAAAACCGGTTCACCGGCTGGACCGATGTCGATCTGAGTGAGAAGGGAGTGGCCGAAGCAATTGAAGGCGGCCAGGTGCTCCAGCGCGAAGGCTATCAGTTCGACATCGGCTATACGTCGCTCTTGAAGCGGGCCATCAAGACCTACAACAACGCGACCGAGCAGTTGGACCAATTGTGGATTCCGGTGAAACGGTCGTGGCGGCTGAACGAGCGCCACTACGGCGCTCTGCAGGGCCTGAACAAGAGCGAGACGGCGGCCAAATACGGTGAAGATCAGGTGAAGATCTGGCGCCGCAGCTACGACATTCCGCCACCGCCGCTGACCGCTGACGACGAACGTTACCCTGGCAAGGATGCCCGTTACGCGGATCTGACTGCCGGCGAGTTGCCACTGACTGAATGCCTGAAGGACACCGTGGCGCGCTTCCTGCCTCTGTGGCACGACGACATCGCGCCGACGATCAAATCAGGCAAGCGTGTGCTGATCGTGGCGCACGGCAATAGCCTGCGGGCGCTGGTGATGTATCTTGACAACATCAGCGAGGCCAACATCGTCGAACTGAACATCCCGACAGGAATGCCGCTGGTCTACGAGCTGGATGCGGACCTGAAACCCATCAAGTCGTACTACCTGGGCGATCCGGAAAAGGTAAAAGCGGCCATGGAAACCGTGGCCAAGCAGGGCAAGAAACAGGCGTAGCCACAATTCCGAGTGAGAGCAAAGGGATCTCCCGAGAGGGGGATCCCTTTCGTCTAGGCACAGGACTCAGCGCTGCGGGGTAGTCCGAGGAAGACCAGGAAGCCGGGGCGGCCCTCGCCCGGACGAGCGAGAGACTGAAGTGAAGGACCGGCGGAAGTCCATCCGGAGAGTCTCCCCGCCGGCCCAAATTCATGGCCAGGTCAGACTACTGTCCCGCAAGGGTGAGAAAGACATTGGCACCCGCCGAGTGGCACCTGTCGATGACGCCGATGACATCACGGAACGCCAATCGCCCGTCCGCAGTCAATAGGACGGCCCTACTGCGGGCACCCTTCACGGGCGCCGCAATCGTGCCCTGGAGCGAGACCGACGGAATTCGCTTTCCGTCCACGGTCAGTACAGGACTTCCCGAGGAATCAACTGCTTGCACGACAATGGTCTGCGCGGTGGGTGGCCTCTGCGGGCCAAGCAGCACTTCCAGACCCTTCGGAGGTACCGGATAGGTGGCTTCAGAAGTGTCGCACTGGGCCGTCAGAAGGTTGAGCGCTGCGACACCAGCTTCACGCGAGGCAGTTAAGGCACTGATAACACTGGAGAAGCGAGCCCGTGCGTCCGCCTTGAGGTAGAGCTTTCTCACTGCGCCGCCGGACAAAGCACCCTTCACCTTCTCCGCCAAACCGGCGGGACTCACGGGATCGATTCCGAAGTAGACCTTGCCGTCTCTTGTGACAGCTACAATCAACGCGTCCCGGGAGTCCGCGTCCGGCAACGGAACCGCACTGGTAGTCACCGGCATCTCCACGCTGACTCCAGCCCGCAGTTCGGGCTTTTGCGCGGCGGCCGGCAGTTGACTCGCCATCGCCAAGGTGAGTGCGACGAGATACGCCTTGAGCAGATTCTTCATATGTCCTCACTAGTGTCCGGCTATCGTCTTGGAAGCTGTCAATAACTCCAGTGCTGTCATAGGGATGGGTGGCCTTTCGGAATTTTTCGATTTGAGCTTTCAGCCGCGATTCTGGCCCCTGTCCAGTCGTCCCTGGGCGGACTCCGACAATGAGGCATGCACAGCGGCCGCGTCGTCTTCGCCCAGTTGATGGATCACTTCCCGTCCTACGAGTTCCACAAGTGCGTTGTGCGGTACGGCGGCAATTACAAATTCCGAGGCTTTTCCTGCGTCGATCAGTTTCTTTGTCTCGCTTTTGCTCAATTGACCTTCCGCGAGAGTCTCCGCGACATCGAAGCGTGCCTTCGCTCCGTTCAGAGCAAGCTCTATCACATGGGCTTCCGCGGCAAGGTCTCGCGGTCCACGCTGGCCGATGCCAACGAGTCCCACGACTGGCGGATCTACGCCGACTTCGCTCAAGTGCTCATCCACATCGCACGTCCGATGTACGCCAGCGAGTCGCTCGGCTTCGATCTCGACAACACGATCTACGCCTTGGACTCCACCACCATCGACCTCTGCTTGTCGGTGTTCCCGTGGGCGCGCTTCCGCGCCAGAAAGGCCGCGATCAAGCTGTACACCTTGCTTGACCTGCGCGGCCCGATCCCCACGTTCATTGAGGTTTCCGAGGGAAAACTGCACGATGTCAAGATGCTCGATCTCATCGTACCTGAGCCCGGCTCCTTTTATGTCATGGATCGCGCCTACGTGGACTTCAAGCGCCTGCATGTGTTCCACGACGGCGGCGCCTTCTTCGTTACGCGCGCAAAAAGCGGTGTCTTGTTTCGCCGCCGCTACTCGCGCCCCATCGACGCCAGTACCGGCCTGCGCTCCGATCAAACCGTTGTGCTGGCCTCGGCCGCCTCGCATAAGCACTACCCCGATCCGCTGCGCCGTATCCACTTCCGCGACGCTGAACACGATCGTAATTTGCGATTCCTCACCAACAACTTCGACCTGCCGGCGCTTACCGTCTGCCTGCTGCACAAGTCGCGCTGGCAGGTGGAACTCTTCTTCAAGTGGATCAAGCAGCACCTCAGGATCAAGGCCTTTTACGGATATAGCGAGAATGCCGTGAAAACTCAGATCTGGATTGCAGTGTCGGTTTACGTGCTCGTCGCCATCCTGAGGAAGCGGCTGGCGCTGGAGGCGAGCCTTCACGAAATCCTACAAGTGCTCAGCGTCACGCTTTTCGAGCAAGTGCCCATTTTGCAGGCCTTCCACGACGACGACTCCCGAGGAAAATCCACCCCATTTTCTAACCAGTTGAATCTGTGGGACTTATAGCCGGACGCTAGTGATATGTCCTGTCCTCTTCATTGATGTTCGGAGGCCGGGCACCTCCTGAGCCGTCCCGGCTTGGGCTTGCCTGAGTGTGGCGCTCCGATTCTCCGCCGGATCGGCCGCTGGCGATGGGGACCCCGGCGAGATCTGGCTCATGATCCGCCGGTAGACCGGAACGCCGCTGCCAGACTCCAGCCTGAACGGGAATGCGAATGGTTGCAGCACGAGACATATAATGTGCTAGTTATTTAATACACTAAATCATATCTTTCGATAGCCAGGAGCTCTTTCGCCACGCTCCTCCGTCGGCTGAGGGGACTCTTGTACCTCGTCCGGAAGGCTTGGCGTGAATTCACTAACGCATTGTTTTACAACTACTTAAAAGACGGTAGAGTTCGTTTGGTTGACCCTGGCGCGGGCCCTGCCCGACTCCCAGCGGGAAGAGCCGGTGCCAGAATCCTCGCCGTGTCGACGGCGAAACGGCAGCGTGAGGGGAATTTGTGGCGAAGGAGAAGTGGCCAGAGTCAGTGCTCGCCGGGCTGCGGGGGCAACCCATGTTTTCGGCGTCGCGCTCGGCGGCGAACTGGATGGTGCCCGGACCGGCGTATTCGAAACACGCCAAGTCGATGTCGGGGTGGGTGGGCGGAAAGGCAAGGGATCCCGGAACACGTGGCGCCGCCTGCGTGGTCCGTGTCAGGGCAGACCGATTGTCCGGCCTCAGGCGGAGAGAGCGCGCAACTCTCTTCGTTTTCATTTCGGCTGGGTTTCTTGTCGCGGATTCGGGCAGACTTGTCGCAAAATAGATCCATGCCAGATGCGTTCAGGTGGCGTTCGCGGGTGAGATTCTCCGACACGGACGCCTCCGGGCGGATTCACTATTCGGCGATGTTCCGTTTCATGGAGGAAGCCGAGGACGAGTTCCTTCGGTCGTTGGGCAAGGAGTACTCGAGCGTAGATCCGGCCTTGCGGATCTCCTTTCCCAGGGTTCATGTCGAGGCCCAGTTTATGGCGGCTCTGCACTATGACGACCCAGTGGACCTGGAGGTGAGCGTTGAGCGGGTGGGCGAAACGGCATTCACGCTCTACTTCGACGCCTCCCTGGACGGCAAGCCTGTGGCCTGCGGCCGCATCACGGCCGTCTGTGTTTCGACGGCAACCGAGCGGTCCGTGGCGCTGCCCACTGCGCTGGCCGAAGCGTTGCGTTCGGCGAAGGACAGGGGCTGACAGCCAGTTGGGCATAGAATAGCTTTTGAAAGCCATGGCCAATCAATTTGAAGTCGAGTGTCCGTGCTGCGGCGCGACGCTGAAGGTGGATGCGCAGGTGAAGGCGGTCCTCAGCCACAAGGAAAAGCCCCGGCCGAAGACGATCGAGGACATCAGCACAGGCCTGGAAAAGCTAAAGAACGCGAAGGCCGAGCGCGAGGCGGCATTCAATAAATCGTTCGAGCAGGTGAAGTCCTCGAAGGATGTTCTGTCCGCCAAATTCGACGAGTTGCTCAAGCAGGCCAAACAGGACGATCCAAACAAGCCGCCGCCCAAACCGTTGGGCCTGGACTGAACCGGAGCGGGTGCAATCCTGGCGTGAGACAATGGGACTGCGCGATCGACGCGCGCGGTTTGCTTCAAAACAGGCATGTTTGCGGCCGGCCGCGTCCAGAACGCGCCCACCTGACAAGCCATGCCGGAAACTCCGTATACACACGAACCGATCGAATTGAAGTGGGCCTCGGCCTGGGCGGCTGACAAGACGCTCTATCGGGCTGCAGACGACGGCTCGAAGCCGCGCTATTACGTGCTCGAGATGCTGCCCTACCCCTCTGGCGTGCTGCACATGGGCCACGTCCGCAACTATTCGATCGGCGACACGCTGGCCCGCTACATGTGGATGAAGGGCTGTGACGTGCTCCATCCGATGGGTTGGGACGCGTTCGGCCTGCCCGCCGAGAACGCCGCCATCAAACGGAACCTGTACCCCGGCGACTGGACGCGCTCCAACATCGCCCACATGAAGAAACAGCTCCAGCGGTTGGGCTTCGCCTACGACTGGGACCGGGAGATTTCGACCTGCGAACCGGACTACTACCGCTGGAACCAATGGATCTTCCTGCGGATGCTCGAACGCGGACTGGCATACAGGAAATCGTCACTGGTGAACTGGTGCCCGGAGTGCGCGACAGTGCTGGCCAATGAGCAGGTGGTGGAGGGTTGTTGCTGGCGCCATGAGACAACGCCGGTGGAGCAGCGCGAACTCGAACAGTGGTTCCTGAGGATCACCGCCTATGCCGACCAATTGCTGGACGACATGGTGCAGATCGAGGCCGGCTGGCCGCAACAGGTGCTGTCCATGCAGCGCAACTGGATAGGGCGCAGCGAAGGAGCCGAGATCGATTTCACGCTGAAATCGACGGGCGAGAAGTTGCGCGTGTTCACCACGCGAGTCGACACGATCTACGGCGCCACCTGCGTCATCCTGGCGCCGGAGCATCCGGTGTCGCGCCAGCTTTGCACCGGCGATTTGGCGGCGAAGCTGAAAGCGATGGTTGACGACCAGGGACGCAAAGACCCCGAACTGTTGATCAAAGAGGGTTTCGACACTGGCCACAAGGCGGTGAACCCCTATTCCGGCGAAGAGATCCCGGTGTGGGTGGGCAACTTCGTGCTCTGGGGATACGGAACAGGCGCGATCATGGCCGTGCCGGCGCATGACGAGCGCGACTTCGAGTTCTGCCGCAAGTACGACATCCCGGTGGTCCCGGTGATTCGTCCCGTCGATGGCGCGCTCGACAACGGCGCGACGATGGAGACTGCGTTTTGCGACTACGGCGTCGTCGAGGCGTCGGGCGAGTGGTCGGGCCTGGAATCGGCCGAGGCGCGCAAACGAATGGCATCTCTGGCCGAGGAGCAGGGCTTCGGTAAGGCGGCGATCACTTATCGATTGAAGGACTGGGGCGTCTCTCGGCAGCGCTATTGGGGCACTCCGATCCCCGTGGTCCACTGCAAGGCGTGCGGCATTGTGCCCGTGCCCGAGGACCAATTGCCGGTTGTGCTGCCCAAAGACGTCGCTTTCACGGGCAAAGGCAAATCGCCGCTGGCTCAAATGCCGTCGTTCGTGAATACGACGTGCCCGAAGTGCGGAGCCGAGGCGCAGCGCGAGACCGACACGATGGACACATTTGTCGATTCGTCATGGTACTTCCTGCGCTACATCGATCCGAAGAACGAATCGCAACCGTTCGACGCGGCCAAGGTGAAGCCGTGGTTCGGCGTCGATCAGTACATCGGCGGAGTCACGCACGCGATTCTGCACCTGCTGTATGCACGTTTCTGGTGCAAATTCCTGCGCGACATCGGGCTGGTGGCGGTGGACGAGCCCTTCAAAAACCTGTTCACGCAGGGCATGGTGCAGCTAAACGGGCAGACGATGTCGAAGTCAAAGGGCAACATCGTTGATCCCGATGAGATGGTGGTGAAATACGGCGCCGACACGAGCCGGTTGTTCACCCTCTTCGCAGGTCCGCCGGAGAAGAACATCGACTGGAACGAATCGTCGGTCGAGGGTCAGTACCGGTTCCTTTCTCGGCTGTTCCGCTGGGTGACGCGGAACATGGACGGCGGCGAAGGATCGGGCGAAACAGATGCCAAGGCGCTCAGAAAAGTCCACCAGACGATCTGCAAGATCACCCACGACTTCGAGAACCGCTGGCACTTCAACACTTCGATTGCGGCGCTGATGGAGATGATGAACGAACTGTTGGCGGCCGAGGCGGGATTGTCGCCGGCGGTGCGCAAGGAGTGTGCCGAGAAGGTGACGCTGCTGATTGCGCCTTTCGCGCCATTTGCCGCCGAGGAGTTATGGCAGTTAATGGGACGCACGGGCCCGGTGTTCAAACAGGCGTGGCCGAAGTGGTCGGAAGCGCTGGCGATGGAAGAAGCCCTCGAGATTCCGGTGCAGGTGAACGGCAAGCTGCGGGCGAGAGTCTCGGTGCCGCACGGATCCTCTGAAGAGGAAGTGAAGGCGGCGGCACTGGCCGATGCCAACGTCCATGCTCACACCGCGGGCAAGACGGTGGTCAAGGCGATTTACGTTACCGGCAAGATGCTGAACCTGGTGGTCAAGGGGTAGCTTCTGCGGGTGACAAGGGCCCCGGCAGATTTGTCAGCGTCAGAAGCGACCGTGCTGGCAAGGACAGGCTGAGGCCGCCGTCCTGGGCGGCAAGCGGAGCGAGTTCGAGATAGCCCGCGTCCTCCGTGGTCATGACCGCTCTCCACGTTGTGACACCTGCAGGCAGTCCCGTGATAACTGCATTGCGTGCCGCCGAAATGTTCGCGATGTGGACGGCGTAGACACCGCCAGCGCGGAATGCGGTCAGCAGCACCTTCCCACAGTCCGAGAACGCTTCCAGCGCAGTGGACATGGGCGGCGTCAGGTTGGCGAGTTGTCTCATCAGCCAGAAGCGGCCTGTCGGTCTCAACTCCTCGCCATCGGCCTGAACGAGCGAGTAATCGGCCGTGAACTCCCAATACATGGCGCTTTGCGGCCGGGCGTGAGTAAGAACCTCCTGGCAAAGCCGCAGCTCAGTGATGCCGTACCAATACGAATCGTAAGCGCGGCCCTGCCAGGCGCTGGGATCGGCGCCGAGTTCAGCGACAAGCAGGGGCAATTGCAGACGCTCGGCAAGATCGGCCCATGCCTGATACTGTTCCGGAGTCGCTCCATTCCAGGAGTGGAACGAGATTGCGCCGCAGTATTGAAGCGCAACAGGGTCCTCGGCTGCCGGCAGGGCGTAGGTGTGTGTACCGCGGGCATGGCTGGTATCACCGAGCAGCATCCGAGTGCGCAAGCCCAGCGCGGCGAAACGGCTGCCGATGCGTATAATGGCATCGCGGTGTTCTTCCGGCGTGAAGAGGATGCAGATGCCGAGGTCGGGTTCGTTGCACGAGAATAGGTCGGGTTCGACGCCGTATTGATCCCGCGCGTACATCATGTAAGCCGCAATCGATTCGACGAGATCGTCGAACATGGCAGGGTCGATGGTGCGCTGGGTGCCCCACGGTCCCTTTGTGCCCCGGCCGGTAAGCATCCATGCCGGCAGCCTCCAGACGGAGGCGATGAAGGAGATGCTCTTGTCCTTGAGCCTCCGCATGAGTTCAAACTCGCGGCGCAGCCGGGTGCCGGGCCGGTCTTGTTCAATCATGCGGGCGGAGCGGGTCCCGGCGGTTGACCCGCCTTCGTGCTCCGGTTCCCAGTCGATCAAAGTGATCTCTGTGCGGGCCCAGTGGGAGTGGATGTGTTCGAGGGTGTAATCGGTGACGGGGGATTCGATCTGGAAGGCGTAGTTGCCGCCGAACCCGTGGAACAAGTAGCGCCTGGAATCGGACTGAATCGAGAGGTGGGCCTGTGAGGCATCGGGGATGCCGTCGAGCGAGAGGTCGATAGTGACCGACGAGTGAGTCCCGGCCGCCATCGAACCGGAGTGAAGCGAGATCCAGAAGGCAAAGTTCATCTGCGCATCAGTGGACTTATCTTGAAGATTGACATGCAGGGCCCGATTGAGCGCAGCCGACCACCAGAGGTTGCCCGATGGGCTCAGGACTCTCAATTCCGAGGCGCTTGAGGAGAGCAGGCTGGCGTTCACCGGACGTTTGTTTGGCAGCGTCACCCAACGGCTGCCTATCTCGGCTGTGCCGCCGCTGAACTCCTGCCAGGGGATGTTGATGCGGAAGTAGAGGCCCTGGGCGTCGAGATCCTGAAGCGCTGTGTATTCGAGCGCGATCCGAAGCCGGCCATCGACTTCCGATACAGACTGGCGGAACTGGAGCTTGTGATGCGGGTCCAGCGGCAACCGGCCCTGCCAGACCGATTCCTCACCGCGCGTGACCGACAGGCTTTCCGACGATGAAAGACCAATCGATCTCGTCCAACCCTTGTCGGCGAGGATCAGGTCCGTACGAACGGGGGCGTCCTGGCCGCGGTAAAGCAAAGCGACGACATGACCCGTTGCGTCGACGATCCCAACGTCAGCAAGCGATGGCACGGCGACACCACGGAGCAGAGCGGCTGTGCGCAGGGATGTCACGCCGCAGGCA
>Ga0116171_10001111_pt1 | contig 27647 bp, 14 predicted proteins | sample AD_JPNHW2_MetaG_FD_89798 | JGI IMG/M metagenome (GOLD analysis project Ga0116171, IMG submission 89798) | Active sludge microbial communities of municipal wastewater-treating anaerobic digesters from Japan - AD_JPNHW2_MetaG | ecosystem: Engineered > Bioreactor > Anaerobic > Digestate | place...
AAAGATCCATTTTCAGGAAATCGCCTTCGATGACCTTCAGCTGCGGATAATGCAGGTGAAGATAATCGACCGACTCGCGGTCAATTTCGACGGCAGTTAAATCAACGAGTGGATTTTGGAGCAGATACTGGGTCAGGACGCCCATTCCGGGTCCGACTTCAAGGACGGGCATTGCCTGGCTGAGAGGTAAACTCTCTGCTATACGACGGGCTATTTCCTTGTCCTTTAGGAAATGCTGTCCCAAGTATTTCTTTGCGCGTACTTGTTGTGTCATATCGCTGATGATGGTCGTCAGGCATATTTCTGGTTACTGATAATGAGTTATCAAAATAAAATCCGGTTGGTTTCCATTTATTTTATATCTTTGCAAATGAAAACTCCGGTAAATTTTTGGCAAAAGTAAGGATAATAGTTTGATAAACCTAAACTTTCTGCCGGATTTCTGCCACAAAACACGACTTTTCCTTTTTATCATTTTCAAATACGCTATACAATCACCCCGACCATCACGATGCGAAAGTTTCTCATTCTTACAGGCAAACTGATCAGTGACATGATTGATTTCTTCTATCCGCCGTTCCGCAGATATTTCAGTCTGCAGTTCTTTCGCTACGGAGTTTCAGGTGCTGCCAACATACTGTTCGACTGGGGATTATTTTCCTTTATATATAATGTTGTGTTACAGAAACAGATGATGAATCTGGGAGTTGTCACGCTGAGTTCTCCTATCGCCGCGCTGTTTATCACCTTTCCCGTAACATTTTTTACCGGCTTCCTGCTTCAGAAATATGTCACTTTTACCGAGTCTGATTTGAGAGGACATAAACAGCTGGCGAGATATATGCTGGTGGTAGCCGCCAATTTAATGATCAATTATACCGGATTGAAAATCCTGAACGGGGTGCTGGGTCTCTGGCCTCTCGGCTCAAAAATGATAATTACCATCATCACCACCATATTCAGCTATTTTTCTCAAAAGAAATTTACTTTCAGGATTAGAAATGAAAGAAAGTAATCACAAACTCTTCGAGGCTGTCAAATGGATCGTTACACTGGCAGCTTATGGTTTTCTGGTTTACAAGTTAGCCCATATTGAATACCGGGATGAATTGAAGCACACATTGCTGTCGATGAATGGTATTCGGATAGGATTTTTGTTGGCGGTTATACTGATCATGCCTCTCAACTGGCTGCTCGAAACCCGCAAATGGCAGCTGCTTACCTCCTCTACTGTAAAACTATCGTTCAGGACTTCACTGAAGGGCGTTTTGGCCGGACTGTGCACCGGATTTGTCACCCCTAACCGTTTCGGCGATTTTGCAGGCAGAGTATTTTTTCTACCCGACAGTTGTCGCCTCACCGGAGTTCTGCTCAGTTTTATCAACAGTGTTTCACAAAGTCTGGTTGTTACTTTGTTCGGAGTGATCGGCGCCGGATTTTATGTTTCGAAGTTTTATCCGGATATCAATTATCCGGCTTACCTGATTGTAGTCCTGTTGGTTTTAGTCCTCTGCGGTAGTCTTTATTATGCATTTCCGGGACTGGTACGAAAAATATTTTCGGGGAAATGGGCCATAAAACTCCGTCAGGCAGCCATTCCGGTTTCCAAACTCAGTCTGAAAAGTCTGATATTGTTTCTCATCATTTCGGTCATCCGCTATGTGGTATTCTGCACACAGTTTTATTTCATGCTGAAGTTTTTCGGCATTGAGGTGAGCGCGTTACAGGCCCTGAGCGCCATTCCGGCCATGTATCTGCTCATTACCTTTACACCTTCCTATGCTGTTTCTGATGCTGCGGTACGCGGTTCTTATGCTGTGCTTATTTTTGGCGTCTATTCGGTTAATGTGATGGGGATAACCCTTACAGGTATTCTAGTCTGGCTCATTAATTTCGTAATTCCCATGCTGGCGGGCAGTTTTTTCGTCCTGAAAGCCAAATCCTGGAAGTCAGTTGAAAGCCCCTCACAGGAATAGAGGTGCAGTGAATTTATTTTTTCTCAAATGTCAGGTCAATTCTACCCAAGTTCAGTCCGCTTTTACCCATCTGAGTAATCAGAATTTTCCGACCGGATACGTTCTCGGCTGTAACATTTTCGAGTATTTTGTGCGAATGTCCGCCAACTACCACATCGATGCTGCGCGATGCAGCCACCAGATCGTAATCGGTGGGTGAACTGTCTTCGTAAGAGGTGCCCAGGTGCGACAGACAAATCACCAGATCACATTTCAGGTTATGTTTCAGGTAATCTGAAGTTTCAGCGGCAGTTCTGATCGGATCGTTCAGTATCAGTCCGGCAAAGTTTTTCTGATATGCCAGTCCCCTGAGATTCACCCCGATACCTAAAATTCCTATTTTCAATCCACCCTTACGAACAATGATAAATGGTTTAACAAACGGTGCAATCGGCGTATTTTTCAGATCATAGTTTGCATTCACTATCGGCAACTTCACCAGTTTCAGTACGGAAGCCAATGTATCAAGACCGTTGTCGAATTCGTGATTTCCAAGTGTCAGGGCATCGTAACCCATCATCTCCAGCGCTTTGGTTTCAATGCGCCCGTTGAAGAAATTGAAATAGGGACTTCCCTGCGAAAAATCTCCGGCATCAACCAGCAACACGTTGGGTTCTTCGGAGCGTATTTTATTTATTTCTCCCATACGGCGGGCGTAGCCTCCCATATTGTTACTTTCAGCGGGCTCAACCTGACTGTGTGTATCGTTGGTATGCAGGATGACAATTTTAGTTTGTTTCCCTGCATTAACTGACATTGAAAATGTTATCAGAATAAAACAGAAAAAAAATATTTTACTTTTCATGCCTATCAAATTTACTTGTCGTTTGTTGTGTTTTTTATTATCTCCTCTTTCCATTCTCTGAAATTCATATTGGTTTTTAGCTTGACAGCTCGTTTCATAGAGTCTACAGAACCAAATCCGGTCTGTTCGGCAAGCTGATTTAAGGTGATGTCGTTATCCGATTTCAGTATTTCCTCAATTTCATTCAGCCTGTACTGATTTACAAAGGTACAAAAATTCTGCTGGCAATGCTCATTGATAACTGATGAAATATAGGTGCGGTTTGTCCCGATAGAGTTTGCTACATCCTGAATAGTCACGCAACTTTTCAGATAAATTTTTTCTTGCTCGAAAAGTACCATAATTTTTTTCAGGATACTTTTCTCCCTTCTCGAATTACGTGGCAGTTCGACCAAAGCTTCTGTCTGAAACGGAAATTCTTCGTAAGCCGGATTGACGGGTTTCTGCCTGTTGCCCAACCAGCCAATAGTGAATAGCAACACCGAAAAAATCAGGGAAGGAATGCCTAATAATAGGTTGTGAGCAACAAAATAGTCACGGCCCAGAACTGCAACCACAATGGACGTAAGCGCCGTAAACAGCATGGACGCATTGAGCAACTGCACGCTGATGGTTCCACTATCGTGAACATCGGAATAATACTGTGCGGCTTTATAGGCGTATTTTCGTATCAGAATGGTGTTTGCAACCAGCACAAGCACCACCTGTATGACAAACACGGCTTTCATCAGGACAAATATCACATTGAGCCAGGCGATACCAAAGGATGCGGAAGGAATATCTTTCTGAAACAGCCATGATTGATAATCAGCTACGGGAGTTAACATAATTCCGAATAAATACAGCAGGAATAATACTATAGATGGCAACAGATAACGGGCATGTTTGCGTAGAGAAAACTTCTCGTCGATAGTTAGCAGCCTGAAATAAATGTAATACATAGGAAATACCATCAGCGATGCAAACTGATAAATAGCATCTGTCCAGGCGTAAAGTACTTTCAGGGAATCAAAGTACAGAAAATGCGAAAAATAAACGATAAAGGCAAAAATCATGAATTTCTCCAGGAAAGTTCTGGGTGAAGTATTCTTGTCAACATCCGTATTCAACACGATGGCCCAAAACAGCGTAACATAAAGCGGACTTATTACAAACAGGGTTTGTGTCATAAATTCATTTGAAAATGGGTTAATCACATTTACTCATCAACTCTTTACTTATTCCATTTGCATTTAAATATACCTACCACAAATATAGAAAAATAATTTCTCAAAAAAACAATTTCTATCTATCAAACCGGTATACAGGTTAAATCTTTTAACATCTATGTCTGTTTTTTTTACGAATTAATGATATGTTTTTACGAATTGCACATATTTTAATGCATTTTTCTTCTATTTTTGTTTAATTAAAAACATCTATTTAGTTTAATTAAAATCTAATTAGCATGATAAAGTTTATATGCATTTCAGTTTAACTGACAATTTTTTTTAAATGAAAAACGATGATTAGAAAAACATATCAGCAACAAACAAACAAACAGGCTATGAATACTTTACAATATAATTTCCGGCGTTCACAAACAATTTTCGGGTTTTTCGTATTATTGTTTGTGTGTATATCAGGTTGCTTCAATCAGTTGGATGGACAAATAAAATCAACTGAAGCAGCAGGCAGATTTGCCCTGAACTATTTTAACTCAACAGCCTATAAAACAAAGATGCAAAAAGTTCCGGCAAGTTCAGCCGATATAGAACTGAAATATCAATCGGGAGGAAACGTACAGGCACCGATTTATATATTTCAAAACGAACAAAGGGGTTTTGTGGTTTTTGCACAAAGCACACACGGTTTTCAGATTCTGGGATATTCCGACAAGGCGAATTTTAATCCGGCTGAAATTCCTGACGGTTTACAGCAACTGCTGAAACTCTACGAAAATGCCAGTCCGGACAGCATCATGGGGATACAAAACACCAGAGAAACCACAACAGTGGTGTCACCATTGCTGGACCAGGCCGGAGTGGGACTCAACCAGTTTCATCACGAAAATGTGGGCGGAAGCTGGTCCGGGTGTATGGCTACAGCCATGACACAAATCATGTGCTATTACAAGTACCCCGACAAAGGGATAGGATCTCATTGTTATACAAATGCGGCATATGGAGAGCTTTGCGCCGATTTTGGGAATACTCATTACAACTGGATTAATCCCTCTGACGAAGATTTCAAACTATTGTCTTATCATGTAGGGGTATCCATGGATATGAATTATAATGGCAGTCCGGCAGGCAGTTCGCCCTCATCTCCTACTTCTCTCTATGCATTGCATGATTATTTTGGATATACATGCGAACCATTTAATGATTTTTCACGAAACTCACAAGTAATTCAAAACGTTATTGCTCAGCAAAAACCCGTTTATGCTCATCTCCTGGGCAATCCGGGACACGCCGTGGTACTGGATGGATATGACAGCAACGGATTTTTTCATATAAACTTTGGCTGGGGTGGCGGTGGAAATGGCTACTATATGCTTAATAACAATTCATTAATTTATAGTGGAAATTATAAATTCGGCACCAACCTGGCTGAAGTCATTTTATATCAGCCCGGACCAGTTCACCTGGATAAAACCGATTCGCTTGCATTAGTTTCAATAAAAAATAACATCAGTAATCTCGACTGGGATTTGTCTGATGCTCAAAAAAGAACGGGCATTACAACCCTCAATGGACGAGTAATGAGTTTGAATATTTACTCTGCGAACATGATTGGCAATGAAGGTTCGATACCCGATGACATCGACAACCTGCATGAACTTATCAACTTAAATATTTCAGGTAAACTGCATGGAACGATACCTCAAAACATATCAAACCTCACCAACCTTCAATCACTAAGGATTTCGAACTTCTCCGGTACACTGAGCGATACAATTCCAACTAATATTGGAAATTTAACAAATCTGACAAATTTAAGCATTTTTAATGCTGCCAAAGGACCAATTCCATCCTCAGTAGGGAAACTTGTAAATTTAAGAAGTCTTAATTTGCCTACCGGAAATATGGATGGAACGATACCGGAAGAAATTTACTCTCTGAATAATTTGCAGGAAATAACTCTCGACGATCAAAAACTGGCCGGAAATATCTCTGAAAGTCTGGGAAATCTGAAAAACCTGATATTTTTAAGCATCGCAAACAATCAACTAAGCGGAAAAATCCCATCAACGATTGGCAACCTGAACAAGCTTCAATATCTCGATCTGTCCGGCAACAAACTTTCGGGTGAAATTCCTCCTTCATTAAATAATTGCACTTCATTATCAACCCTGAAACTTTTCAGCAATGAACTGGAAGGTAAGGTACCTGCAATTTTTGATAACAAATTTAAACTGACCAGTCTGGATTTAAGCAACAACAAACTCACCGAAATATCCGAAAACATAGGCAAATTAACCAATCTTCAGACATTAAACCTGAACAACAACCAGCTAAGCTCACTACCAGATTCTCTGAATGAGCTAAGGGTAATGAATTCGTTTTCAGCCAGCAACAATAAAATAAACCGATTGCCTGCCAACCTGAACCAATTGACAAGCCTGAATACCCTGAATCTGGTAAATAACGGAATAACTGTGTTCCCAAATGACTTGTGTTTCCTGCCAAATTTAAGTGGGATTGACCTGAGTTATAATAAAATAACCCGATTGCCGGCTATGATTTCCGACTTAAAGGCACAAATCCTCCAAATTCAGGAAAACGAACTTTCAGGAGCAATACCGGCAAATCTATTACGTACCGAACCGGGTTATTACCGTTTTCAAAACAACCGGTTCGTTTACAACGACTTGCCACAGGGAACCGATTTTACAAACTTAATCGGGACTCAGAAACCGCTTAAGCTCCTGAAAAACACTTTCAAAGGCAATCTGGGTGATTCAATTGAAATTGATATCCGAAAGATTTGCAGTAATTTGAACAAACATGACACGTATGTATGGTGCGAATATCCGAAAGAAAAGAAAGAAATTCAACCAACTATAAAAATAGAAGATGGTCCGGTTTTACACCTGAAATTATCTGATAAAAATATCGGAAAAAAGTATTATTGCTTAATAACAAACGACAGCGCAGCTACTTACAAAGACCCTCAGATTTATTACCGAATTCCGTGTCTGAGCAATCTGATTACCGATACTTTGTTTCTGGCTATACAGACGGAAGATGAATTTCTGTCAGAGAAATATCCCGAACAGTATATTGTGAAATCGGAATCCATGCAAAAAAAGGAACTGAGCGATAAAACCGTCACGCTAATTTCGCCTTTCAAAATGCGCGGTATAAAGAAATGGGAAGCATCGTCCAACCAAAAAGAATGGTACGAGTTATCGGCTTCCATGACACAGAACGATCTGAAGGCAAATCTGGTTTCGGTGAATGAAGAAGAATTGAAAATTTCACCAAAAACTCCGGCTTATTACCGCTGTGCACTGTTGGAAACAAATTGCGCGCCCCATTACAGCGATACGCTGAAAATCAATCCGTACGGAAAAGTGATTTGCGACACCACACTAAATGTACAGAACAAAACGATTACGTTTAAGAAAGACAGCATAGAGGTAACCATTCCGCAGGGCATTAACGACAGCGACTTCAGACTTACCATCGTCAAGCTTGACAATCCACCGGCTAAGCCCGATTCTGTTTTCCGCTTAAGTTCCGTATATGATGTGACGGTAAGTTTTGGAGACAGTTTTTATTTACCGGTTATCATCAAACTAAAAAACCTGAATAAAAGGTCGTTTAACCAGATGAATATTGATAACTACAAAGCTGTTTATTTCAATGATATTGAACAACAATGGGAGTATTACAACGATGCAAACATCAATTTGAATGACACAACACTCACATTCGGCACTTATCATTTTACAAAGCTGGGCTACTTCGAGTTTAACGACTGGAACTATACACACCGGCTTACCCGTGGCAGGGTAAACGTCATTTACAACGTAAGTGATCAAAGCATTTTTGATCTTTATGATGGAATGGTTGTAAAAGAGGGATTAAAAAGCTGGCACGATACAAATACCAATCCGGACAAGGATGGTAATCCCTATTTAATACAGGACATTGCCGAGTACATGAACCAGATTATAAATAAATGTGATTTACTCGGGCTTGAAACACCGGGATTACGCTTCAATGTCTATGTAAAACAGGTAGGAAATTATGCTCAGATAGGTGCAGCCAGCTATCTGTCGGGACGGGGATTTCTATATATTGACCCAATTTTCATGAGTATGGAAAAAACATATAAAGAAAACACGGTTCAGTTGATGACTACTCTCGCCCATGAATACTCGCACTATACGCAGGACTATTACATGTCGATGATTATAAATAATTATTTCTGGCAGGAAGCCACAGCTCCTTTGGGTGGCAGAATGATCTGGAATACAACTGATTTACCGCTCACTGAACCTGAGATGCTGATAAAACAAGGATTATCTCCAACTAAAGGTAACAAAACGATTTTCGAGGTACTTTCAGCATCCTGGTTTAATGATTATAACTTACCGGTTGTGAGTAAACTTGCGTCAAATTCGGCCGATTACAATCTTGCAAGTCTGTTTCTCCATTACATGCAAAATTACCGTCGCGGAACAACGCTGGACGCGGCTGTTCTCCTGAAAGAAACTTCCTATTTAGATACCTGGCTGGGTTATCTGGAAAGCTATATTAAAAAGTATCTGAAGTCAAATACCGGAACCGAATTTGCCGATTACGTAAAATATATTTTCAGCGGCGTCAATCCCAATTTTACGGTCATCAACCGGGAAGATGGAAATCCATACAAATACATCATTCAAAATATTGACAATAAAGGCGACTTTGCTAATCTGTTAAATTATAATTTCGATAAACATGATTATCAAACCAATAAAATTTCAATAAAAATACCCTACCTGGGAGCAAGAATGTACTTATTGAACAACATGACGCTGGACAAAGCTGTAGTGGTAAAGTATAAAAGACTGACCGAAAAAAACGAAAACGAAAAAACATTTTATGGAAAATATGATGAGAAAACCAAACAGATGAAAATAGTGGAAATAACAGATTCAACAGAATATGTTTTTCTGCTTGATGCGCTCACTCCAAAATCAAATACCGATTTTCTGAATTCCGGATTTCTGCTTTTTGTCAACGCCAAAACAAACAGTACAATCTTTACCGATTATAATGCCTCCTTCGAGTTGTCAGCCATGCCGGTACCAAACATCACGGCTCTATGCTATGCAGATGTAACACAGGATGCCATTCATAATTTCAGCAATGGCAATAAAAATCTTTTTTACATCTCAGGTAAAGTTAAAATGAATATTCCGGATCTGAGTTTCAGCACCGAAGATTTTAAAACGTCCATGGAGCTAATTGAAGACTCAATCATTCAGACGAATTGCAGTTTTACCAACAAAATCAGGATGAACAACGGACCAAACCTGCCTGCAACAATTCAGGACACATACATTACACAAAAAATTGAATATGATTTCATTACAGGAAATATGCTGATACATCAGTTCTCCAAAACAGTAAACAAATGGGGCGCTTATCACGATGACTGGACCAACACCGATAAACCTGAATACACATTTGAAGTAGAAGAGAAAGATCAGAAAATGTGGCTGAAAAAAATCCTCAATCTGGTTCCGGATACCAAATCGTGGTCGGAAAGTACACTGCTGTTCGAGACAAAAACCACACAAGAAACAATGAATACTGTGGAAAAACTCGAAGAAAGTACAAAAACAACCCAATTTGATGCGAGTGGCAAAGAGACCGAAAGTAGCTCCGTACATTATATCAATACGGATTACACCAGCGATAATAAAATGCATATTTGGCTACACAACAAATAATGTATGAAATCACCACGCCTACAAATATCGACGGACTAAAACCACATAAAGGATTACCATTTGAACATCTAATAAAAATATATGCAAATGAAAATAAAATTTTTCTGGCTTCTGCTTTTCAGCATACTATTATCAGGATGCAAGATTATCAATCCGCCCGATGACCCGGACGATCCCGACGACCCGGACAATCCGCCAATTGTAGCAGTCGACTCGCTTGGAGTTTCAATTAATACCATTGCTTTTACTGCCGGTAAAGATGCAAGTCTTATTATCGTACGAACAAATAAATCGTGGACTGCTACAAAAACTGCCGACTGGTTATCACTTTCGGCCACATCGGGCAACAAGAATACCGCTTTTCTCATAGGCGCTGCACCCAACGATGGATTGATGCGCGAAACCGCGGTAACCATCCAGGCGGGCGACAAAACAAAGGAAATCAAAATCACCCAGGCAAGTGCACCCAGAATGACCATAACAGTGAAAGGGATCCCTGTCAATATGATACTGGTTGAAGGACGTGAGTTCACGATGGGAAGCAGTGAGCAAAGCAGCTTTGGACTGCCCCATCAGGTCAAACTGAGCGATTACTACGTATCCGAAACGGAGGTTACCAATGCTCTGTGGCTTGCTGTGATGGGCTCATTGCCTTACTCCGACCACAGCGAAACCGACAAACTCACATTGCCCGTAAGTGAAGTAAACTGGAATATGGTAACCGGTGAATTTATGCCTGCACTAAATCAATTAACAGGAAAAATTTTCAGATTACCCACCGAAGCCGAATGGGAATATGCGGCTCTCGGCGGCAAAAATAACACCGGTACCAAATATGCAGGCAGCAATACGCTGGACGATGTAGCCTGGAATATGACAAACTCGGGTAAGCAAAAAAAGGCAGTAAAAGGGAAAGATCCAAATCAGCTCGGCCTTTATGACATGAGTGGAAACGTAGTGGAATGGTGCAGCGACTGGTATGATTATTATTACGGCTTTCAGATAGTGAATCAGAGTGTGGTGGTTCCCACGCTGCAGACCAATCCGAAAGGTCCCGACACCGGAACGAATAAAATAGTGCGTGGTGGAAGCATCGAAAGTGATGAATTTTGGGGATTTTCGGCCTGCCACGTGAAATACCGCTACTCCATCAAGCCTACAGGTACTGATGGCTGCTGGGGCAACACGGGTAATCCGCAGGAACCTTTGTGCAATTTTATCAAATTTACCGGCTTCAGGCTGGTGATACCAGTTCAAAACCAATAAAACACATACTGTCATGAAAAAAACAATCATAACATCATTAGCTCTCATAGCCTTCATGTTTTGCAGCGCGCAGACAGTTGTAAAAATGAAAATGCCGCCACAGGCCAAAGATCCGTTGCAGGTTACTGTATTATTCAACGAGGAAGTACCCGAAGGTATGCCTGTAGTACTGGGGCTTATGGGCTACAGCGTAAGTGGAGGAATAACACCTTACGCCTACGAATGGATGCAAAACGGGAAGGTAATCGGAACCGGCGATGTGGTGGTTGTCACACCAGCAAAGGGTGATAAAATAGAATTGAAAGCTACCGACAAAAACAAATGTTACTCCACTATGTCGTTCTCCATGAAAGTAATTGCAAAGATAAAGAATGATGAAAAAGATAAAGAAAAAGAATATAAAATTTCACCTACAATGGTAAAAAACGGCATCGTTCACATCACTCTGCCCGAAACTGAAAGTCCGATACGGGCAAATGTGCGGATTTTTGACACAAATGGTGCGCAGGTGTATCAGAATCAAATCACCGGGAGCACATTGATAACATTTGATTTACCTGATGGCAATTATTTTATATCTGTAAAAACGGATAATTATCATAAAGTGGGAAAAATTATCGTCAAAAATTAAACTGACTATCTAAACCACTCTTAAAAAACAGATAAACTTTCGAAAAAGAACTACAGGGATTGATTTCTCAATAGCACTTGTTTTTTGATAATGTTTGAGTAAGAATTATAACTGTATGAATCATTAATCTGCTTTATTTACTGAAAAATCATATTATTTGAAAATCATATAGTGTCGGCTTTTGCAAAAAAGACATCCGTTAGAATTAGTCTTTTGATTATCAGCGCAAATAGCATTTACAGATATATCTATAAATACTGCAACTAAAGAAATACAATGTAAATGTGAAATATTTAGCAACTGAGAAATAAAAAATATTTTACGAATTACTTGTATTATTTTACGAATTACACATCCAATTGATAAAGCATGAAGTAACTTTGTTGAACAAATAACTTTGTTAAATAATAATTGATTTAGATACTTATTTTTAATAATATAAAACCTAACCTGTTTATCTGTTGTTTATTCGCACACAAAAGAAGAATTGCCCAAAACCCCGGGCAATTCTTTCTTTAAAGTACACAGTATTATTCAGCGGACTGTTATTCTGCCATCTAATTTAGCGTTAATTTTATTACCGTTACGATTTTCCCGGATTACATATTCCATCAGTATATTGCGTATTTTTAATCCGGTATCCACTCTTTTTTCGGGGGTTGCCAATGGTACCATCCTGTCGTTTCCACCCGCAAGAAAATCATTTGTGGCTATGCTGTAGAGTTTATCAACGTCCAGGGGCTCACCTCCGACGCGCACGTTCTGCGCTTTACCATCAACGATTTCCATACTTATACCCGAGACTCCCTGTCCGCCTTCTTTGGCAAATATCCCGAGGAGCCTGCTCACTTCCGAACCTTTCAGCCAGAGAATGACCAATTCATTTTCAAAGGGCATCAGCTGAAAAATGTCGCGAACTGTGAGGTTACCCGCCGGAAGTTGTGAACGCAGACTTCCCATATTGACCACAGCTATATCCACCGGTTGTTTCAGAAATTCGGATGCTGCAAGGCGATATATATCCGATGTCCAGTTAGACAACAAACTTTCGGGTTTGTCGGATTTCATTTCCACTTCCGAAAAGCCCACGACCTGATTCATTTCTTTATCCAGTTTTTGCTTCACAGGCTGGATAAATGCCAGCATCTGTTTATCAGCCAACGAATCAGAGGAAGCATCGATGGCAATTTTCGATGTTTTGTAACCGGTCATCGACCACTTTCGGGGTGTACAGCCAATGGAAAGTAAAATAACAAGAACGAATAGTACGGATTTGTTCATATCGTTAAGGGGATAAAATAATTGTCACGATTGTCATGCAAATATAATTAAGTTTTTTTGTTCCGCTACACGTTTCCTTCTGTTTTTCACTTTATGAAAAAATGGCTATCTTTGCACTTCGTAACTAAAATATACACAGATGAATTTCATAGAAGAACTCGAGTGGCGTGGTATGATTCACAGTATGATGCCCGGCACCGAAGAACAGCTACAGAAAGAAATGACTTCAGCCTATGTGGGCATTGACCCTACAGCCGATTCACTACATATTGGTCACCTGGTAAGCGTGATGATGCTCAGGCATTTTCAACGCGCCGGTCACAAACCCATAGCACTCGTAGGCGGAGCCACAGGCATGATTGGCGACCCTTCGGGTAAGTCCGCCGAAAGAAATCTGCTGGACGAAACTGCACTTCGCCACAATCAGGAATGCATCAAAGCACAGCTGGCAAAATTTCTCGACTTCGAAAGCGACTCACCCAATGCGGCCGAATTGGTGAACAACTACGACTGGATGAAGAATTATTCTTTTCTGAACTTTATTCGCGATATTGGCAAGCACATCACGGTCAATTACATGATGGCCAAGGACTCAGTAAAGAAACGGTTGAGCAGTGAATCAAGTGAAGGAATGTCGTTTACCGAATTTTCCTATCAACTCCTGCAGGGATACGACTTTCTGAACCTCTATCAGACTAAAAACTGCAAACTCCAGATGGGTGGTTCTGATCAATGGGGCAATATCACAACAGGTACTGAACTCATCCGCCGCAAAACCGGAGGAGAGGCTTTTGCACTGGTTTGTCCGCTGATTACAAAAGCTGATGGTGGCAAGTTCGGAAAAACTGAAAGCGGAAATGTCTGGCTCGACCGTCGATATACATCTCCCTATAAATTCTATCAGTTCTGGCTTAACGTCAGCGATGCTGATGCTGAGAAATACATCAAAATATTCACAGCCATCGGTCGTGAAGAAATTGAAACTTTGATCGAGGAACACCGTCAGGCACCTCATTTGCGTACATTACAGAAACGGCTGGCACAGGAAGTGACCGTACTCGTTCATTCACAGGAAGATTATGATGCAGCCGTTGAAGCATCAAACATATTGTTTGGCAACGCCACCTCCGAAGTATTGAAAAAGCTGGATGAAGATACATTGCTGGCAGTTTTTGATGGAGTTCCACAATTCAAAGTAGCACTTTCTGAACTTGAGACAGGAGTTAAAGCCATTGAACTGCTGACCGATAAGGCTGCTATTTTCCCTTCGAAAGGAGAAATGCGCAAACTGATTCAAAGCGGAGGATTAAGCATTAACAAGGAAAAAATGGCAGAACAGGAACAGCTCATCGGTAAGAAAGACCTATTGAACAACAAGTACCTGCTGGTTCAGAAAGGTAAAAAGAATTATTATCTGCTTATAGCAGAATAATACAATTGTTGAGATACATTTTTCCCAAATAATTTTGGAAGACAAAAAAAAATTGTATCTTTGCACCGCTTTTAACGATAAAGCAAATGAATGATTGTCCCATGGTGTAATGGTAGCACTGCAGTTTTTGGTTCTGCCTGACTAGGTTCGAGTCCTGGTGGGACAACAAATCAAATAAATTAAACGACTAATAATAAGTTACTTATTGTTGGTCGTTTGTTTTTTATTTAGATTTTGGAAAGAATATTGTTACCTTGCAGCAGATTTTTTATGTATATAGTATAAAAAAGGGGAGATTATCCCTTAATCAACCTTCACTGGTTCTGACAATAACAGGTTGATCACGATATACAGGTGGGCATGATATTCTGCTTTTTTTATCACAAGAAAGACTTTGCGGTATTAACTAAACAAATTTTCTACAAATTGTTTGGTTTCGTTCAGGTGCGTTGCAATATAGAGAACAAGCACGTCGACAAAAACAATAAATCCGGCAATCTCATACTGAATTAATCTAATTTTAGTTCTGCTTTTCATAACATCAAATTTTCAATAGATTAACAATGTAGCAAAAATATGTAATTATATCACAATAAACAAATTATTAGATGTTTTTTGAGGTCAAGAAAATTTTAAATACTCACTTAAGAGTAGAATCGTCTCTGAACACAAGGTGAAGCTATCATAATGGTATTTATACTGTATCCTCCTGTTTATTTTGTTAGCTGATTGAAAACACTTTCGGTGACTGTAAAGGCCGTTCCGTGACGTATGCCTTTGGGAAATGTTACAGAATCGGACACATCCTCCCAATTAATCAAATCCGAAGAACGGACAGCGCCATACTTTTTATCGCGGTACTTGTCGAAATAAACGTACACGTAATCTCCCACCTGCAGGGATGCAGGACCTTCCGCCCAGTAATTGCCGGTGATGGGGGCTGAAACCTTGTTGGGAAATCTTAATGGTTTGTTGTTTGAAACCACCCGTATATTTTTCTCGGCCGGGTTCGAATTCTCGTTTTTTACAAACATATAATACCGGTTGTTACGCTCCATCATTGTCCCGTCAATAACACTGAAACCGGGATTGTAAAACAACCGTGTTTCAGAGAATGTATTGAAATCTTTGGTGGTAACGTAGTAAAGCTTATGGTTCAGCCCTTTCTCACTGGTCGAAGTGGGTATTTCGGGGAACGCTCCGGGAACGGTTGATGCCCAGAAGATGTAGAAGAGTTTATCTTTCCTGTCGTAAAACAATTCGGGAGCCCAGGTGTTTTTTACTCCAGCGAATTCTTCCATCACAGGAATGTATTTTTGTTCTGACCAGTATTTCAGATCCTTCGAGGAAGCATACCCGATGCCGTTGTCCCACCATCCCGATGTCCACACCATGTGAAATACACCGTTGTCGTCCTGAACAATGCTCGGGTCACGCATCAGTTTGTCTTTTCCCACTACAGGTTTCAAAAAGACAGTATCTCTGCCGAGCGCTTCCCACTTCAACCCATCGTAACTATAGGCCAAATGCAGTCCATCGCCGTTGCCTTTGAAATAAGAGAACAGATAAACGTATTTATTTCGCACAGGTAATATTGATCCGATGCCCTGATCTTCAACGCCCTGTTTGATGTGATTACACAGTCCTTTTAACTTCAGTTCTTTTATTCCTTCGGCCACGAAATATGCCACCTGTTCCGCTCCTTTTTTCATCATATGTGTATCATCCTTAACTCCATCGGGCTTAGCCGGGTCTTCGCCGGGCTCTGAGTGACGATAGTAAGCAACAGATTTTTTATCACCTAATACAGTTATAAAATCCCGGGTTTTCTGATTGATGTCAATGAGTGGCACATTGAATTCCCGGGCAATCTGACGCATAATAACAGGATACTCTTTCAGGCGGTCGTCGGTAAGGTTGCCGTTTACAAAAGTGCGCATAACCACCGAAGTCAATAAAACCGGATGAGCCTTTTTATCTCTCACATCCTGTATCATCTTCAGGAGGTTATCGCGGTAGTCGGCACGTGAAGCGTGCCGTTCCGGACGTGTGGAGGCATCGTTGTGCCCAAACTGTATAAAAACGTAATCGCCTTTACGTACCTGTGCCATCAGTTTATCCCAGCGTCCTTCGTTGAGGAAAGTCTTTGTGCTGCGTCCGCCCATGGCGTGATTGACCACTTCAACGTTATCGTCCAGAAATTCAGGAAGCATCTGTCCCCAGCCTTTAATCAGTCCGTCCTTTTCAGTTTTGTAGGTCTGCGCGGTAGAGTCACCAGCAATGAAAATCTTAGTCTTTTTATCTGATGATGTAAAACCTGTTACGAGTACAAGGATAATGAGTGATAGAATGTATTTTTTCATAAAATGTAAGCGGCCCCCCTAAATCCCCTCTGGGGGGACTTTTGGTGAGTGCAGTTAAGTGATTATTTTTATATTCTGACGGTAGTTATCACCATCAAGAGTTTTGTTTGAAATTTACCTTTCATATCTAAGCCCCTGAATGGTAACTGGTCCCAACAATCCGGAAGGTGCTGTTTCCCATTTATCATAGAGTGTTTTCTTATAATTGATGTCCACAAAATTTATTTCGTTGAAAATCCGCCATTCCACTCCCCGTCTGTCGTAATCGCGAATGCTGTTAGCAGGTAGGTTGGTGACCTCCACTTCCAGCAGGTTTTCGCCCTGTTTCAGGTATTTCCCGATATTGGTTCTGAACGGCACCGCGAATAAGGTTGCCACCTCATTACCGTTTAGATAAACACGGGCGCTTTCGCGTACATCACCCAGGCTGAGCCGATATTCGTCAGCCGACAGGTCATTCCAGATAAATCTTGTACTGTATCGTGCCGTTCCCCTGTTTTTCGTTGCATTTTCATTCGCCAGTTCTGTCCACGAAATCAGTTTACCTGTTTTGAAAACTCCCGGTATAGCCGGTTCGCTCTCCTTAAAAGTAATTTCCCAGTTATCGGGCAGTGTCATTTTCTGACCATCGGGTATGAAATAGTGCCAGTTTTCAGCTTCCATGTTTTTATCCGTGAAAGTTTTAAGAATAATTGATTGTCCCGGCTCAAGTTCCATATACACTTCGGTGGCGTTATTGGCTGTACGTATTTTCGCCTTGCCCGAAGTACCGGTCATTGGATCGAAGAACAGGGCTGACTGTGCATGTACTGCCAGCGGAACCCAGTTTTTCACCGGATTGTTTGTAAGCTGCGTAAAGAAATAATGATATCCTGTTTCGTTTTTACGGCGGATGTATTGCCCCTTAAAGCTTTGTGAAAAGCTTTCACTGTATATACCGGACATCGTCAAAAGCTCATTGAAGTCATTCCCTGTGATAATATTTCCATTTCCCCATTTGCTCATCTCTGACTTAGCGAAGTTCGCTTCGGGCAGTGTATTAATCATCTTTTTCATCCTGTTCTCACGTTTTCGGTAATCTTTCAGTCCGGGAACACTTTCGGGATAATGTTCTGTAAAAATTATTTTTGCACCTTCTCTGGCAAGATGGGATAATTTCTCTAAAGTTTCCGGCGGCATAAATCTCGTTGCCGGGAGAACCAATGCTTTATAAGTTGTCCCACCGATTGTTTTAATCAAACCGTTTTCGACGGTGGCTGACATGATGTAACGGTCGGTAATGTAATCCACGTCCCTTCCGCTTTCCCTGATTTTCTCAACCGTATTGTAGAATTTCGGTAGCCGTGCCCGCAATCCGTGAATGCCAAAGGCAAAGTAATAGTTTTCCTGCTGCTCATACCAGATATCGTACACCGGGAAATAGACCAGCAAATCGTTATCGGGCTGTCCGTACTGTAGGAATGACTGTACACGGGTAATGTACGAGAAGAAAGCGGGAGCATCGCGCCAGATGGAATTCGTGGGCGACATATTAACCGAGGCATAGAATAGCCATCCGGGCCACGCAGCTTCGCGGGGCGAATAGGGAGTCCCATGAAAAAACACGTGATTGACACCCGATGTAAAGACCTGGTCAATTTCCGGTTTGCATTGCGAAAGCGAAGTTCTGAAATGTTCGGTAAGCCAGGTAAATGTTTCGGACGAAGTAAACTTTTTACCGGTTATATGTGCCGCGGAGCTTGCCATTTTAAGTGTAACGGGATCTCCATCGTTTATTTTCCTCATTTCATCTTTTCTCAGTCCCGGTATGTCGAAGTCCGTTATACCGAAGATTTCACATTCAGGGATATCGACAGCAGCATACAAATCAATGATATTGGCAGGTGATCCGTGTGCCTGATTGCGTGTAGTAGCTCCGTGACTATGCGCCCACGAAGTCCACTGCGCGGTAAAATCAGTGAGCAGCATTTCGCCAAGCGTTTCCCGGTAATCGGATACTACGCGGCAGGAGATGTCCGTTTTTCCTTTTCCGAGTAATTCCGGGAAAAAATCTTCGAGTTTGTACCCCCGTCGCTGTTGAAACTCCTCCAGGAATGTTGGTGTCCAGTCGGCATTATACACCTCGTAGGAGTCGTTGAAGAATGTATTGGGGCAGGGAGTATTATCACGGGCAAAAGCGCTGTCAAATTTAGTCAGGTAATTCTTCACTGCTTTGGTGCTGAAATGATCCATCACATACCCCTGTCCGCCCGGAGCCGAGCGTTTCACCTCCTGCAGGGTTTTACTCACAAACAAGGCAATCAGCTGCCACTCGCCTTTGGGCAATTTACAGTTAAGATTACCCTCTTTCGATACAAGTTTTGTCAAATCCAGTTTCTTTCCTGTAGCCGCATACGCCATCAGCCGCGACAGATAAGCCACTTTTCGTTGTTTGGGGTCCTCCACAGTAATGTTCAAAGAGATATTTTTTCCTCCGCTCACCTCGTATTTTTGAAAAACAGCTTTTGTAGCAGCATCCTCCAACGTAACTTCAGGTCCACCGAAGGGCCAGCCGGTTCCGGTGTTCATGTCCACCTTCATGCCTGAATTTCGCGCTTCGTTTTCGGTATGCGCCAGCATTTCCATCCAGCGGGGAGTGAGATAGCTGATGTTGTTTGCATCATTGCCTTTCACTCCGTAAATGGGTGTAATTTCCACACCGCCTAATCCGGCTTTACCCAATTTGCTAATGTTGTAGCTAAGATTATCCTTATCAACAGCACTTCCCAGCCACCACCAGCGCGTCCAGGGTTTGCTTTCAGAGGTAACGGCAGGCCAGCCGGTGTCCGATGCCATTGCATGGATTGCGGCAAAAAACATGATGATTAACAAGCAACAGGTTTTCTTTTTCATTGCTGTATTTTTATTTTGTAGAATAAATTTCATTTTCTCTTTCATCGCCTTGAAAGGCGGGGCAATTCATAAAATGCAAAGATTATTTTACAATAAATCAATAATTTAAAACGTGTCCCGAACTTGTTTCGGAAACCAATAACCAAATCCACTATTTGATATTCTTTTTCAGCTCGTCGGGTGCATCCTTTGTCATCGACATATCCAGCCACTCGCCCCGCTTTATCGCCAGATTTTCTATCATTTCCAAAGTTACATCATTTTCAGGAAAGAATAAACCGGAGTTCATATATTTCAAAATGGAATACCGCAACTGTCTGGCAACATACCGTATATCCAAATCTTTCTGAATATCGGCGCTGCACACCACTATTTTTCCCTTTCCGACTTTCGCTTCGAAAAGCATGGCCAACCGGCGGTTGATAAACCAGGTGTCGATGGGCTGAACAATGGGCTGAAAGGATACAGGGAAATCGGCAAGTTCCATCACCTGTGCTCTGTTAACCAGCTCCCACCATTGCAGATTGGAGTAAAAATCCGTCGGGAAGTCCTTAAATACCGGATGAAAATCGTTAATCAGTATGCCCGTAGTATGTGGCGGACGCATTTTAAACCAGGAAGTATTCCAGAATGCAGGAACAAATTGTTGAACCACATCCTTACCTTGTGTGATTTTACCCGCCATTTGAAGAAGTACTGAACCTCCTTCAATAAGCACTTGTTTTGCTTTATCATCAATTTTATCACAGATATAAACAGAAGTGGTATCGACCAGGGGAAGCGTCTCGGGATAGACCCAGAAATCCCAGTTATTGGAAATGTCTGTTCCCTTCAGCTGTACCTCCAGGTTCAGTTTTTCAGCTTCGGGAATTGAGTGTAGCGGCAGAGTAATTTCGCCTAATTGCTGACAGTTGCCGATTTGAATGTCTCTTGGGGCAAACGAGCCTTCGTAGACGATTTTTCCCAATTCATTTCTAACTTTCCATTCTGTTTGTTTTCCTGTGAGCGTTTCTTCTCCAAAGTGTGCTATCTCTATTCCCGCTTTTAGGTCTTCATTACTTTTAAAAATAAACTTATCCATACGCGAATGCAAAACCGTTGGTGCACAAAACTTTCGGAATTCTTCGGCGTTAATATATCCCTTATTTTCCCAGAAGGCATTCAACACACCTACCAGTGCCGTTCCCTGACCTGAATAATCATTGAGAGATAGGAGCTGAAATCCGGCATATCCGGGCGTTCGCAATGTTTTCTCAATCTCGTGCTTGTAACAAAGCGCCTGAAGTTTTCCCGATGCCATCAGAAAATCGGCTGCCTGATAGCCCATTCCCCGGTCAGTCAGATCCTCACGAAACAATTCGAAATTACGGGCTTTCATAATGCCGGTATATTTACTTATTTCCCTGAAATCGGGAAATACGCACCACTGACCGGTTTCGTGCGATACGTAAGGCTGCCGCACTGTGTCAATCCTGCCACGGTAATCGGAATTGGACTCAGGACGCCGATCCCAGTCCAGACCGCGTGCACCGGCTTTTACGTGATACTGGCTGGCTGGCTGCCATGCCCAGCTGCCACCAACCGATGCTCCGGTGTACACCCTTCTCGGGTCTTTCTCTTTCCAGTAATTTACAAATTTCGAAACCCAGGGCACCCATCGTCCGCGGGGTTCGTTTCCTATGGCAAACATGCAAAACGAAGGATAATTGCCGTATTGTTTCACAATCCTTTCGGCTTCCTCCCAAAGGTATTTATCCACCGGACGGCCATCGCCAAGCGATGATCCGTGGTTAGGCCAGCTCGGACCTTCGGGCTGGAGATAAAATCCAACCAAATCAGCGGCTTTCATGGCTGCCTCCGGAGGATTATAGGAGTGAAAGCGCATGTGGTTAAGACCGTAACTACGACAGATGCGAAAAACACGTTCCCATGATTTCTCGTCCATCGGGGCATAGCCTGTCAGGGGGAATACACAGTTCTCGACTGTTCCCCGAAGTACAGTTTTCTGTCCGTTAACATAAAAATATTTTCCCTGAATAGTAAACTCCCGCATTCCAAATCGTGTATCACGCGTATCGGTTCCCTGTTTGGTCTTTAGTGTGACCGTAAGTTTGTATAGATTGGGGTGAAACTCATTCCAGGTCAGAAAATCATCACCCATTGGCAATTCTATCTCCATTTTTCCGACCGAATTCTTTAATGACAGTTCTTTGGATACCGGAGTAATCTTATGGATTTTGTCAGAATTAAAACTTTCGGCACTTAAGGTAATAATACCCGATAATTTTCCCTCTATATTTAGTCTTACAACAGCCTTTTTATTTTTCAAATCGGGAAATACCTGTATGTCCTCAATATATGTCTGTGGCATCGCCTGAAGCTCTATACGCCCCACCACACCGTTCCAGTTGCCTTGTGTTTGGTCGGTGATGCTGTGCGAATCCTTCCCTACATCGATGTCCTTTGTCCGGTTGTCGATGCAAAGTGTAATCCTGTTTTTACCTTTCTTCAGGTATTTACTGATTTCAAACTGATGAGGAACCGAAAGGGAGTTCTGCATACCCACTTCCGTTTCATTGATCCAGAGGCGCGTTTCAGTATGCGGACGTTCAAGGAACAGCACTATGCGACTGTTATTCCAGTCGGCAGGGATAAATATATCCCTCTGATACCAGGCAGCTCCTGCGTAGTATTTCACCGGAGTAAGCCAGAAGGGCAGTTTAAGGTTATCGGGTTGGCGATATTTTTTTAATCTCGGATTGTAGAAATAAGTGCTGTCGTAGATGCTTGCAGTCCACTGGGTGTTGAGCGTTACATCATCGCCTTTGCGGTTTTCAGTCATGGAACCGGGCAGATAAATATTGTCCCGCAACGTTTTTGAGAACCATTTTTCTGACACACCCACATCGTTTCTGTCGATATCGAAACGCCATTTCCCCGATAAATCGATGGTGAGATTTTGCCCGGAAGCACAAAGCGAGAAAAATGCCGCAAGTATAAATATTCCGCGTAATTTGAAAGTTGTCATAGATCGTTTCATGATATTTATATATTTCGCTGATTAATTGTTTGAGAGAAAAACCTGCTTTGCACCATAAGCTGGTGTCAGTGGGAAAACATAGAATTTCCTGTTCTTTTTGAAATCAATCATCCACTGATCAATCAGTACGTGATTATCGAGGGCGGTAATTGTCAACGTATGTTTCCCTTTCAGGAGTGTATATCCGGTCGTTTTCACGGCCTGAGCTCTCAGTACATTGTTCTTCCAGGTTTCCGTTCGTCCTCTTTCCCTGAATGAAATAATTTTTGGTTTTTCGTCATCTATCTGCACACTAAACCGGATATCGCCCTTGTCGTTGGGTTGGGTCGGGATGACAGCAGTGCGTAACACGGCTTCACCTTCCCAGGGGCAATCGAACTCAAAAGAAACCGATTCGCTACGGGGCAGAGAAACGGCATTCATACTGTGTCCCAGCATCTGAATGGATTTTACCTGCTTACCGGCACGGGTAAAGTGGCAGGCATTACGGGCAATGAAACTGTCGGGTTCAAGCTGATCAATTTTAGTTGCATGATACGACAAAGGCAGGTCATATTTTCTTTCCGTATCATTCCCGTTTGTTTTCAACGGGAGCACGGGCGCATCAAAAACGGGTAAATCCCGCGGAGCGGCATGCATGGAGTGTTTCCATTTTCCCCCGGACATCCGGTTGTTCCAGTAATCGGTAAGTGTCTGAATTTCAGCATACGCATTCAGGCTTCGGGTACATGCTTCCACTAATTTCGTGTTATTTTGCCAGTGAATGGTATCCTTATCCTGCAAAGCAATGTATCGTGCCCGTTGAGCCTCAAGCCACTTGGCTGCCATAGCCGAAGCGCCAAATACGGGATATTTTATGGCAGCAAAGAAAGCATATTTGCGGTTTTCAGAAATCAGACTCTCTGTCTGCTGAACAATATTTCTTATCTGTTCATAGTCGGAAAGATACCGGTCCAGTTCACCGCCAAATTCGGTTAAACTGAATTCAGTATCGATGACTGGTGTCAGTCCTCTGTTGTACTTTTTCTTGTCTTCTTCCACTTTTGTCCATCCCATGAATTCGGGGCGGCGGATATTGCTCAACCTGTAATATTCAGTCATTGCAGGGAGAAGTTTTATTCCGGCTTCACGGCCAAATTCGCGACAAAGCCATTTTTCCAGATGAGTTACGATTGATGTGTTTTTTATGCTGTTGATATTCCAGGCCATATCCAGGAAAAACTCCAGGTCATATATTGCCGGTTTCAAATCGTGTACATTCACCACCCAGAAACGTCGAGCGTTGTGTTTGTAGGCTTCCATCATCTCGTTATAAATCAATCCCGGCTGTGTGGTCGTCAGCCAAAGGTAATCATGCGGACGACCCCAATAGCTGAGGTGGTAATAGATACCGCCACCACCACTACGTTTCTGTTGTTGTTCGTCACTCAGGCGTGTGATGTATCCATAGTTATCGTCACACCAGGTAAGCATCACATCATCTGGCACTTTTAGTCCGTTTTCATAGATATCCAACACCTCTTTATAAGGCACAAATTGCTGCGGAATCTTTGACAAATCCGGATTTACATGTTTTCTGAGCAATTCGCGTTGTTCGTTGATTACTTGCTGCAAAGCTTCGGTTTTTTCCTTCAGGGTGGAAACGCCTTCCATGGGGCCATCGTGTACACCACGCATCCCGATGGTATAAATATTTTCATACTGATGAACTTCATTCAGTCGTTCTTTCCAGTAACTGATAACCCGGTCGTGATTATCCGGAAAATTGAAGTTACCACGGATTTTTTCATCCCACTCTCCTACGTTGTTGCGCATCAGCGGCTCACAGTGGGATGTTCCGATAACAATACCACAACTGTCTGCAGCTTCTTTGGCACCGGGAACAAAATAGAATGGCACAGTGGCACCATGCATAGCCGGCCAGATCGTGTTTGCACGCAAGCGCAGCAGTAACTTGAAAATCTCACGGTATGTTTTGGCCGAAATTAATCCTTTCCGGTCAGAAGGGTCAAAGTTTTTCCAGCTCCAGAGTTGCAGCGACCAATCTTCGTCATTGATAAAAATGCCGCGATATTCGACCGAGGGCGACTGAAGAGTGTGAAAATCCTCCGGTACAGCCAGTCTGTTTTTCTTGTCGGGTTTCATGTCGCCCCACCAAATCCAGGGTGAAACACCTGCAAGCCGCGATAATTCAAGTATTCCATAGGCTGTTCCACGCGCATCACTGCCAACCACAATCAACTGTTTATCTGATACTTTAATAAAGAAAGCATCCCGCTTCCCCGCGAGTTCATCAACCGGAATCCCTACATTTTTCAGTTGTTTACTGAGTTTTTCTTCAAATTGAACAATTCTTATTGTAGCCAGGTTTTCCGGCTTTTGCTGAGGTGCAAATCCCGTAACCTGGAGCATATCATCACAAAACATCCCGGCTGCCACTTTTACTACCGGAGCTGCCTGACGGGGTAAACTGTAGCTAATCGGATTACTGCCATCGAACCATACCAATCCGGTCGCGCTTGTCTGACTGCAGAGGAAAAGCACGAAAAGAAAAATGCATAATCTGACTTTTTTCATTTTTTTTGACAGAAGGATAATTGCGCAACCTGAAAAGTTTTCTGTTATTTATTTTCTATTGATTGATTCCAAGGGGTAAGTAGCCAAAACATTTGTTATTGTCTTTTCTTACAGGATGGAGATGGCATACAACCTTCAAAAAATTCAATTCCGGATTAATTGTCCGAAACTGAATTTTTGAAATATGAATTTCTACTTTTTATCGATACTCAGAATAAATTATTTTTTGATTAGCTTATACGTTGCTGTAGAACCAGAATTTGTTAACCGTAAAAAATAAGCTCCCGGTTGCAGATGAGAAACGTTCATTCTGACCAGACTATTGTACCCACTTTCTGTATAGCTGAGTTTTTTCACTCCATTAACACCGTACAAGTCAATCTGCACCTTACCTGTAATGTTTCCCAGGTTAATCAGACAATATTTATCCATTACTGCCGGATAAACACTTACTGAGGAGGCATTGATTTCGTTCACCGGTGTCGGATCATTGATTACCGCTATTATTCCCTGATTCAATCTGGTCAGGTCCCAGATCAAATCTTTTCCGGGAGTTGCAGGAATAATGGTTGAAAACGATCCGCTGATGGTTGGAGCAACAAACAGGGTGTAGCTTTTTCCGGCAGTCCAGTTTCCCGAAAGATTTCTTAATTCCAGATTACCATTAAGATAAAGTGTTCCATCCACTTTAAGCTGGTCGTTTGCTGTTGAAATCGTTTTCATAACCACCGTGGAACCAACGGTCAGCGAGAGGTTTTTGCTGAAAGTAAGAGTTCCGAGAGCAGTTTCATTGTTACCGGGCATCACTTTCGCCGAATTACTTATGTTGGCATTCCCGCCGATTATTCCGGTTCCAGCCAGGATAGCCGATCCGGACATGCTCAGATTACCGGTTCCGGTAGCGCTGCCAGTAGTATTCTGAACAACAAGCGTTCCGTCGGTAACAGAGAATGTACTGGTCAGTGTCGAAGCATTGGTCAGCGTCCATTTTCCCGTTCCCGATTTGGTAACGGTAGCTCCGCTGCCAAATACTCCCCTGAAAATTGCATCGCGGTTGTCCGTTCCGATCTGCCAGGTACCGCCTCCTACGCTCGAAGTGGCATCACCAGCCAGTGAACCGATTTTGACTACTGTAGAAGCATTGGTGCTGCTGGATCCTATTGTTGAATATGCACCCATAAACACATTAGCTCCGAGATTGATAGCTGCCTTTGGGAAAGTTGCCGCATTAGTGGTAATTCTGAAATCCCGTCCTGTTACATTGATAGTTCCGGTAAAGTTATTTCCACCTCCAGCTACCAAATCTGCACGTACATAGGGTACGTAATAATTTAGTGTACCCGCCCCTGAAATGGATCCGTTGATGTCGCAACGGCTGGAAGCGTCAATTCGTGCCGTACTACCTTCAGGAATGGTGATGTACCAGGTAGCTTTCTGGTTGTAATCGCTGTTGTTGTCGAACATGCGTATGCGGGATCCATTTTCCATGCGGATTTTACCACTTTTACCAAATCCGGTCCGGTTCATTTCCAAGGTTCCGAGACCAATAGTTCCTGCTTTAATGACAGTTTCACCAGTATACGTGTTGGGAGAACTGCTTGAGACATTCAGCTGACCCGCACCCGATTTAACCAAACCACCTGTTCCGGTGATTGTACCGGTGATTGACACTACTCCGTTTGATTTTGGAATCTCGATGGTGTCAGTTCCCTGAATGGTCAATCCCCTGTCTGTGTTTGATTCTACAGCATCCACAATAAGCCGGGTATCCGTCATTACCCAGTTTGCTGGAGCAGTTGCCGCCTGACCCAGCGGTCCGGGCATGGAGGTCTGATTGAGCGCGCTGACCTTCACCTGCGCGTTGTTGTAAATCGTTTTTCCGGTAAAGGTGCTTTGAATATTTCCCAGATCAAGCAGACCTTTTCCGGATTTTTGAAAATTGCCGGAACCGCCGATACCACCAGTGCCTGTGAATGTATATGATTTTGTATTATTTGCAAACTGAACGTCTTTTGTAATCATAGATTCGGAGAGCGATACATTGGTCTGAACCGCGCTGTCGTCAAACAACACACTATCGTTCTGAACAAAGAAAGTGGACTGATGTGGCAAAGTAATCGTCTGGAAATTGGTTGTCATGTAATCCCAGTTCGCATCTGTAGATCCGGTCCAGGTAACACCGGATGCAGAGCGTGTAGCTCCCACAACCAACTGCAAGTCGTGGCTATTAATCACCAGGCGAACAGGTAATCCGGCAACTCCGGTCACATCGAAATTCGCCAGTGTTCCTTTTAATGTTCCCGTCCAGGCAACCAGCGTATAAGTTCCGGGGGTAAGGGTACCATTTACAATAATAGTGTTAATGCCGTTTGCAGTAAAATTCCCGTTGATGACCAGCGAGTCGTTTTTATACG
>Ga0116171_10001112_pt1 | contig 27612 bp, 19 predicted proteins | sample AD_JPNHW2_MetaG_FD_89798 | JGI IMG/M metagenome (GOLD analysis project Ga0116171, IMG submission 89798) | Active sludge microbial communities of municipal wastewater-treating anaerobic digesters from Japan - AD_JPNHW2_MetaG | ecosystem: Engineered > Bioreactor > Anaerobic > Digestate | place...
ATCTTGTTAAAGGTTGCAGTTATATTCTTATCAGAATTCATGGTAACAAAACAATCCTCTGTGCCACTACATCCTCCTCCTGTCCATCCTTCAAAGGTTGATTCTGAACCAGGAGTAGCAGTTAATGCAATTTCCTTCCCCGGCTGGAAAAGATGTGTGCAATCCGCACCACAATCTATACCGGCCGGACTCGAATTTACCATACCGATTCCTGTACCACTGTTTGTTATGGTAAGTGAATAGCATTCATCAATAAGGCCATTGCAGTTATCATCCAATCCATTGTCACAGATTTCCACAGCACCCGGATGTACCGATGCATTGGAATCATCACAATCATTACCTAAAGTAGTTGTTTTATATCCCAAGGGGATGGTTTCTCCAAAACAGACGGTAGTTGTACCGTTATCATAGTTATCATTGTCGCTGTCAATGTACAATACTGCACTTTGCCATTTGGTATTGTCAGTTGGCGAGCAATCATCTGCATCCAAAACTCCATCATTATCATCATCCGTGTCACATGCATCTCCATAAGAATCTCCATCAGTATCTTTCTGATCAGGATTATCGATTAACGGACAATTATCACACGCATCACCAAGTGGATCACTATCACTGTTCTTCTGATCAGGGTTATTCACCAACGTGCAATTATCACACGCATCGCCAAGTGGATCAGTATCACTGTTTTTCTGATCAGGGTTATTCACCAATGTGCAATTATCACATACATCGCCAAGTGGATCAGTATCACTGTTTTTCTGATCAGGGTTATTCACCAGCGTGCAATTATCACACACATCACCAAGTGGATCACTATCACTGTTTTTCTGATCAGGGTTATTCACCATTGTGCAATTATCACACGCATCTCCAAGTGGATCACCATCACTGTTTTTCTGATCAGGATTGGAAATACCAATGCAATTATCAGAGTTATTAATTGAGTAGCCTGCAGGTGGCGTGTTTTCATCTATAGCACAGACAGAAACTAAGGTGCCACTTCCTGATCCATCGTTATCAATATCTGGATAGAAACTAAAGGTAGCATGAATGGCAGCATCATTGTCGTTACAATCGGTATTGTTAGTAACCCCGCATGCTGTCGGTGCACCGGCACCGTACCCATCACCATCGTTATCTGCATACAATAATGCAGAATCATCGCAATCGGTATTATTATTGGCAGGTCCACAGGTTACAGGCGGACCAAAACCAAATCCGTCACCATCTGCATCTGCATAAGACACAGGTTGTCCTTCATCTATAGCTCCATCGCAATCATCATCGATCCCATTGCAAACCTCCATAACCGAATGATTGACTGCAGCATTTTCATCATTGCAATCAAAATTGTTCAATACCGTGTTTGCCGGTTGAACACACGATTGAATTGCATCCCCTGCCCCATAACCATCTCCATCAGCATCTGTATAGTAGTTGGTCAAGGGATTTTCAGTTATTGTTACGGGATCTGTCCCAAGGTTTGTTGTATATACTCCGGCAGTGTATTTCCCTGAAAAATAAATAGGATTGGTTCCATCAGAAAGAACAGATTCCTTAGAGATTCCGTCTTTATATAACTGACACACCGTCCCATTTGGTGGGCGAACATCAGTTATGGAAAATGTCACTCCTTCTCCCTGGCAGTAACTGAGCGAGGAAGCTGTTAAGGTATATGCTTTTGCGTCGACAATGGATACAAAAAAGAACAAAAGTAAAACCAGCGGTTTTAATATTTTATTCGGGGTTAATGTTGCCATATATTAGAAATTTTAGAATTAGGGTAGGCATAGATAACTACTTTCACTAGTGGCACATAAATTTATATCTTAGTAATGTAAATATTACAATTTATTTAATATTCTGTACTCCTGATAGAAAACAATTTTATTTTAATTCTACATTCACATATTCGAAAAATCTGCCTGTTTTTACCCTGCACCCTGAAGGGAACAGGTAGATTTTTCTCCTGACTCCCTTTAGGGAAGGGGTAAAGCAGGAGAAAAATTATGTATTAGGTTAATCTGTCAAAGTAGAATTAATTTAAGGCTTTATTAAGCTTCAGATAAAACCACTGCCATCACTATTCAGAAATAACTGTACCCGGTTTAAACAGTGCATCCGGAGGAAAACTGATGAAACGCAATGTTTCGTAAGGGCTGTTTTTTCCGCACTCAAAAAAGAGACCCACCTTACTGTTATTCATCTTCACCAGGCAGGAATATGCAGCCGGCCCCTGATAGACCAACCTGCTGTTACTCCACGACTGACAATCGTCAAAACTGGCATGAACTGTCATATGAGTCCGTTCAAATGTAACTGCCGGATTTGCAAAAAGATACATCCTTTTGCTTTTGTAATTACCATAAACGAGAAGAGATGCCTGGCATATCGGTTCAACCAATTGCGGATCGCTGCTGATTTCCGACCATGTTTCACCTCCATCGTTGCTGAACGATAAAGCCCTGCAGTTTTTATTATTGTACGAGCGCATATTCATAAGAAGTCTTCCATCACTGAGTTCTGTTACCTGGCTTTCGTTGCATCCCGGTACTATCGGCCGGCTCATCCTCCATGTTTTCCCATGGTCATCCGAGATTAAAACATGAGAGCCATAGCCATACGGGCCAATATCGGTTTTACTCTCCTTATCATCATAACTATGATTGGCCGGTATGATCAGTCTCCCTTTATACCTGCCGTTTTTGAGTTGGATTCCTATGCCCGGACCAGTTGCATACCAGCCCCATGAAGGATCTTTACATGTTGAAGACATCCTGACCGGAACTGACCATGTCTGTCCGTCATCATCAGAATAGCAGATAAAGGGGCTCCTTGTATCAACCGATTTTTTATTGATCAGCTCCCATTCTGAGTCTTCGCCATTATTCCAGGTCATGATCAGCCATATCCGGCCTGTCTCATTATCAACTACCGGACAAGGGTTTCCACATGTGTTTTTTCCATCGTTCCAGATAATCATCTCACTACTCCAGGTTTTTCCGTTGTCTTCCGAGCGTTTCATTAAAAGATCTATATCTCCTGAATCGCCTCCCTCGCGGCCTTCGCAAAAAGCAAGAATTGTTCCCTGTTTTGTGACAATAACCGAAGGTATCCTGTAATTATTGTAATTGCCTTTCCCCTGTTCCCATAGGATCCGGTCAACATTTTTTTGGCTAAATGCAATTGCAGGTTTTGCCAATGCAGCAATTGTTATTGCTGAAGCCAACATGTAGGCTAAATGAGAAGGTTTCATAATCGTTTACTCTTTAAAATAATAATGACTGTCATGAACCATGAATACAATATCCTTACTTAATAGAATCAATTGATTACCATAAACATGAAGAGAACAATTGATTTTATTCGTTACCCCGGCCCTAAAGGGTGCGAAGCAAACCAATGTGTCTATGTGCATGATTACTGGTAGCCATAAAACATATTATAATAATTCAAATATATGAGGTTAAATCAAGAACTGTGAAAATTTGATTCTGTTTTATTAAAGCCACAGGTAATCTTATTTACTAAAATTCTTACTTTTGCAGTTTTACTGACATTTTTTAAGATTTTCAACAGATGAAGATTTCATACAACTGGGTAAAGGATTACTTAAAAACTGATCTTGAACCGTCACAGATAGCCGAAATACTTACAGGTATAGGACTTGAGATAGAAGGCATGGATGAATGGGTTTCTGTTAAAGGAGGCCTCAAAGGAGTTGTCATAGGAGAAGTACTTACTTGCGTAAAACATCCTGACTCTGATCATCTCTCCATCACCACCGTTGATACAGGCGCTTCACAACCTCTTCATATTGTTTGCGGAGCTCCTAATGTTGCTGCCGGTCAGAAAGTTCCTGTTGCAACTATAGGCACAATACTTTATAATGGTGAAGAGCAGTTTGAGATCAAAAAATCAAAAATACGTGGAGAGTTGTCAGAAGGAATGATATGCGCCGAAGACGAACTCGGCATTGGCAAATCTCACGCCGGTATAATGGTTCTTGACAAAGAAGTGAAACCCGGAACCCCTGCCTCTGACTATTTTAAAATAACCAGGGACTATGTTTTTGAGATTGGCCTTACTCCTAACAGAATCGATGGCGGTTCTCATTTTGGCGTTGCCAGGGATCTTGCTGCGTACCTGAGCCTGAATGCGAATCTGGACATAAAAGCTCTCCTCCCTTCTGTAGAAGAGTTCAAACCTGATAATGACAACAATCATTTTGACATAATTATCGAGAACACCAATGACTGTCCCAGATATACCGGTCTTACTATCAGCGGCGTAACTATATCAGAGTCACCTGATTGGCTTAAAAACAAGCTCAGGGCCGTTGGCCTGAATCCAATCAACAATGTAGTAGATATTACCAATTTTGTCCAGTATGAGATCGGCCAGCCGTTACACTCATTTGATGCTGACATGATTGAAGGGAAAAAGGTCATAGTCAAAAACCTGCCCGATAAAAGCAAGTTCGTCACACTCGACGGAGTAGAGAGGAGTCTCTCTTCTAAAGATTTGATAATCTGCAATGAGAAAGAAGGGATGTGTATTGCGGGAGTTTTTGGCGGGATAAAATCAGGGATAACCGATTCAACCAGAAACATATTCCTGGAGAGCGCATATTTCAATCCGGTTACGATACGCAAGACTTCAAAAAGACATGGATTGCAGACAGATGCTTCATTCCGTTTTGAAAGGGGTGCTGATCCGAATATTACTCCCTGGGCATTGAAAAGGGCAGCAATGCTCATCAAAGAGATTGCCGGTGGAGAAATCTCTTCTTCAATTGTGGATGTGTATCCCAAACCCATTGAAAATGCGATTGTTGAAGTCAACTATAATAATATTAACAGGCTCATCGGAAAAACCATTGACCATTCTATCATAAAAAAGATTCTTCCTCTTTTAGATATAGAGGTCAAAAATGAAAACGGGGATACTCTTACGCTTTCAATTCCTGCATATCGTGTCGATGTAAAAAGGGAAGCTGATGTGATTGAAGATATACTGAGAATATACGGATACAACAATGTGGAAATCAGCAACCATGTAAATTCAACTCTTTCATATCCTGAAAAACCCAACAAGGAAAAAATTGTCAACATAATATCCAATCTTCTTTCCTCAAACGGATTTGCAGAAATTATGTGTAACTCGCTCAATCCTTCTGCATGGTACGAACAGAGTCCCGACTTTAAGAATGAACAGATTGTCAGGCTTGCCAATCCTCTGAGTTCTGACCTTAATGCCATGAGACAATCACTCCTTTACGGTGGCCTCAGCTCAGTAATATGGAACATCAACAGGCAGAATCTTGATCTGAAATTATACGAATTTGGTCATTGCTACTTCTATAATAAAACAGGAGAATCATACCCGAAAGCTGACAACTATACTGAGAACACAGCTCTGGATCTTTATATTACAGGTAACAACGGACGCCAGAGCTGGAATTCAAAGACCACTCCGACCGACTTCTTCAACATAAAATCTTATGTTGAGATGATTATCTCCAGACTTGGTATTAATCCTGAAAATCTTACAAACGGTGAAAGTGACAAAAAATACTTTGCTGAGTCAATAACATACCTGCATGATAACAAGATTGTTGCTGAAACAGGACGTGTTTCCAAAAGCTATCTTGCAAAGTTCGATATTGGCCAGGATGTTTATTATGGTCACATTGAGTGGGATGCCATTATGGAAATGGTTAAAGCACATGCTATCTCGTTCTGCGAACTCCCTAAATATCCTTCAGTAAAGCGCGACCTTGCCCTGCTACTCGACAAGAATGTAACATTCAGACAGATCAGGGAAACAGCTTTACGTACGGAAAGAAATGTTCTCAGAGATATCTCTCTTTTTGATGTTTACGAAAGCGATAGTCTTGGGAAAAATAAAAAATCATATGCAGTAAGTTTTGTTCTTCGTGACGATAACAAGACAATGGCTGACAAGAACATCGACCGGATTATGGGAAACCTCATAAAAGCCTTCGAGAAAGAACTTAATGCACAGATAAGATGAACCTGAACAGGGTTGAGCTGATAAAAGGAGATATAACCACTATTGAAGCGGAGGCTATCGTAAATGCAGCTAACAACTCTCTTCTTGGCGGAGGTGGTGTTGACGGAGCTATACATTCCGCAGCAGGCCCCGACCTGCTTTCTGAATGCAGAGGCCTTAACGGATGTGCAACAGGAAGTTCCAAAATAACAAGGGGTTATAACCTGAAAGCAAAATATGTCATTCACACTGTCGGTCCTGTATGGTACGGAGGTTATCGCGATGAAGAATCGTTGCTTGCATCGTGCTATCAGACAAGCCTTGCACTTGCTGAGGAGAAGAAGATAAAGGCAGTTGCCTTCCCTGGTATATCTACCGGTGCATACGGATTTCCGAAAGATCTTGCTGCAACAATAGCAATAAATGAGACCAAAAGATTCCTGAATAAAAACCGATATCCTGAAAAAGTAATATTTGTTACTTTCTCTGACAGTGATTATGATATATACAGGAGTATGCTCGATCAATAGCCATTTTTTTTGCCTCTTCATATGCAAAAACGGCAGATGATAATAGTTTCATTCCAGAACAGATGATGGTGATATAAACATCCTGTTTACTATTTTTACAATTCATGATTTGTTGTGAATATTTCCAATAATTGAATTAACTTAATCCAATTATTGTTCATATTGATGTTTTTTTGTTTCTTTCAACCTTTAAAATTTATTTGTTATGGAGGAGCTAATTATAAAAGAGGTACTGACAAAGAAAATTCTTAACGACTTTATATATCTGCCTGAAAATGTTCACAAAGGTGAACCAGCTTGGCTTCCTCCCATATACATGGATGAAAAGTTATTATACGATAAGAAAAAGAACAAATCATTTAACTATGCCGATGCTGTCCTGTATGTAGCTTACAGGGGTAAAAAGCCTGTTGGAAGAATAATGGGCCTTATTAACAACAGGTATAATGCAATCAACAATGAAAATGACGGCCGGTTTGCTTTTATGGAAAGTTATAATGATCAGGAAGTTGTTCATATCCTTATAACTAAAGTAGAAGACTGGCTTAAAGAGAAGGGCATAAAAACTGTTGTTGGTCCGCTGGCATTCTCTGACAAAGATCCTCAGGGATTTCAGATAGAGGGCTTTGAATATCCTCAGTTTATAACCAGTCCCACCAATTCTCCATATATGCCTGAACTGATTGCAAACGAAGGATATGAGAAGAAGGTGGATCTCGTTAATTATCTTGGAAAACTACCGGAAGTATTTCCTCCCGTGTACGAGAAGGTACTTGCAAGATTTGCAAACAGTGATAAGAATTATAAAATCATTGAGTTTACCTCTAAAAAGGAACTCAGACCCTATATTGTTCCGGCCCTGCAACTCATGAACGATACGTTTTCAGAAATTTATGGTTTTGTCCAGCTGAATGAAAAGGAACAAAGAGACTTTGCTGCCCGTTATCTTCCGATACTTGATCCTAACTTTGTCAAACTTGCTGAGGTTGACGGTAAATTAGTCGGATTTGCAGTAGGTATGCCAGACGTAAGTGACGGAATAAGGTTGGCACACGGAAGAATGCTGCCTTTTGGGATCTTTAAGATTCTCAAGGAATCGAAGAGGTCGAAGAAACTGCTTATGATGCTGGGAGGTGTAAAAAAAGCCTACCGGGGTCAGGGTATTGAAGTTCTTATGGGAGTTAAAATCATACAGTCAGGAATTAAACGCAAAATGGATAAACTCGATAGTCATCTTGTCCTTGAAAACAACACAAGGATGAGAGCCGAGTACGAAAGAGTCGGTTGCCAGGTAGTAAAGAAATTCAGGATATATCAGAAAGCCCTTTGATAATAAGCTATTTATTATCGCAGGGCCTCTTCTGTCAATTGTTTCTTTTCTTTTAAAACCTGAATACCAGTGAAAATCCGAGTATCTCTTTGAACTGTATTCTTGCAGTTTTCTTCTGAACACCTAAATCATTAAGGATTGGTTCACCGTGTTTATTGTAAACCAGCGATTTAGTATCGTCATCGAAGATAAAGTGGGTATTGATTCTTGCTTCTGTAAACCAGTTGATAGGAGCTACTAATGTCATTTCCCAGTCAATATCAATATTTTGTGGTTTATTGATATAGTTGGTAAAGAGCTGTACTGTATTGGTAAGTGTCATTGCCTTTGTAGGCTTGTACACATTTGATACCTGGAGGCTGACACCAGGTTCATGTAATGATTTCCTGTCAGCGGCTATACCATAGTCAGTCTGATTGATCCGAACTGTATCTGTTACAAATGTCCCCTTATATGATAAAGGTGAGAAGTTGACTGAAGTATTCTTATTAGGCTTCCAGTCAAGTCCGAATCCAATTGTAAGGGTAGCAGGATTTAAAAATTTTGAAACCATTTTTCCATCGCTCCTTCCCGGAGCCATCTGGGTCTTAAACAGCATAACACCGGAGAAGTCGAATTTTCCAAATGCTTTATGGTTGACCTTTGAATTTGTCTCAAAAAGGTCCAGATTTTTCACAAAACCATCATCGTCCGTTGCAACAACACCAAATCTGAGTCTCGCAAAATTAGTAGCTACTACTTTCGAAACCTTATTATTATAGTCCAAATATCCTATAACATCAAGAGTAGATGAAACGCTGCTAACACCTCCCTTTACCCAGTTGGTCAGCGATGTCTGGTTAAGAGTGAATGAGGCATCTCCCCTGCTCTTCCAGTACTGAGGTTTGACTGTTATCTTCTTGACATCAAGTAATTTGGATTTGTCAACCTCCTGTACATCAATTCGTGCTTCAGTACGCACACCCTGTTTCACAGGTCTCTTTAAATTAATTCCCTGTTCAAGATAAAGATCAAAAGTGTTCCTCGATGGAGCGCCTATCCAAACAGTAACTGAATCGTTAAACTCGTTTCTGAGCCAGTACCTTGTCATAGTTTCGGCCTTTGAATTCAGCCATACCGGGGTTATCCTGTTCCCTGCACCTGTGAAGTTGATAATTGTCGAATCACGATCTTCCAGATATTTCAGCAAAGAATTTACTGCTACCTGTATGGAGTCACTCTGGAACGGATATTTATAATATTTGAAAGGAAATCCCTTTCGCGATGATTTCACCTCATTAAGAGTATCAATAACAACAAAGAATGTTGTATCAGGCATTAACGATTCATTTGCCACAGCAGCCAGCGGTTCCTCTACCGTTGGTATTTTATCATGAAGGGTATCCCGGGCAACAATAACAGAATCTTTAACAACTTTTTTAGCAGATGTATCGGCGACTGCGAAGAGGGAATCAAGAATTGCCGAAAACATATTTGTATCGGCCACTGCCGTTGTGTCAGCAGCTCTCCTGATTTCTGCTGTTGGTTCACCCGTCGATCCGGCTGATGCCTTTTTCTTCACAGGCTCCCATATAAAAAATTTTTCCCATGGAATACTGATTGAATCATAAGGGTATCTCTTCAAAAAATATTCAGATGAATCGTAAGGAGGGTTGGAGGCTTCAAAAACCAACTGCCCTAAAGCCAACCTCAACTGATCAGTGTCATTATTCCAGTACTGAGACTTGATTTTTTCCTGAAGAAACTTTAAAGACTGCTCTTTTGAAAGTGTTATTTCCGGTTTTTTCAGGTCATAATTAAAAATGGTCACACTTTTTTTGAGTGAATCAACAATCGTGCTGTCTGATGCTTCTTTCTTTATATTGCCTTGCGACTGAGCTGAAATACATATACTTAGAAAAACAAAAATTTGAAACGAACGAATAATACTTTCTCTCATAACACCATATTTTTTAGATTTTTTTCCCGGTTGAATATATCACAAAATACCTTTAAATTTACAGGTATAATGTTTTCAAAATTCATGCCCCTTTTACTTATAACGGCAAATATTTACGTTGATATATATAAAAATATCAAAAACAGGGATTTTTTTCCTTCGGTCCTCTGAAGACCTTTCATAATGAGATGATGAAGCATTTGCTTTGTTAATCTCATAATTCATTTATTCATAATCAGGTATATTCTAATAAATCATAAACTGTATAAACTATGGACTTACCATTTGCAGAACCATTCAAAATCAAAATGGTTGAAAATATTTATAAAAGCACACAAGATCAAAGAGAGAAATGGGTAAAAGATGCATCATATAATCTTTTTAACCTTAAGTCAGAGCAGGTTTTTATTGATCTCCTTACCGATTCTGGTACAGGAGCAATGAGCGATAAACAATGGTCGGCAATAATGATTGGTGACGAAAGTTATGCCGGGGCTTCTTCATATTATAAACTAAAAGAGGCTATTAAGGACATTACTGGGTTCAATTATTTTCTTCCGACCCACCAGGGAAGGGCTGCAGAGAATGTTCTTTTTTCAACCATTGTAAAGGAAGGGGATATCGTTCCTGGTAATTCACACTTCGATACAACGAAGGGACATATTGAATTCCGGAAAGCAAAAGCAGTCGATTGTACGGTTGATATAGCATCTGACACAACAGCATGGGATCCTTTCAAAGGAAATGTTGACCTGGAAAAGCTTGAAGATGTACTTAAGAAAAATCCTGCAGCAAAAATTCCCTGCATCCTGATTACTATTACAAATAACTGTGCCGGTGGACAACCTGTCAGCATGGAGAACCTGAGAGAAACCCGCAGACTTGCTGATAAATACGGTGTCAGGCTTTTCTTCGACTCTGCCAGATTTGCAGAAAATGCATGGTTTATTAAGACAAGGGAGAAAAACTATTCAGATAAAGGAATAAGGGATATCGTGCGTGAGATGTTCTCATATGCCGACGGCATGACTATGAGCTCAAAGAAGGATGCAATAGTCAATATGGGAGGATTCATCGGGTTCAGGGATGAAGAATTATTCCGAAAAGCATCAACATATAATATTATGTTTGAAGGATTTAATACCTATGGTGGCATGTCGGGAAGAGATATGAGTGCCCTTGCACAGGGCCTCTATGAAGGAGTGGATCTCTCGTACCTTGAATCGCGTATAGGACAGGTCTCATACCTGGGAACAAAAATGAAAGAGCACGGAATTCCAGTTCTTGAACCATTCGGAGGACATGCCATATTTATCGATGCAAAAAGATTTCTTCCTGAAATTTCGAAAGAAGAATTTCCTGCCCAGACTCTTGCTGTGGAAATTTATATCGAAGGAGGGGTAAGATGTGTTGAAATTGGCGCACTGATGGCCGACAGAGATCCTGTCACACGTGAAAACAGATATCCAAAACTTGAAATGATAAGGCTTGCAATACCCCGAAGGGTTTATACAAACAACCACATGGATTATGTAGCCGCCGTAGTCAGTAATGTATTTGACAGGAAGGAAAATATTAAAAGGGGATTTAAAATAAAGCGGGAAGCTCCTATATTGCGTCACTTTACAATAGAGCTTGAAAGGCAATAATCATCTCATTGACTATCTGTTGCTAACTACAACATTTTTAAAATGTTGTAGTTGGTAAATATGACCGGAATTTGTAACTTTCAACTTTAAAAATTATCAAAAACAATACATTATCAGATGGTAAAATCAATGACTGGCTATGGAAAGGCCATAGCAGAAACCAAACAGAAAAAAGTCACTATTGAAATTAAATCGCTCAATTCCAAACAACTCGATTTAAGCACAAAACTGCCCTGGCTGTATAAGGAAAAAGAGCCTGAAATAAGGAATATGATCAGCCAGAAGCTCGACAGGGGAAAAATTGATTTTGCAATCTATATTGATATGCTTGATGAGGAGATTGCCACTGTGATCAATAAATCGGTTGTAAAAAATTATTATAACCAGTTTAAGGACATAGCCTCCGAACTAAAGATCAATCTTGATGATCAGATCTTTTCAGCTATAATGAAGCTCCCCGATACACTAAAAACAGACAAACAAGAGCTTTCGTATGAAGAATGGGATAGGGTAAAGAAGCAGATCGCCGAGTCAATTAATATGCTCGACCTCTACAGAACTGAAGAGGGAAATTCAATCTTACTCGACTTCAAAAAATGCATCGACAAAATATTATCTCTTCTGAAATCTGTAGAAACATTTGAAGGAGAAAGAATAACCAGGGTCAGGGAAAAGTTCCAGACAATTCTTGCTGAAAATCCAGGAACTGAAAACATTGACAAGAACAGGTTTGAACAGGAGATTATTTTCTATATTGAGAAATATGACATTAATGAAGAAAAGGTAAGACTGAAGACACATTGTGATTATTTTCTTGAGACATTGAACACCCCTTCACCAAACGGCAAAGTATTGAGTTTCATTGCACAGGAGATGGGACGTGAAATCAATACTCTTGGTTCTAAAGCCAACGATGCATCAATCCAGAAACTGGTTGTAATGATGAAAGATGAACTCGAGAAGATCAAAGAGCAGACATTGAATGTACTTTAGGATGAAAGGCGCAAGGGTGCAACGGCATAACGGTCCCGACGATCCCTCATACTTCGGGATGTCGGGATTTCGGCTGCGCCTCAACACAACGGCACAACGGTGCAATGGTGCAAGGGTACAACGGCATAACGGCATAACGGCATAACGGCACAACGGTGCAAGGGCATAACAGCATAACTGCATAACTGCACAAAGGCTAAAAGGTAAAAAAGTCGCATTGGAAAAAGAGTAATGGAGGGAAAATTAATTATAATATCGGCACCATCGGGGGCAGGAAAATCGACAATCGTAAAATACCTGCTTGAAAGCGGAATTAATCTTGAATTTTCCATTTCGGCTACTACCAGAAAACCAAGAGGTGGTGAAAAAGACGGAAAAGAATACTATTTCATATCGGTTGATGAATTCAGAGAAAGAATCAGGAATAAGGAATTTATTGAATGGGAAGAGGTCTATAAAGATCATTTATATGGTACACTGAAAAGCGAGATTGAGAGAATATGGGCTGCCGGAAACCATGTTTTGTTCGATGTTGATGTCAAAGGCGGAATAAACCTGAAGAATATTTTTGGAAGCAAAGCATTATCCATTTTTATCATGCCCCCGTCAGTAACGGAGCTGGAGAAGAGGCTTGTGTCAAGGGCAACTGATGATCTTTCAAAAATAAAAGTCCGTCTGGCAAAAGCTGAAGAAGAGATGAATCAGTCAGATAGTTTTGATCATATAATTATTAATGATGTTCTTGATGATGCCGAAAAAGAAGCAAGGGAAATCATACTGGATTTTATTGAGAACTGAACAGATCCCCAGGCTGAAATGACAAAAATCGGATTATACTTCGGATCATTCAATCCAGTCCATATTGGTCACATGGCTATTGCCGGATATATGACAGAATACACACCCCTTGATCAGGTGTGGTTTGTAGTCAGTCCTCACAATCCATTGAAAAAGAAGGAGACTCTGCTTGCCGGTCACCAGCGGCTTTACATGACACAGCTTGCCATAGGTGATAATGACAAGTTGAAAGCTTCTGATATTGAGTTTAAATTGCCTGCTCCCTCATATACCATTGACACCCTGACCTATCTGACAGAGAAGTATCCGGGATACACTTTTTGCATGATAATGGGAGAAGATAATCTGTTTACACTTCATAAATGGAAGAACGTAAATGAGCTAATAAAAAAACACCCGTTATATGTTTATCCACGCCCCGGCTCATCAAAGCCTGATTCTCCCCTGCTCGACCAGATACTTGCCAAAGCCGATGTTCACTATGTAAAAGCTCCTCTGATGGATATATCGGGAACATTCATCAGGAACGGCATAAAGCACGGGAAGAACATGTCGTACTTCCTATCCCCTGACGTATGGAAATATATTGAAGAGATGCACTTCTACGAGAAATAACCCAGGGAACCCTTTTTATACCACGATTCCCCGGTCTCCGGTTTCCGTTTTCCGATTTCCGTTCTCCGGTCTCCTTCTTACCTTGCTTGCTCAATAATCTCCATCCCCCGGTTCAGGGCTGCCTCATTCTCAGGAATAAGCTTATGATATCTTTCAGGCAATGATTTCTTCAATCCCCTGATAACATTCTCCATTTTTATTATCGGTTTTACCTTAAGAAATCCGCCGAGGACAATCATGTTAAAAGTTTTCGGACTGTTCATCTTTCTCGACTCTTCTGTAGCATCAATGCGATAGATCGAAATGTCTTTCCTTTCGGGAAACCTTGTCAGACCGTTGCTGTCAAAGATAAGAATGCCACCCGGCTTGACTGAGTCCTCAAACTTGTCAAGAGATTGCTGATTCAGAATGATTGCAGTATCAAAATTTTTTATTATGGGTGAGCTGATCCTCTCGTTGCTTATGATAACGGTTACATTAGCTGTTCCTCCTCTCATCTCCGGTCCATAAGAAGGCATCCAGCTTACTTCCATATCCTGCATCACACCCGAATATGCCATTATTTTACCCATCGAAAGGACTCCCTGTCCTCCGAATCCGGCTATAATTATTTCTTCAGTCATTTTTTTCAGAATTAGATTTTAAAATACAGGTGTACTATTCAACCGGAACCTTTATATCTCCCAGTGGATATTTTGGAAACATGTTTTCTTCAAGCCACTTATTTGCCTGAACTGGTGTCATCTTCCATCCTGAGGGGCAGTTCGATACTACTTCAATAAAGCATGTTCCTTTATTTTGTTTCTGATATTCAACAGCCTTTTTGATTGCCTTTTTTGTCTTTCTGACATTGGCCGGTGTATGAACACTTTGCCTGGTAACATAATATGTACCGGGAAGAGTAGCTACAATATCGGTCATTTTCAGAGGATATCCCATGAGTTTCACATCCCTTCCATAGGGGCAGGTTGCAGTTTTCATTCCCTCAAGTGTCGTAGGAGCCATCTGTCCGCCAGTCATTCCGTAAATGGCATTGTTTATAAAGATGATCAGAATATTTTCACCCCTGTTGCAGGAATGTATCGTTTCTGCCGTTCCTATTGCTGCAAGATCGCCATCACCCTGATATGTAAATACAAATTTATCAGGCATAAGACGTTTGACAGCTGTTGCAACAGCCGGAGCACGACCATGTGCAGCTTCCTGTACATCAACATCGATATAATTATATAAAAAGACCGAACATCCGACAGGACAAACCCCTATCGTTTCTGATTGCAGTCCTTCTTCATCAATCACTTCTGCAAGAATCCTGTGGGTTGTACTGTGACCGCAACCAGGGCAATAATGCAGAACATTTTCTGTCATCAGCTTAGTTCTTGTATAAACCAGGTTTTCTGGTTTAATTATCTCTTTATTTCCGGTAACTTCTGCCATTGCTTAATCTTTTAAAAATTTCAGTTTTAGATATTCAATCACCTCTTCAGGTGTGGTCACAATACCCCCCATTCTTCCAAAATGAAAAACAGGAACTTTGCCATTCACCGACAGAAGAACATCTTCAACCATCTGTCCGGCACTCATCTCTACTGACAAAACTCCCTTAACCCTGTCGGCAAGTGCACCAATCTTCTCATACGGGAAAGGGAACAGGGTAATCGGTCTGAGCAGGCCAACTTTTATTCCCTGCTGGCGGGCCAGCTGAACTGATTTCTGGCATACCCGGGCACTGGTACCATAAGCAACAAAAAGATATTCAGCATCGTCACACTGGAACTCCTCATACCTGACCTCGTTTTCCCTTATTGTATTATATTTTTTTACAAGTTTTTCATTAAATACCTCCTGTACATTCGGATCGAGTTCCAGAGAAGTGATGATATTATGTTTTCGTGTGGGAGGTTTTCCTACTGTAGCCCATTCAGGAACAACCTTTGACCTCTCCTTTTGCGGGCTAAGCCAGACCTTTTCCATCATCTGCCCAATGGCTCCGTCAGAAAGTATCATAACCGGGTTGCGGTATTTAAAGGCCAGTTCAAAGCTCAACTCGACAAAGTCAGCCATCTCCTGAACAGATGCCGGTGCCAGGACAATAAGGTGATAATCGCCATGACCACCTCCTTTGGTTGCCTGAAAATAATCTGATTGTGCAGGTTGAATAGTGCCGAGGCCCGGTCCGCCCCTTACAACATTTACAATAAGACATGGCAATTCAGCTCCTGCTATATATGTTATACCCTCCTGTTTAAGACTTATACCAGGTGATGATGAACTTGTCATTACCCTTTTTCCGCATGCCGCTCCGCCATAAACCATGTTGATTGCAGCAAGTTCGCTTTCAGCCTGAAGAACAACCATTCCTGTCGTTTCTGCAGGATTGGCCTCCATCAGGTACTCAAGGATCTCGCTCTGCGGAGTAATAGGATATCCGAAATAACCATCTGCTCCGGCACGGATAGCAGCCTCAGCAAGTGCCTCGTTGCCTTTCATCAGTTTTAATTCCTTTTCCATCACTTAGTTATATTTTTGTTTTATAAACCGTTATAACACCATCAGGACACACTATTGCACAATTAGCGCAACCCGTACAAAGGTCCGGATTAGCCGGATAGGCATAATAATAACCTTTGCTGTTAACCTCTTTGGCCATAGCAATAGTACCTGTAGGACATGTAGCCATACAGATCTCACATCCTTTACATCTGTCGATATTAATAACTATACTACCTTTTATTTTTGCCATAATCAAACAATTTATTTCATGCGTATATTCTCAACTTATAATGTCGCAGGGTTTCATTTTACAGGATGATCTTCCATAAACTTTTTTGCACGTATCTCAAGATCATGAAACAATTCCCTGGGTACCAAAGAAACGCAGGCTCTCAACCCTTCCCTTTCGCTTCCTGTAATATCAAGTACAATAGCGCTTATCCCATAATAAAGAAGTTCTTCGAGCAGTTCCCTGCCAGTCATACCCGGATATGAAATTGTAAAATAGAATCCATCGGCGATTGGCGTTTGCAGATCCTTGTCATAGGTGACTGTAAAACCGTTTGAAGTGAAAATTTTCTTCATTATCCTGGCCTTTTCGCCATACTCAATTACATCATCGCGGAAATTGTATGTTCCGTCATTTACCGCTTTCAATAATGCAGCAAGACCATACTGTACCGAATGAGTAACTCCAGCCGAAAGGCCATATAGCGCACCAAAAACAATCGAGTGTCCGAACTTGTCAGTTGAATAGTATCTCATCAGATCGGGATACGATCGGTTAAAAAGTTTATCGGATATTGCCATCATTCCAATACGCTGACCTGCATAACTGAAGATCTTTGAGCTTGAAAGCAGCATTATATAATTATCAGTATATTTCGCTACAGTCGGTTGAAAGGGGCCTTCTCCCGGTTTGCAATAGTCTTTTCTGAAGTCCATTCCAAAATAAGCAAGATCTTCGATTACAATAACATCATATTTCAACGAAAGTTCACCGATGATCTGCAATTCTTCCTCATTAAGGCATATCCATGCAGGATTGTTGGGATTGGAATATAGAAGAGAAGATATCTTTCCGGTTTTTAAATATGATTCAAGTTTCTCCTTAAGCTTTTTCCCCCTGAAATTATATACATCAAAAGACTGATAATCATGTCCAAGCATCCTTATCTGTTGTTTCTGTACAGGGAATCCCGGATCAATAAAAAGAGTTCCCTCTTTCGTCCTGTCGTTCCTGTTTGCAACAAGAAAGCTTACCATGCCGCCCATCATTGAGCCGACAGTCGGGATGCAGCCGTTTGGACTTACGTCGATATCCATGAATAGCTTAATGAATCTTGAAGTCTCTTCCTTAAGTTGTGGAATCCCTGAAATATCAGGATACAAAGAAGATACGCCGCTTCTGAGAGCTGCTATTTCGGCTTCAATACCTATTGAGGGAGTAGGAAGCCCGGGTACACCCATTTCCATCCTGACAAATCTTATTCCGGTTTTTGCCTCGATCAGATCTACAAGATGAACAATCTCACGAATGGAAGATGATCCGGGTGACTGTAATCCATTTTCCCTGACTATGGATGTTACTAAATCGGCGGGTATTGGTATATTGTTCATTTCAATATATTTAGATCAGTATTTTCTTTTATCTATTACACGCTTAGCCTTTCCTTCACTCCTCTCAATTGTCTTGGGTTCAACAAGAGTCACCTTAACTGTGAGACCGATAGCCTTATCGAGATTATCCTGCAACTTTAAAGTAAGGGCCTGCAGCTGGCTTATCTTATCCTGGAAGAATTCCTCATCTACCTCAACCTGGAGCTCAATGGTATCGAGATTGTTTATTCTGTCAACTATAATCCTGTAATGCGGTTTTATCTCACTCATCTCGAGCAATACCGTCTCTATTTGTGACGGAAAGAGGTTCACACCCCTGATGATCAGCATGTCATCGCTTCTTCCCATGCATTTCTCCATGCGGACAAGTGTTCTTCCGCATTTGCACTTTTCGTATGTTAGTCTTGAAAGATCGCGGGTCCGGTAACGGATCAGGGGCAATCCCTCCTTTGTAATAGTAGAAAAGACAAGCTCGCCTACAGTTCCTTCAGGTAAAGGCTCCAATGTAACCGGATCGATTATTTCAGGATAAAAATGATCTTCATTAATATGCAGACCGTTCTGCTCCTGGCATTCACTGGCAACACCAGGACCAATAACTTCACTTAGCCCGTAAATATCAATTGCTTTTATCCTGAGTTTATCTTCGATTTCCTTTCTCATGTTTTCAGTCCATGGTTCGGCACCGAAAACTCCTACCCTCAATTTAAGATCATCCCTGTTGATGCCGCTTTCGTGCAATGCTTCAGCAATAAACAATGCATACGATGGCGTACAGGCCAGAACAGTAGTTCCGAAATCGTGCATCAGCTGAATCTGTCTCGTAGTATTTCCTCCGGAGACAGGAATGACAGATGCCCCTACTTTCTCTCCTCCGTAATGAAGACCCAGCCCACCTGTAAATAATCCATAGCCATAAGCAATCTGAATGAAATCATTTTTTGATACACCGGCAGCTGTGAGAGTACGAGCTATCACCTCAGACCATGTTGAGATATCGTTACGGGTATAACCGACAACTGTTGGCTTTCCTGTGGTTCCTGAAGTAGCATGCAACCGGACTATCTCACTCATTGGTGCAGCAAAGAGACCATAAGGATAATTATCACGCAGATCGGTTTTTGTTGTAAAAGGAAGCTTGATAATATCGTCGATAGATCTGATATTTTCAGGTCCAAGCCCTGCTTCCTGCATCTTATGTCTGTAAAACGGGACATTAAAATATACTCTTTCAACTGTCTTCCTGAGCCTTTCACTCTGAATCTGCCTGAGATCCTCACGATCCATGCATTCAAAATGGCTGTTCCAAATTTCCATCATCAATTTAAAATAAGCTGTTTCGGTTTATCAATAAAATGTTTTGAGTTATGCTTTTATAAATATCAGTCGCAGGATTAAATCATTTTGTTTTCCTTAAGTGCTTCAATAGCTTTATCGTTATTGTTGCACCGTAGAATGATCACCGATTTTTCACCCGAAGAAAAAGCATAGGTGTACTCCACACTGATATCCAGATCGGACAATATCTTCAGTATTCCTGCATAATGTTTCGCCTCACATGGTGTTATCACTGAGATCACTTCAGTGATATTTACGGTAAAGGAATTTTGCTTCAGTATTGCTTTCGCTTTTTCAGGATCAGAAACGATCAGACGAAGAATGCCGAATTCAGTAGTATCGGCAACGCTCAGGGCAATTACTCTTATATTCTCATTACCGAGAACTTCCAGAACTTTTGCAAGTCTTCCTGCTTTATTTTCAAGAAATATTGATAACTGACTGACTATCATAACTATAAGTCTTTATTTCAATGATTTGTAAGTTTCGAAGTTAATAATTAAAGTAATTCAGTAATAAAAGAATTTATTAAGATCATTTTTCAATTCTTATTCTTGCATCGACTACGGTAATTGATTCTATGCTGCCAATGAGCGGATTAAGATCCATTTCCTTTATCTCGGTTGCAAACCTTAATAAAGTTGAAAGTCTGACAATGATCTCTGCAAATTTTTGTTCATTTATTCCGGGTTTTCCTCTTGTTCCCCTTATTATTTTGTAACATCTAAGGCTTTTTATCATCGATTCTGCTTCGTTTAAGGTAAGCGGAGCCAGTCCTGAAGAGACGTCCCCTAATGCTTCGACGAATATTCCTCCTAATCCGCAAAGAATGATATGTCCAAAACGGGGCTCATACTTGGCGCCAATAAAAAGTTCTGTCCCTGAGATCATCTGCTGGACAAGGACTGCCCTGACCTCTTTGATTTTCATCATTCTGTCAAATTCGGCTTCAAGATGTGTTTTTGACTTAATATTTAACGTCACTCCTCCCACATCCGACTTGTGAACAGGTCCAACAACCTTGAGGGCCAAAGGGAAGCCCATGGTCTCAGCAACCATGGAGATATCCTTTTTTGTCGTTGCCACAGCTTCCTTAACTGTTGGTATACTTGCAGCATCTAACAGTTGCTGAATTGATTCAGGATCAAGATATCCGTTCGGAGCATTATCTATAATCTTTCGTATACGGGGAACATCTATGTTCCTGAGAAATATCTCTTCTTTTGCAGGAAAGGGGGTGTTTGATACTTTTATCAATGCTTTTCCCAACACCACTTCATCAGGGAAGTTGACATGCCCTTTATCGATGAAATACTCAAGCTCTTCATGCGAGCTTGTGATTGAAGGAAGTATAGGATATAAAGGCTTATTACATTCCATGATCTTCCTGTCCAAAAGATCATATATCTCAGTTATATCGACCATTCCGTTACTGCCGAAAATAACACTCATCCCGTTTATTTCCGGAAGTTGCTTGTCAACATATTCAATGACATTATCAAGCTGATCATTTGTGGCCGTTGCAATCATGTCGATTGGATTATCGGCTGATGCCCCAGGATTCATCATTGCCAGTATCCTGTCATGATGTTCTCCTGTTATTCTGGGTATGGTCATCCCTCCTGATGACAAAGCATCAGTAAGCATCACAGCCGGACCGCCGGCATGTGTGATGATAGCCATATTCCTGCCTTTCATCGGCTTATGCATAAACACCGATGCAACAGTTGTAAGCTCTTCACGTCCGGAGCACCTGACAATACCTGCTTTCCGGAAAAGTGCTTCAACTGCCAGGTCGGATGATGCCATCGCTCCTGTATGGGAAGAGGCAGCCCTGCTACCCGCTTCAGTAGTACCGGCTTTAATTGCAGCTATTCTGCAACCTTTTCGTATAAGAGATGAAGCATGATGCAAAAGTTTGTCAGGGTTCTGAATGCTTTCAATATAGATCAGCTTGATTGGTGAACTTTTTTCCCTGTCATAAGTATTATCCCAATACTCAAGGACCTCTTCAACGCCAATCTGGGCACTGTTTCCCACAGAAAAGACACTTGAAAAATTGAGCCCTTTCGGCATTGCCGATTCAAAAATAAAAACTGCTGTCGCCCCTGAGCCCGAGACAAAATCACACCCCCGCGGATTAAGTTTTGGAACGGGTGTTGTAAAGACACCACTGTAAGTCTGCGTTATTACTCCTATGCAATTAGGGCCAATAAGGCTGCCACCAGCACTATTGATTATCGTGGAAATCTCTTTTTCAAGCCTCCTTCCTTCTTCACCACTTTCGCTGAAACCAGCTGATATGATGATAAATGCTTTTGTCTCCTTATTCTTTATCAACGTCTCAACTGCCGGCAGACAGAACTTTGCCTGAATTGCCAATATGGCCAGATCGGTTTTCGGAATATCATTAATATCCTTGTACGATTTAATGCCCTGAACGTAATCCTTTTTTGGATTAACCACATAAAGAGATCCGGGAAATCTTCCGTCAATGATATTTTTCAGGACTTTGCCACCAGGTTTAAAGAAATCATCAGATCCACCAACGACAACAATGCTATCAGGATTTATAAGTTTTTCGTTTATCATAATGTAAAGTAAGGGTACAGGAATAATTCAGTAATTCAGCATATCCTGAAGAATAATTACAAACCCGCAAACCGTTTGAGAAAGCCTACATTAAGAGCTACCACAAACAAATAACTCTGTGAGATATAGCCAATTATTTTCAACCTGCAATTCGTAATCATGAAAGCAATATAATAAAAAATAATAGTATAAAACAGAACGCAAATCATGCTAAAGAACATATTTCTTCCGTTCTCCGTTATCCGGTTTCCGGTTTCCGTTCTCCGGTCTCCAGTTTCCGTTCTCCGGTCTTCGGTCTTCGTTGTAAAACAACCAATAAATAAATTTTTAAGTATATCCCTTCATTTTTTTGCATTTAGATAAAAATAACGTAGGTTTGAAAACAGAATTCAAGAAATGGGCATTTTAAAACTAAATATTGGTATTTATTACTTCTATTATTACGGACCGATAATGGCAAGTCCTTTGATAGATCAGAGCTGGTAACACAACTTTCAAGATATATAAGGCTTGCCCGATTAACGGCAAGCCTTTTTGTTTTAATAAATTACAAATCGATAATAACAATGGAAAAAGAAATTAAAAAAACAACAGTAAAATTCTTCAACAGAAAGCAGATCCCTCTGGAAATGCACAAAGTCCGTATTGTACAATCATTGAATCTTGTACCGGTTGAGCGTCGTTATGAAGCAATAGGTCAGGCAGGGTATAACACATTTCTGTTAGGAACAAAAGATATTTTTCTCGACATGCTTACCGACAGCGGCACAAATGCAATGAGCGATGAGCAGCTCTCAAAGATGTTTGTTGCTGATGATGCTTATGCAGGGTCACAGAGCTTTACCAAATTTCAAAAAAGTGTGCTGGATGTCTTCGGGAAAAAATTTATTTTACCCGTACATCAGGGTCGTGCTGCTGAGAACATTCTATCGGAAGCATTCGTTAAGCCGGGTTCGACTATTCCGATGAACTACCACTTCACAACTACACTTGCACATATTCAGCTCAGGGGCGGAAAAATCAAGGAGCTTTTCACTCCCGAAGCCATGAAGATAAAAAGTACCAACCCTTTTAAAGGAAACATTGATCCTGAACGTCTTGAGAAAACAATAGTAGAAGCCGGTGTTGAAAATGTTCCATTCATCAGAATGGAGGCATCAACAAACCTTATAGGCGGTCAGCCTTTCTCAATGGATAATCTGAAGAAAGTAAGAGAGATAGCTGACAAACATGGTGTAATAGTTGTTCTTGATGCAAGTCTTATTGGCGAAAATGCCTATTTTATACTGAAAAGAGAGCCTGCTTATAAAAATGCATCCCTCAATTCTATTCTTCTGGAAATGTGCAATCTGGCCGACATAGTATATTTCTCAGGAAGAAAAGTAAGCTCATCACGGGGTGGTGCAATCTGCACAAATAATGTTAACCTGTGCAACAAAATGAAACACCTTGTGCCATTATACGAAGGATTCCTTACATACGGCGGAATATCAATACGCGAAATAGAGGCTATGACCCAGGGTCTTAGAGAGACTGTTTCTGAAGATGTGGTTGGACAATCGCCTTCATTCATCAGTTATATGGCAGAAGAACTTGACAAACTGGGGATACCTGCTGTTCTGCCTGGCGGAGCACTTGGCTGTCATGTTGATGCAATGCAGTTCCTGTCGCATGTTCCACAATCAGAATATCCGGCCGGGTCTCTTGTCACAGCATTCTACATTGCCTCCGGAATACGCGGTATGGAACGGGGTACTCTCAGCAGCATACGCGATGAAAACGGGAACGACATACTTTCCGACCTGGAATTAATGAGACTTGCATTTCCGAGAAGAGTCTTCACCCTGTCGCAGGTTGAATATGCCATCGACAGACTGAACTGGTTATACCAGAACAGAAAACTTATCGGGGGCCTGAAATTTGTTGAAGAACCTCCAGTGCTTCGTTTCTTCACAGGAAGACTGGAGCCAATAGGTAACTGGCCGGAAAAACTTGTTGAAAAATTCAAAGCTGACTTCGGAGAAAGTCTGTAATTGGAATTTTTAAAATACGAAGCTGTTTCAAAAGGTCTTAATCCTTGCTTACCCCTAAATCCCCTAAAGGGGACTTGTTGATTACAAGTATATTACAAAGCTATCTTTAAGGGGTTTGAAGGTAATGCAGGGCTTTTGAGACAGTTTTTTTTATTTTCTGATCTGATTTTTCATTATCATTGTCAGGATGTCCAAAATAACCATTCCGATGAAAAGGATTTATTTTTTTCTAACCGCTCTTCTTATTAGCCCGGTGGTAAAAACCCAGGTAAATATTGACTATTTCCTGCCAAAAGATATTACCTACAATAAAGAGATCCCCACTCCGAAACAGTTTACAGGTCATGAAGTAGGAGAATGGCATCTTACACACGACAAGCTTTGCGCCTACATGATTGAACTTGCATCATTATCTGACAGGGCTGTATGGGAGGAATATGGAAGAAGTTATGAAAACCGTCCGCTGGGTCAATTGATTATCAGTTCTCCGGAGAATATCAAAAATATAGAGAAGTTAAGGCAGCAGCATATCCTTTTATGTGATCCGCAAAAATCAGCCGGTGCAGACATAAAAAATATGCCCCTCTTCATTCGTCTGGGGTATGGCATCCACGGGAATGAATCGAGCGGTCAGAATGCATCCGTACTGACAGCTTATTATCTTATAGCCGGAGAAGGAGGCAAGATAGATGAACTGTTGAAAAATACTGTCGTAATGATTGATCCTTCGCTTAATCCTGACGGAATGCAGCGTCATTCAACATGGGTCAATTCAACAAGAAGTCTTAACAACAATCCCGACCCCAACTCATTGGAATTCAATGAGCCATGGCCTGGAGGAAGAACAAATCATTACTGGTTTGATCTGAACCGCGATTATCTTATGCCTCAGCATCCTGAATCAATAGGACGTCTGGAATCGTTTTATAAATGGAGGCCGAACATTATAACCGATCATCATGAAATGAGTGCAAACTCAACATTCTTTTTTCAACCCGGTGTAACAAGCCGCAATAATCCGTTGACACCTCCTGAAAACCTCGAACTTACCACTGAGATAGCAAAATACCATGAAAAATATCTGAATGAAATAGGCAGTCTCTACTTTACTGAAGAGAGTTATGACGATTTTTATGTTGGAAAAGGATCTGCATACCCCGATATTCATGGTTCTGTCGGAATTCTTTTCGAACAGGCCGGTGTGAAGGGACATCTGAAGGAGACACCTGGCGGACTGATTTCATTTCCATTCGCAATAAGAAATCAGTTTACTGTATCGCTATCAACTCTGGAAGCCGGACTCAAAATGAAAGACAAGCTTCTGGCCAGTCAACGTGATTTCTACAAAGATGCTATTATCCAGGCAGATAAATATTCAACCAAAGCTTTTGTCTTCACTGAACCATCTGACAAAGGAAGAACATCGGAATTCATTAAAAATATGATCAGGCATCATATCAGAGTTTACAAACTTGCCCGCGACATCAAACAGGATGGAGTTGATTATAAAGCTGATAACAGCTACATAATACCACTGAAACAGAATGAATACAGATTTATAAGAAGTATTTTTGAACCTGTTAAAGAGTTCTCAGACAGCCTGTTTTATGATATTTCAACCTGGGTTGTTCCTATGTCATTTAATATTCAGTATGCTGCCATCAATGCAACAAAAGTAACCACAGGTCTTGAAGGAGAAGAGATACTGGACCCTCCGGCTTCTGAAGGTGTGTTGACAGCTTCTGAAAATTCATATGCCTATCTTTTTGAATGGAATGAATATTACGCTCCAAAGGCACTATACAGATTACAGAATGCAGGTGTTGTTGCCAAGGTTGCAACTGACAAATTTGTCTGCACTGACGGTAAAACAGAAAGGGAGTTTTCGTATGGAACAATTATGATCCATGCTTCTGAACAAAACATGAGTTCTGATGATCTGTTCAAACTGATGGGATCAGTCGCAAAGGATTGCGGTATAACAATCTATGGAGTTTCTACCGGAGCTACTCCGAAAGGAATTGATCTGGGAAGCAATGCCTTCATAACGTTAAAGAAACCTTCTGTCGTTATGTTTACAGGCGACGGATCAAACAGTTCTGAAGCAGGAGAGATATGGCATATGCTCGACACCCGGTTTAATATTCCTGTTACAATGGTTTCACCGGCCAAAGCATCAGCTGTAAACTTTGACCGGTATAATGTATTGATAATAACCGGCTCTCCCGAAATCAGCCCTTCGGTAATAGAAAATATTATAACCTGGACAAAAAAAGGAGGCACCCTTATTGCTTACGGGAGCGCAAATACATGGTTGTCAAAGAACAAACTGGCTCAGATAGAGTTTGTCCCTGAGGCTGTCCCGGATGTTAAGGAAGGTATATACGTCAACAGGAGATCTGATGTGAAAGCCCAGGAGATTCCCGGCTCAATATTTGAAACAAAACTTGATCTCAGTCATCCTTTGTGTTATGGTTACACCCGTAAAATCCTTCCTGTTATGAAAACGACTGCCACCGTTGTAAAGAAAGATCCGGATGTTTATAATAATCCAATAGTATACACTTCAGATCCTTTGCTCAGCGGGTACTGTTCAAAGAAAAATGCGGAGAGAATTAAAGGAACACCATTTGCCAGTGTACATGGAGACAGGATTATTTCAATCTACGATAATACTAATTTCAGAGCCGTATGGTACGGTACAAATAAAATATTTATGAATGCTGTATTCTTCGGGCAGGTGATTGTCAGTAAATAAGGTCTGATATCTCTTCTTTTGCTGAACAGATTCTGAGATTGGCTTTGCTGTCAGTAAGATTGACTGCTCCGTATATCTTCTTATGAAAAGATACTGAGATCCTGTCGTCAGGAACAAGAGAGACCTCTTCAAAAATGTTAAGGAGTACTTCCGTTTTGCTTTCGCTATTTTTCCAGATCACGGCCATACCTTTGGAATAGTCTTGTCCTGACCCGGTTGATACTGCATAGATTCCGGGAGAAGGAAGTAATTTACATTCGTCTGTGATCAGGATTCTATGAAAGGAAAGACGATCAGAAAATCCTTCCTGTATGTATCGTTCAGTTTTCCCTGTAACTACGTAATAATGGTCAAGATAAGCATTGGCTCTTTGAATATATCCTTCACTTATAGCTTTCCGTATTTTTGTAGCGCTCACTGCTTCGTGCTGGACATCCTGTTCGGGTATCTCTTCCGCTTCAAAATTGTATTTCCCCTGCCATTCCCATAGTTTCCTGTAATCGCCTTCCTGATTAAATCCGAAATGATGGTTGAAACCGACGACTACAACCTTTGCATGCAGCATACCTTGAAGGTAATCTCTTACAAACTCTTCGCTAGTGATTTTTGAGAACCCAAGGGTAAACTCCACGATGATAACATTATTAAGACCGGCTTTCTCGAGAAGCTCAAGTTTCTCTTCCTGGGTATTTATAAGTTTCAGATTCTTTCCTGCTGTTTCCGGATAGAGGACCTTTCGGGGGTGAGGGTCGAAAGTTATAAGAACCGATTCTCCATTATGTTTCTCCGCCAGCATTCTTAGACGGCCGAGTATTGCTTTATGGCCTATATGAACGCCGTCAAATGAACCAGTTGTTACAACAGGATTTCTGATAACCTTTACTTCTTCAAAGCCTCTGAAAA
>Ga0116171_10001113_pt1 | contig 27612 bp, 27 predicted proteins | sample AD_JPNHW2_MetaG_FD_89798 | JGI IMG/M metagenome (GOLD analysis project Ga0116171, IMG submission 89798) | Active sludge microbial communities of municipal wastewater-treating anaerobic digesters from Japan - AD_JPNHW2_MetaG | ecosystem: Engineered > Bioreactor > Anaerobic > Digestate | place...
GGCCTTGAATTCCTTGCCGTGCTTCTTGTTCATATTATCTGATTCTCCTTCTGTTATATTTTAAGGAGATATCCACTTTTTCAACTCAAAATCTTTGTCTTATTTTTGGGGCTCATTATAGTGCTCATTGTATCATTCTCCCTTGTTCTTAAGGGACGTACGATCTGGGCAGCTAACTTTATTGCTGTCTCCAGCCTTTTGATTGAAATATTCGCCTTCATGTCAAGACCGCCATACCTGTCAACTGTTACGATAGGGCTATTCTTTTACCAGACCGTAGTCTTTGCCACCCTCTTCTGCAGAATCAGACTGGCATTAGTGATAACTGCCGCTATTATAACGACACATGTTTATTATTTCATAACTATCGCGAGTAAAACCGTTACTGGAACAGCATTAGACGCGAGCAGGATGGGGGCCATCGATGGATCAGTAACACTGATAACAGTCTTCCTGATATGCATGGCCTCATCACGTTTCCTTAGAATGGCCATTGAAAAGGCAAATACCCAGGCAGGGAAGAACCTTGAGCAGTACAACGAAATAAAAAATATGATGGAGGCGATTCAGGATGCCTCGGAAGTTCTGGGCCGTTCAATCAACGATACATCGTCGGAAATTATAAACATCTCCGACAACGCCCAGTCACAGGCTGCATCTGTCGAGGAGCTGTCAGCTACGATGGAAGAGATTTCCGCGGGTACAACACGTGTCAGTTACTCATCAAGGGAACAGGGAGATTCGATTCACAACCTTGTTGAGACACTGGAAAAGCTGTCAACCCTTATTGATGTACTTGAAAACAACGGCATGGAAATATCGGATACCTTCCTGGCGCTTATGAAAAAGGCAACTGAAGGTGAAAGGTCAACAGGGAGGCTTGATGAAATAAACAACATGATTTTATCCAACTCGGGTGAAATTCTGAGCGTAGTAAATATAATGACCGACATCATCGACAGGGTGAACCTTCTTTCACTCAATGCCGCTATCGAGGCAGCGCGCGCCGGCGAACATGGAAGGGGTTTCGCAGTTGTAGCCTCGGAGATAGGGAAACTTGCCGAAAATTCCGCCAGGGAAGCCAACCAGATATCACGGCTTATTGAAAAAAACAAGTCCGATGTTGAAAGCGGGAACAGGGCTATTTCCGAAATAATCTCATTCATACACTCGCTCGTTTCGGACATCAACAGTATCCAGGGCAAGGCTGTAGATGTAATCCGCGCAATCCGCGGCCAGAAGGCCATGAACGAAGACATGAACCAGAAAACAATGACTGTTATGCAAAAAACCGAGCAGATCTCACTTGCAATGATGGAGCAGGAAAAAGCCGTAGACAACATTGTCAGCACCATTGCTAATACAACGTCGGATATACAGGGTATTGCATCCGGCATCGATAACCTGAGGGTGAACAGCATGGATCTGAAAAAACTTGCCGATGACCTGGGCAACCGGTTTATAAAAAGTTAATCCTCAAACATATATTGTCCGCCTAACCGTTCCCTCGATTAACCGTCACGATTAACGGATTCTGCCCGGATCACTTCCAGGATACCGGGATATTCCGTACTGCCACTGCCCCATTCAGAAAAATTTGACATTCCATCGGCCGGTCATTTCCTTATCAGCATAAACGGAGATCAATCGTGAAACTAACAAGGACCAGGTTCATAAAATATGCCGCTTTACTTATGGCATACGTAATGGTGTTTCTCAATATCCCAGCCGGCACAGAGAAGGGTTATGCGAAAAAAACAGTTTCAAAAAAAACGGGAAGCGGGAGGACTGCAGTGAAATCATCCAGTGACATTGTATCCGTGAGGAAGTGCATTTCATATGACCTGGATGAGGTTTATGCCGCTGTTAAGAATGGACTTGAGGACACCGGATTCAAAATCAAACAGGGAACTTCAGTTCTTCTGAAGCCCAACATCCTCGCACAAAACACCCCTGACCAGTGTGCCACTACTCACCCGGCGGTTGTTGATGCGGTATGTAGAATATTTTCCGAAAGCAGGTGCAGCATTACCATAGGCGAATCATCGGCATTCTACCAGGGCGGGGGCACAAGGGAGGGCTTTGTCACAAGCGGGATAGCGGCAGTAGCTGAAAAATACAGCGCCGCACTGCTTCCGTTTGAAGCAACCAGGCTCCGCAGGATAGAGACAGGGAAAGCGCTCAATCCATTCTATATATCCGGGGCTGCCTTCTCGTTTGACCTCGTGGTGAACATCCCGAAGATGAAAGTGCACAGGCTGGCGCGTTATTCCGGCGCTGTAAAGAATAATTACGGTTTCATACCGGGAGGCACCAAGCAGGTATACCATAAACTGTTTCAGTGCAGGTCCGATTACAAGGAGTTCTGGGGGATTCCGCTGGCAGATGTGTATGAAGCGGTGAGACCCGGACTTAATATTATGGATGCAGTTTACGGCCTGGATGAGGACGGACCTGCTGCCAGCGGTGAACCAAAACAGACAGGGCTGCTGCTTGTCTCAGATAACGGTGCTGCCCTCGACGTTGTCGCATGCCGAATAATGGGTTTTGATCCGCAGTGGGTTCCTGCCGTGCGCGAAGTTCTTAACCGCGGTATGACCGATGCGGCGAAGATCAGGATAATCGGTGAAGTTCCCTCCATCCCGTATGTTAAGCTTCCGGACGAGGAACCGAAGACCGGCCTGTCAAAAAAGATAGATGATTTCATGTTTGACCAGTTTATTGTTGAGCCGAGGCTTGATGAAGATGAATGCAATAAATGCGGTGTATGCATCCAAAACTGCGCAGTGTCAGCCATAAAATCCGGGGATGAAGGCTACCCGGGATTCATCTACGACAAATGCATCTACTGCTACTGCTGCAGTGAATACTGCCCTAATAAAGCGATATACCTGCATGGTGGGACAGTGAACCACATTATACGCGCCGGCAGATATATAATGAAAATATAGTCGGTTATATCTATTTTTATTCAGCTTCCATTTCCTGCATCGCACGGAGCGCAATCACGGCGAACTCATCAAGCGGAATACCGATCTTTTCGCACTCCATGATGTTCTCTCTCTTCACAGACGCCGCAAAAGCTTTCTCCTTCATCCGTTTGGTTACTGATTTCGCCTTAACGCTGGACAGTTTTTTATCCGGGTACACAAGTGCAGTTGCCGATATCAGCCCGGTTATAGTTTCACCGGCCGCAAGCGCATGCTGGAACCTTGTGGAGCGGGGGATACCTGAAGCCTCCTCGTTATGCATTATTATGGCATCAATGATTTCCGGGTCATAATTCAACGGTCTGAGTATTTCAGCGGACTTCAGCCCATGAGATTTCATGTCGCCTGCAGTTATCTCAACGTCCAGGTCATGCAGGAGTCCTGCGATCCCCCACTTGTCCGCATCTTCACCAAGCCTTAAGGCGACGGCCCTCATGACTGATTCGGACGCTACGGAATGCGCGATCATCCTTTCGTTTTTAACATAATCATTCAATAGACTTAGTGATTGCTCCCTGCTCATTGACATTGTATTCTCCTGTTCAGACTGTTTAGAATATTCACATCTTCCAGATGAACCTTAACGTGTAAATAATATAATTTTCCTCCCAGGAGAAACTTTATACAAAAAAACAGTGTGGGTTCACCGGGTTTTCATAATATTTTTTTCTTGCTTATAGAAGCGTTTGCCTGTAGTCTACTAATATATTATTAATGGTCAGACCGGAAAGTAATAACATACAGCGGGGTATAAACCATGATTTGGAAAGGAAGAAGACAGAGCGGAAACGTTGAAGACCGCAGGGGCACCTCTGGTAAGGGCGTGGCAGTGGGCGGAATAGGGACTATTGTACTTGCACTGGCAATATACTTCCTGGGCGGCGACCCTACTGCAATTCTTAACACTGTTCAGAATTCACAGGTCAGCACATCTGACTCCACTTACCAGGGCACTGCGGAGGAGAATGAGCTTGCTCAATTTGTATCCGTGGTACTGGCCGACACAGAGGATGTATGGGGTGACCTTTTCAGCAGGGAGGGCGCACAATACAGCATGCCCAAACTTGTTATATATTCAGGCAGCGTAGAATCTGCGTGCGGCCTCGGGAGCAGATCGACCGGGCCATTCTACTGCTCCGGCGACAACTCGGTATACATAGACCTCAGTTTTTATGATGAACTTCGCGAGCAGTTCAGGGCTTCGGGAGATTTTGCCATGGCCTATGTTATTGCGCACGAGGTGGGACACCATGTTCAGAAGCTTACGGGCATCATGCGCAAGGTTGATTCGCTACGTTCAAGGATGAGTGAAAAGGAATACAACAGGTACCTTGTCCGGCTTGAACTGCAGGCTGACTACTACGCAGGAGTATGGGCGCACTACGCCAAAAAGATGAATGTTCTTGAAGAGGGGGACCTTGAAGAGGCCCTGAATGCAGCGAGCGCAGTGGGCGACGACCGCATACAGAAGAGCGCACGAGGTTACGTTGTTCCTGACAGCTTTACCCACGGTACCTCCGAACAGAGAGCCAGGTGGTTCATGAAGGGCTTCGAGTCCGGTACAATAGCCGGGGGCGATACTTTCAGCGCGGAAGAACTATAGTATTAATACCATAAATAAAGGTTAATAAATGAATCTATTATTTGCAGCTCAACTGGCCGCCAGCTTTGCCCTTGGAGTAATCACCACAGCAGCTATATTCCTGCTAATTAAGAAACATGCAGGCCGCATCTCCGAGCTTGAGGCCGAAGCGTGTAACGGTCAAACTGCAATATCCGCGGTTGAAGATTTCAGGAAGAGCAAAGAGTTCAGGATGATAAAAAAGGCCGAGTATGACAGGGGATTCAGGGTCGGCGCGGAGAACGCAATGAATGATTTCCAGATACAGTACCAGAAGTTCGAAAATATTGATGAAAAGTTTTTTTCATCAATTGTTGAAACAGGTTACTTTATGCAGTTAACATACAGGGGACTGCCTGTTGGCGATGTAACTAAGCGCGTTATACATGCAGGCAAAAAGGTCGACAAAAAACGCGTGGATGACATCATAAACAAACTTAATGACACCGTAACTTCACTCGTGCAGGCTGCGGCAGCAGGAAAGATCCCGGTGAAAGAGGTAAAGTACCTCCTCACCAGGAAATAACACCCGGAAACTATTCCTGCCAAAAAACCGATTCAGTCCCTTTTAATTCTCTTTTCCGATTACAAACCTGTATACTGCCGCGCCAATCAGTGCACCTGCGATTGGAGCTGCCCAGAAAAGCCACAACTGCGCCACAGCCCAGTCCCCGACAAATAATGCCACGCCTGTGCTACGCGCAGGATTTACAGATGTGTTTGTGACAGGTATACTGATAAGATGTATCAGGGTCAGTCCAAGACCTATTGCTATCGGAGCGAATCCCTGCGGCGCCCTTTTGTCTGTCGCTCCGAGAATGATAAGCAGGAACATCATTGTCATCACAACTTCGGTAACAAGGGCTGCTGTGAGTGAATACCCACCTGGTGAGTGCGCGCCGAAACCATTTGAAGCAAAACCCGCTGCAAGGTCAAAACCCGACTTGCCGCTTGCTATTACATAGAGGACCCCGCCTGCCGCAATTGCTCCGAGTACCTGCGCGGCAATATACGGCAGAAGCTGTTTAGCCTCAAAACGTCCGCCTGCCCAGAGACCAACTGATACTGCAGGATTCAGGTGACACCCTGAAATGTGCCCTATTGCAAACGCCATTGTCATAACAGTAAGACCGAATGCCAGGGCCACACCGAGCAGCCCGATCCCTACATTTGGAAACGCCGCAGCAAGCACAGCACTGCCGCAACCTCCCAGCACAAGCCAGAATGTGCCGATAAATTCCGCTCCATACTTTTGCATTTTACTACTCCTTGTTTAAGTAATTATGAAAGAAATATAATAAAAGCTGCTTCTTTTTCAAAAAATTAAACAGTATGGGGATGAAGCTGCAGGAATGAACTTAAAAAATAAAAATATGGTTGATTGATAGATTTTCTACGCATTGACTTTTCATTGTATCCCGTACATCCAGCCTGCCATACGCATCTTTTAGTTTAATTCTACAGCGTGATTAATTCTTTGGGCATATACAGGCGCTCACAGTTAACGCACAGGCTGTTCCGCACAACATTATCCGAGAATTCCTTTCGCAGTTGCCGCATCTTTTCCCCGTTCCATATTTCAGCGAGCGTTAAATCTGCAATGTTACCCAGGACATATTTCGCGTCATAATCAAAACAGCATGGAACTACATCACCGTTCCATGTAATTGTCATGGAGTCCCAGGGGATTGTGCACCTGACACGGCTCATATCGAATGGAGTCTGTTCTTCTCTTTTAACAAGCGAATTCACCGCTGCATCGCTTCCATTCCATGAAGTGAAGCTTTTGGATAAGAACATGTCAATGCCGGGAACCGATTCCCAGTATCTCCCGGCAATATCAATGCTTTCACTGTTGGCAGCGAAGTTGATCATTGAAAGTATAACCTTAACCGGGATTCCCCTAGTATTCTTTTTTTCCAGGAAGGCCAGAAGGCGCTCCTTTGATTTTGTGTATGCATTTTTCATCCCGCGGATTTTCATGAAAGAATCATCGTCATGACCGTCGAGGGAGACGTACAGAATATCCAGCCCGGAATCGAGAAGTTTTTCTGCTATATCATCTTCAAGCATAACCGGGTTAATGGAAAGACCGGTCCGGATATTTTTCTGCGCCGCAAACCGGATGCACCTGTCAAATTCGGGGTGGAGCAGGCTCTCACCAAAGTGGTGAAGCCACACAGGGGAATCCTGCCTTAACGGACCGGGAATTCCGGAAAGCTCGTCGATCGCTTTAGCAAATATCCTGTAATCAATATATCCCGACTTTCTCGTCATGCTCCTGGTACGTGGGCACATGATGCACCGCATTATGCAATGATTGGTGAGCTCTATGTTAAAAATTGAAAAAACACTGTCCATATCTGTCATAATTCTGATGTGAAAATTGAAATCAAGTTTTTTAGAAATCCTGAAAAAATTATTCATAAAAATTGACTATCACCGATGCGGATATTATAGTTGATTAAAATTCATGTATTCTAATCCACGCTAATAGCTGATTTTATTAATCATTTATACGCTGTATTTACGGCGGCAGATTTAATCCGGTTATAAAAGCGTTCCGAAAGAATAGCATGTAATTTAAAAACTAACTAAAAAAGGGGTATGTTTATGAAAAAATTTGTAGGAATTCTTATTGCTTTTGCGATCGCAGCAGGTTTTTCTTTCTCTGCAGTTGATGCAAAGGCAAAAATAAAAGAATCTCCCTGCCAGAAAACATGTGCAGCTACATTCGTACAGTGCAAAAAAGATGCTAAAGGCGACAAGGTAAAAATTGCAGCATGCGAAGCCTCTAAAAAAGGATGCATGGAACAGTGCGAAAAAACAGTAAAAGAAGAAAAAGAAGCTAAAGATAAAGAAGCCAAAGAGAAAGGCAAAGAGAAAGAAAAAGGCAAAAAAGTCAAATAAATCCGCTTTAAACACTTCATAGTTTAAACGCATTTCTCGGGATCAGCTTTTTAAAGGAATGCTCCTTTGAAAAGCTGACCTCTGACACCGAACGAATCACTCGGGAAAAATAAAATACTGTTTTTTCTGTTTTAAGAACTCCGCAGTAAATATCACTGGAAGTTCACCTTCTTTAAAATTATTTCTGGTCACAGCTTTTTTAGATTTTACAATACATATATATGAGTTAATCCCATCACCGTACATCCCGCTGTCATACATTAGTTCATCGATAAGTGTTTTTCCCGCAGAATCAATAAACGTGATTGTAACACCGTTCCCAAAATTATATGGCTTGATATGCCGTATCTCAAAATAAAAATATGTATCAGGTGCATATTTTGCAGTCTCCAGGTTTTTCATCCTGGTTTCCCTTTCAGCTGGCCTGATTTTACTGTTATTTTTGAGCAAATTTTTTAATACCATGATATTGTAATTAAACAATGATTCATCCATACTTTTAAAAATTACTGCTGCTCCTCCGATCGTATCTTTTAAATACTCTTCATCAGCAACACTACCCGCTTCCCTTATCTGCATACCGGAACATCCGGCAATTAAACACATAGCCAGACTTACAGCCGCCAGAACCTTTTTCATAGTATTATCCTCAGTTTTATAATTGTTAATATTTACATAAAAAGCAGAATCAATTCTTAATCAGAACAATGCTGCGGGTGATAAGTCAAATTCATTTTATTACTTTCCTGCTCAGGGCACAGGTTTATAGCAGTTGTTTAAATCTATTGACTTAAAAACAGCATCACGTATCTATGAAAAAATATTAAGCACGGCATCACAAGGAGCAATGAATGATCTACCTGGCCCCTATCCAGGGCATTACAGACCGTATTTTCCGCAACATATTCCCGAAATACTTCAAGGGTGTTGACCGCGCGATGGCACCATTTATTTCGACCTCGAAAAGAAAAAAAGTCGAGACTGTAATTCTGCGGGAACTGGACCCTGAAAAAAATACAGGTATCACTGTTATACCCCAGATACTGAGCAAAGATCCGGATGATTTCATTCCACTTGCAGACCAGTTATATGAAATGGGCTACCACACGGTCAACTGGAACCTTGGATGCCCCTTCCCCGTTGTTGTCAACAAGGGTAAAGGTTCAGGCATGCTCTGCTATCCACTTGCGATTGAACAGTTCCTTGATAGAACAATTCCAGTCATGAAAGCAAAGCTCACTATTAAATTAAGGATTGGCCTGGCCTACCCTGATGAGATACTTGCACTCATTCCCATATTCAACCGCTACCCCGTCGAGGAACTCATAATTCACCCGCGAACCGGGAAGCAGATGTACGAAGGAGATGTCGACCTTGATATTTTTTCCAGGTGCGTAGAAATTTCCAGGCATGAAATCGTTTATAACGGCGACCTGGATTCCACTGCCAGATACGAAATCCTTTCGAAGCGATTCCCTTCAATCGGAAGATGGATGATCGGCCGCGGGCTTCTTGCGGACCCGTTTCTTGCTGAAAAAATTATTTCAGGCGACACCAGGTCCATGGAGGAAAAAATCAGAATAATAAGACGTTTCCACGATGATCTTTTCGATGAATACTCGAAGGTAATGTCCGGGCCTGCGCACATAACAGATAAAATGAAAAGCATATGGGCTTATCTTGGAAACTTTTTTGAAAATAGTGAAAAGGTTAAGAAAAAGATACACAAAGCACAGAACGTGAAACATTACCTCGATGTGGTAAAAAATATTTTCAAAGAATAATCACTTTACCATCTTCGAAACCAGTAAAGGCAGCGTCTCTTCAACAGCCCCCTTTATAAAAAAGTCTGTTATATAATTAGTCAGCCCGGTCTCTTCACTGTTCATCTCGATGATGCAGGCGCCATTCTCTTTTGCTATAAACGGAAGATCGGCAGCGGGCTGTACGACAGCTGATGTTCCTATAACAATGAATACATCGGCAAACGAAGCCAGGTTGCGTGCTTCCAGGAAAGCCGCTGCTGGTACGGCCTCGCCGAAAAGGGTAAATGCGGGTTTCATTATCCTTCCGCAGCTGCTGCATACAGGCACCGAGTACCCGGCCGGCATGATTGTTGTGCGGCAGGTGATGCATGACGCCTGTTCAATTGTACCGTGATAGTCAATCACGTTGCGGCTGCCGGCACGCTGATGCAGGTTATCGATGTTCTGTGTTATTATACCGTGCAGCAACCCGGCACTCTCCATAGCTGCGAGTGCATGATGTGCCCTGTTGGGCTCAGTTCCATGCGCCATCTCAAGGAGTTTCAACGCCAGTTCCCATACCATGTCAGGTTTTTCGTAAAAAGTATTTATATGAGCATACATCGAAGGATCATATGCTTTCCACAGCCCATGAGTGCCGCGAAAGTCCGGGATACCGCTCGCGGTGGAAATTCCTGCACCTGTAAGCGCTATGGTCTGGCGTGACGCGCCCAGTTTCTTTACTGCTTCGTCTATTTCATGCATGCTGTTTTTCCATGGAACTGCTCACCAGTAATACACCACAAATGTTCTACGCAGAATTTTATTCATAAGCCCGGCAATCATGTAATTACACGATATTCCGAATCATCAACAAGACCGTATCTTCCACGCCTGTCTACACCTGCGTATGGCCCGCCATCACCCCGCATATTAGAAACTCCAACCATGGCCCACCCGTCAGATCGCATGAACATTTTAATCTTACCGGTTTCAATCATCCTGTTGAGGAGAACTGAATCGATCTGACCGAGCATGTTATCCTGGTACATTACCTGCATATTCATATTATACCTCCTTCCTGAATGATATAGAAATATAACACTATCATATTAGAAAACTTCTGTGTATAATAGTTGCACAAACCATCTTAAAACAGGGGATTTCATTTCCCGGAATAAAGCATGCCGGATATATGCTAAAATAAAATTTATTGAAAAATTTATTCCTTAGATATACATTTAGTTTCAGCAGAATACAGTTTTTCAGCAGGCTGAAATATTACCGCATTCTTCATACACGACAAATTCAGAGTCCCAGAGGAGCAGATGTAGAATCATGAAAAAAAACAATTTCTTTTTCATAACTTTTATTATTTTAACAGCTTCAATCATTATCCCCCTGAACTGCAGAAATTCCGGCAGACAGTCTGCAACGCTGCAGGAACTGGATATTATTGTAGACACCTACTGCAGCCATGTTGCCGAAGGCAGGTACCGTGAAGCATATAATGAATGCCTGAATGCTCAATACAGAAAAGATATTTCACTTGATGACTTCATATCATCCCATGAAAAAAGGAAAAAAGAACTTGGAATTCCTGTTGAAAAAACCAGGACTTACGATAAAGAAAATTATAACATCTTCTCCGGCGTGAAAGAGTATCAGCTAACCTATGAATTAAAATATGCGAATGCAACACATCACGAACATATAAAACTGAATAATGAAGACGGCAGCTTTCTTATCGAAGGGACATACACATCATCCTCGTCAAAAACGCTACGCTTTATGATATGGTGATATTGATTGAATATAAATACAGGGAAGCAGGATGACCTCCTGATTATAGGCATAAAGATGCCATAACCTATTCCCTGAATATTTTGAGTTTTTCCCTCATCACCCGGCAGACCTTTTCATAGTCCTTCTTTGTCATGTACCTTGTCATCGATTGCTCATCGGACACATCTATCAGTTTTTTCCCCTCAACCATGTCCATGAAAATCCTCCTTGTCCTGTCCGGAAAATCAAGAAGCACATCTTCAACAGTCGAGATAATCTCACCACATATATAAAAATCCTCTATCTCAGCCAAAAACCTGTCATTAATTTCCGCGATTTCATTAATGTGCCTTGAATACTTATCCTGCCTCCTCCGCTCGTTCCTTAGATGATCCAGTGCCCTGTTTTTTGCCGATTTGAGGATATAATTGCTGATTCTTTGAGGATCACCATCAAGCTTGATCCTTTTCTGGTAAAATTTAAAAAACAGGTCATGGGCCAGATCCTCCGCAATACTGAAATCATGCACAACATTTACGAGGTATTTTACAACCTTGTTAAAATATTTCTCATAAATACTCGAAAAATACTGATCATAGTCATTGTTTGCCATATCACAAGCCCCCTAAAAACTCTTTTATATATACTTATACGATAAAAGCTCTATAAAAGTAAATCTTTTTATTTGAATACCTCTTTTTTTTACAAAATTAATTTACACATCTACAAATTCTCCAGAACCTGCCGTTTAAACTGTCTCTTTTAATACAAGTTCCATACATCCGCAGCCTTTAACAGGGATATTTATGTATTTTGAGATTTATGGAATTACCATTGACTGGAATTATTGAATAAGAACTACTGATATTAAGTAGTTATATAAACTGTTGAAAACCGGGACCTGCGATGTCAGAGATCAGAGTAATATTAGGACAGAAACAGCTTGGTGTTCCTGTCACAAGGGGCGACATCAATGACATGTTGTCATTTAAGCCGCACTTTGTCTGTTTTCCTGAATATTTTTATGTAAGTAGGCGCCTTGGCAACCATGGACAGACACAGCACAACCAGCATCTGCAGGTTCAACGCATACGGCTCCTGTCAAAGGCCCTTGACTGCGTGGTAATAGGCGGTACAATGCCCGAAGTTGAAGGCGGACTTATGTACAACACATCATACATCTGTCAGTCGGGAAAAGACCTGGGCTTCTACCGTAAAAAAAATCTCTTCTTTGCCGAGGAGGGGAAGATTACTCCGGGCACTGAATACAAAACATTCAGCGCTTACGGGATCACTTTCGGGGTGCTTATATGTGCCGATGTTTTCAACGATGAAAGCTTTTTATTCATGAAGGAACATGGAGTAAGGATTATATTCTCACCAACATTCTCCCCGGCTAAGACCGAAACTGTTGAAGAAAAATACGCAAGGGATAATGCAATTTATGTGCGCGGAGCAGGTCTTGCAGAAGCAGTGATTGTAAAGGTCTGCGGGGTCCCATCGGAATATAAAAATATTCTGCAGGCACGAAGCCTGGTAGCTGATAAAGAAAAAGTTATTTACAGGGTACTTCCTGAAGAAGAAAATATCGAAAAAATCATAAAAATAACACTGGATATATGACATGGATGAAACTTTAAAAAATCTCTGCCCTTCATGCGGACTTGCATATGATGAGGCAAGCGCCTTCTGCAGCAGATGCGGATACAAATTTGATAGTGATAAAAAGCTTTTAGGCTGGAAGTGGGTTTTCATTTCAATGGTAAGCCTTGTTCTGTTCCAGATACTGGTGCTTGCTGTAACATATTACATGGTTTTCCTTATTGCAGGACCTGAGTCATTCATGCGGAACATGCTGGTTATACCCTACACCGCAATCCCGGCCGCAGTGTTTACAGGTTCATTTATCTTTTCATATATTTTTATCCGCTCTTCAGCGGTTGATGCAGCTGCGGGCATGGTGATTTTCCTGCTGCTTTCGAATACGGTTAATTTTATTTTCCTGGATTCTTTCAGTTTCAAGGCACTCGCGTGGATCCCGGTTATTGCGGCACTGGCCTACGCGGGCGCATGGGCAGCGAAAAAATTTAAATTACACATTGCATCACGCAGGAATAAAAGCGCAGCCGGCTGACGGCACCCACCGCTCTCCGCATAAGAGAGCGGCGGCAACATGCATATACCGGGCTGCACCAGAAATAAAAAACTGCAGTTCCGGCAGTTCCTCCGGAGACAGGAACCACACATCAATCATTATCACCCCCCATTTCCCCCTGCACCGGCAAAACATTTATTGACAGAAGACCTGCGCTGTTATTTCCTAACATTAATCCACAACAAGGACGCTCCGCGTTCCAGGGGTATTTTTATGAAAAAAGTAATCAATTTAGGAATCATAGGTTTCGGGACAGTGGGATCGGGGGTATACAACCTGATAAAACAGAACAGCAGAACTATATGCGCCAAAACCGGAATAGATATAAAAATAAAAACCATCTGCGACCTTGATGCGGAAAGGGTCAGGGCGGCCGCGCCTGGAACTACAGTGACATCGAACTGGCAGGACATTACTGACGACGGCGGGATCGACGTTGTTGCCGAACTCATCGGCGGGATTTCTCCTGCGCGTGAAATTATAAAAGAATCGATGAAGCATGGCAAGAATGTAGTAACAGCGAACAAAAAGCTCCTTGCCGAACATGGTTCAGAAATGCTCGAGCTGCTCGCCGATACAGGTAGTTCGTTGGGATTTGAAGCGGCAGTCTGCGGCGGGATACCATGCATAATGGTTCTGCAGAAAGGCCTTGCCGGGAACAATATTCTTTCGATCACAGGCATACTTAACGGCACAACCAATTACATTCTTTCCAAGATGGAGTCCAGGGGCCTTTCGTTTGAGCAGGCCCTGGCTGACGCGCAGAGGCTGGGCTTTGCAGAGGCTGATCCTACGTTTGACGTTGAGGGTTATGACGCAGGGCATAAAATAGCAATACTCGCGATGCTCTCATACGGGCGATCAATAGATTTCAACACAATCCCGATTGAAGGGATTACCAGCATAAGCCCGCTCGACATTTCATATGCGCAGGATATGGGGTACACCATCAAGCTGCTGGGTATCGCGAAGAATATACACGGGAAACTCGACATACGGGTCCATCCCACAATGATTCCCAAAGATCATCCGCTCGCCTCGGTCAGGAACGAGTTCAACTCTATCATGATGGACGGCGACATGACAGGGCCGGTTGTAATGAACGGCAGAGGTGCCGGGAGCAACGCTACAGCATCTGCAGTGGTAAGCGACATAGTTCAGCTTGCAGGAAAGGCCGAGTATCACCCCCGGTTTATTGGCGCAGCAAAACTCATGAGCCCGGAGGAACGAATATCGCGCTATTACATACGGCTGCTAACCGAGGACAGCCCCGGCATACTGTCACAGATTTCGGGCACGCTGGGCAGACATGATATTTCAATAGCGTCAGTAATACAGAAAGAGGTAAACGCGGATCTTGTTCCGCTGATTATAGTTACGCACGAGGCGATCGAGAGCAATATGCAGAAATGTATAACCGAAATCGAAAAGTTCAGTTTTGTGAAGGAACATGTTACCCTTATACGTGTTGAAGATTTTAAACAGCAGGAGAAAAAACAATGAGCCAGTTCAGGGCGGAATTCAGGTGCATCGCGGGATGCGAAGGGAGCTACCCGCTTGATACTATTATATACAGGTGTCCTGTATGCGGCAGTCTGCTGGAGGTAAGCCATGACATGGAACTGCTAAGCCTCAGGAGCGGTGAAGCATGGAGAGAGCTTTTTGACAGCCGCAACGGAACCAATAAATGGCCATACGGCAGCGGGGTGTGGCGCAAGAAAGAATGGGTAATACCCGGCATTAATGACGAGAACATAGTCTCGATGTGCGAAGGTAACACCAACCTGTTCTGGGCAAAAAGGTTCGGCGCCAGGCTTGGAATGGATGACGTCTGGGTCAAGATGTGCGGCAACAGCCATACCGGGTCATTCAAGGACCTTGGCATGACAGTGCTTGTTTCCATGGTAAACGAAATGATCAGCCATGGAAAAAACATCAAGGCAGTGGCATGCGCATCAACAGGAGACACATCAGCTGCGCTCGCGGCCTACGCTGCATATGCAGGCATACCATCAATAGTCTTCCTGCCGCGGAATAAAATTTCCACAGCACAGCTTGTTCAGCCCATGGCCAATGACTCTATAGTCATTTCACTCGACACCAACTTTGACGGCTGTATGAAGATAGTACAGGAGATAACAAAGGACAATACCATATACCTTGCAAACTCAATGAACTCGCTCAGGATCGAAGGCCAGAAGACAATCGCAGTGGAGATGGCGCAGCAGTTCGACTGGGAGATTCCGGATGTTGTAATCATCCCGGGCGGCAACCTTGGCAACGTGGCTGCTCTTGGCAGCGGATTCAAAATGATGTATGAACTTGGACTCATAAATAAAAAGCCGCGCATAGTACTGGCGCAGGCAGAGAACGCAAATCCCCTTTACCTTTCGTTTCTCAGGAAATTCGAAGAGTTCAGTCCCGTGGTACCCAAAAAGACCCTGGCATCGGCAATACAGATCGGCGACCCGGTCTCTGTACATAAGGCAATCAGGACACTTAAAGAGTTTAACGGGATCGTTGAACAGGCAAGCGAGGATGAACTCGCGGACGCTGCCGCACTTGCAGACAAAACGGGAATGTACTGCTGCCCGCACACCGGAGTAGCGCTTGCAGCACTTATCAAGCTTGTTGAAAAACAGAAGATATCAAAGAGAGACCGTGTCATAGTAATCTCAACTGCTCACGGCCTTAAATTCTCCGAGTTCAAGGTGGGCTACCACGAGAAGAGACTTGAAGGTATAAATTCCCGCTATGCCAACATGCCTATTGAACTTGAAGCATCCGCTGACAAAGTGCGGGAAGTGCTTGAGAGGGAACTTGCGGTGAGGAAGGTCTGAGAAAGGGGTTGCAACCCCTTTCCCTAAGACAGTATAATATTCATCTTCGCAAGCAGTTTTGCGTTGAAGTGTGCAGCCTCAAGCATTCCGCTGTAAAGGAACACAGACCGCGCACCTGCATTGTCCGTGCCTGTACCAGTATCATAGCCTTCAGTTATCGTGTGGATCACCCGCTGCATGGCAAAACTGAGCATTCCCTTTGACCTGCTGCCCGATTCGATCAGAGTATCGGCATCTTCAAGCTTTGAGAGAATGTAACCAACCTTTCCCGGATCGCTCTTATCTTTTCCTGACTCTATCATTGCAGACAATTCATCAGCCTGGGCCAGGGCCTTTTCAAGCACTGGTATGAGTTCATCAATCTCACGCGCCATGTCGTTTACCCTTGATGCAAGTTTTTTCCGCACAGCAGTAAGCGGTTCGTTCATAGCAGAGGAGAGTACTTCATTGATTATATTCCTCGGAGATACCGCACTATCAGGTATTTTAAGCCCGGCATGTTCAACATTCGGCATACCTTTCAGCAGCACGCCCGCAGCCGTGGCGTTTATAAGATCAGGGTCATTGCGGTTTTCAAACCATGTCTTGAAGATCATCATCTTCTGTGTCGTGCGTGCAAGCCCGCCGCGTGAACCCGCAACAAATACCGGCGGAAGGTATGTCAGTTGGCGCCTGTTTGTCATCTGCGCATTCATGAACCTGAATGTTTTATTATGTATCTGTTCATCGAGGTATGAACCTTTTGCATGCGCCAGGCCCCATGTAAAGGCCAGGTCCTGACCCACCATTATTACAGGTGACGCACCCAATCTGCGTGCAAAGTCATAGGCGTTAGTCGAAACCGAACCGCCGTGTGCAAGGTCACCCTTGCGTCCGCTTATATCCTCTATCCACTTCATCATGTCAAAGGCCACACCGGTTACAGCACGCCTCCCTTTAAAAAACCTGAAAACCGACGGATGCACTGTTGGGTCTGCAACAAGTACTGTTTCTGTAGCGGATGATCCCTCGAAGTAGCGCGCGTTGATCAGCTGAGGATCCACGGACATGCAGAAGTGAGGAATGATCCCGTTATCCGCAAGTATCTTGTACGATGTGTCAACGGCCACGACAACGCAGCGGTCCATGTTTGACTTTATAAATTCAAGGCTCGCAGTGAGTGAAGGCCCCGCTGCGGCAACTATTGCGGGCATACCTTTAAATTTATCAAAGAAAAGGTTAGCACCTGCAGCACCTGCCACAGTGCCTATGTTCCGCGCAATATTCGAACACCAGGTCTTTTCAAACCTGGCAAGAGTGGCGATGTTAACGTCCTTGGTGGATATGAATGATTTCATCATGGTCAGTACATTTTCGTAGTACTGGCGGTTAAGCTGGTATGATCCGCGGTGCGTGATAAAAATAACACTTTTTGATGACCGGCCCTTGAGTACGCGGGCCAGACTCTCCTCGTCCGGTTTTAGCAGCAGGAAGAAGTTTCCCGCTGAAAACAGTTCCGAGAGGTCGCGGTTTTCAGATGCGGCCCTTGCCATCGAAGGGCTGCAATCAACGGCGATAATGTTAACACCGCTCCCTGCTACTGCAACCATGGCCTCGCAGTGATAACCGAAGCCGAAACCCAGGATAACAACAAGGTCCTTTCCTGTAATGTCAGCCTCCGCGGAAAATCTTTCCGCCTCACGCACCGGGTCGACCCTGCTGTGTACCATCATCGGTTTCCCGTCAGAAGCGGCCGCAACAGGCACAGGCAACCCCGATTTTGATACAGATACCTCGATACATTCAACCGCAGCTGAGCTGATCTGTGCAGCCAGCAGAGTATCAGTCTTTGTTATAATATCAATATTTTTCTTATAAACGGTTTTCATATAATTCAGCGCATATACACAAGCACGGTGCCGTTCCTGCCCAGCACAACACCCGGTTCAGGTCTCTGGCCGTAGACCCTGCCCGATCCCCTGATATAATATTTTGCACCGGTCTCCTCTTCAAGCGCCTTCAACACAACAGAAACCTGTCCCACGGTCATTCCCCTTAAATCCGGCATGATACCGCCTGGCCTGTACACAAGCCTTGATGAAGATTTGATCGAGGCCGATAATCCGTTCCTCCCGCCTATACCCAGGTACGGCAGAATTCGGTCGGTTATCCTTGCAAACACAGGGGCAGCCGATGCTCCGCCTGTAACCTTGTCGACAGGATCATCAATAATAACGACCATGCATATCCTGGGGTCCCCGTAAGGGGCAAAACCTGCGAATGACGAGACATTCCTGTCCGAATATGCTCCCTCGGCCATGATAAATTTCTGTGACGTACCGGTCTTTCCGGCTATCTCGTAATAAACAGACTCGGCCCTTTTACCCGTTCCGGACCTGACTACATCCCTCATCATCTGCATAACAGTGCGCGCATGTTCATACTTCATCACCCTGCCCTTTGACCGCGGGTAGAACTCCCTGACAAGAGAACCATCAGGCCTCTCTATGCCCTCGACGATTGACGGGTAAAGATAAACACCGCCGTTTGCGATCGCACTTACCGCCGCGGCGAGCTGAACTGAGGTAACCGAAATCTCATGCCCTATTGACATGGAATATTTGGATAACCCGGACCATTTTGAAACAGGCCGCAGAATGCCCGCTGTTTCACCGGGCAGTTCGATGCCTGTAAGTTCACCAAACCCGAACTTTTTCAGTGTATCATAGAGCTCGTCCTTTTCAAGGGTCTTCACAGACTGAATCACCCCGGCATTACACGATTCACGGATTACTCCGTAAATATCCAGCGTACCGTGGTTGTGCAGGCAGTTAATCACAACACCGCTGACCTCAACCTTGCCATCGCAGAAGTATGATTTATTCAGCGCGTCCGGCCTGTACTCGAAAAGTGCGGCCATGGAAAAAAGCTTAAGCGTTGAGCCGGGCTCGAACGAATCAACAATACTGAAGTTTGCGATCTGCCGGCTGCCGTATCGGTAATACCAGTTAGGGTCATAGCCCGGCCGCTTGGCAATCGCGAGTATTCTTCCTGTTCCCACCTCGAGTATAATGACAGCGCCCTGAGTTGCGCCATGCGTCCTCATTGCCGAATCAAGTTCCTCTTCGGCTACATGCTGAATGTACCTGTCTATTGTAAGTTTAAGATTTTTCTTCCGGTAGACCTTGCGGGAAATCTCGTCTGTCACCACCTCGTCCCTTCCGGAAAGCAGGCTGTTGAATCTGAACTCTATCCCCTCGAGACCGGTATTATCAACACCCACGAAACCAAGCACGTTCGCGGCCAGTTCCCTGTAGGGATAAGCCCTCCTGTACTCTTTCAGGAAGTGAAGTCCGTGTATGTTGAGTTTACGCACGGATTCCGCATCCTGGTCGTCAAGCTTGCGTTTTATCCAGACGAACCTTGTTTTTTTCGCAAATTTTTCCCTGATCTCCGCTGCGGGTATTCCGGTTACATGCGAAAGCGCGGCTGCTGTTGAATCGGGATCTTTTATCTCTTCGGGGTTGGCATAGAGTGATTCCATCTCGATACTGATGGCAAGGATATAGCCGTTGCGGTCAGTAATAATGCCGCGTCCTGTATCGAGCGGTTGAGATTCGGGAAGTATTATTCTGTCTGAAAAGTGCAGGTTAAAAAGCCTTATGGTGAAAAAAAACACAACAACCGAAAGAACCAGCCCTGTCACATAAATCCGTCTTCTAAACAGGGTCTTATTCATTTAAACAGGTTCCCCCGGCTGCAAATTTCGTGCATATAACTTATCAGGTACTACCTGATAAGTCCAAGACGGGAGAAGTCCCTCCTCCTGAAATCGTCCGTGTTCCAGTAGAGCAGCAGGGCTTTCCCCTTGATCGATTTAATGTCAAGGTAACCGAAATATCTTGAGTCCGAGGAATTGGTCCTGTTATCGCCCATCACGATGACCTTGCCTTCAGGCACAATCCCTTCGATGTTATTATGCTGTGTTATATGGAAGCTGCTGTAGTCTGAGGGTTTGCCCAGTGTGTAGGGTTCATCCTGCCTCTTCCCGTTAATGTATACAAAGCCATCCTTAATATGGAATTCGTCTCCCGGGAGCGCGATACATCTTTTTATGTAATCCTTGTGTTTGTCGCTTTCAACGGGCGGTGTAAAAATGATTATATCACTGCGCCTCAGTTCCCTTAGAGCAAGGAATTTCAGGTGCACCGGTTCCTTCATCCCGAACATTTTAGGAATGATCGGGCCATACGTTATCTTCTCAACAAAGAGATGGTCCTTTACCTTAAGTGTTTCCACCATTGAAGGTGTGGGGATGTAATATGCCTGGACAATATACTGGATAATGTGCACTGCAAGCACCAGGGCAACGGCAATTGCATCGATAAACTCCCAGATTTTTTTAAGGAGCGCTGTGCGTTTAGGGCCCATATCCTGCAGCACCTGCGGGATTACTTCTACCTGCTCGGCCCTCAGGAGCCCCCTTGGAAACGAGGTTACAGTGTATTTTTCACGGATCAGCAGGTTGCCGATCGGGTTTATTTCAAGGTAGGTAATTTCATCAGCGGGTATCTTAATGATCTTGTCAGCATCTTTAATCTCGATAAATAAATTATTAAGCTTGATATATCCGCCCTTATATTTTATGTATTTAACAATATAGTTGATGTAACGTACAAGGTAGAAACTGCTGGCAAGGCTTCCTAGAAAATAAATATAAAAGCATGGTGTTTGAAAAAAGGGAATAGCCACGGCAAGGAACAGGGTTGAGTAGATGAAGAGAAAAAGATAAATGGTTCTCCTGATAAAAAACTTAACGGCCTCCCGGCCGCCTATTATATCAAGTTCCACATCAAATTCCCTGGAACTGTCAAACCTGAAAAACTGGATCATTGGATTCTCCTTGGAAACAAAATATGACAAAAAAACGAAAAATGGGGTAAAATATGCAACAAAAAATGGTAAAAGTATAAATTTTATTGCATAATTAATGCCATACATATAGTATAGCATATACAGAGTGTCTACAATTTTTTTATGAAAACAATTGACGAGATAATAAAAAGAACCCAACCGGAAAAACTCAAAGAGTTATCCACATTAATGGAAGCCCGAGGCACGTCCGAACAGAAGATTAAAGAATCATACATGAACATTTTCTCCCTTTCCAGGCTTTTCAGTTCACTCGGCAGGGAGGAACTGGCCATACTCAAGCTGCTCTATTCAGGAAATGACGGAATATCCTTCAACGACATCAATAAAACTCTTAATATTGATATAAACAGTATCGAAGCAGCCACATTAAAGCTGACCCAATCCATGCTCGGTTATGTAATCAAGAACCGGCAGATGCTTAACAAGAAGATGGATAAACTTTTCTGCATAAGCGAAGTTGCGGAAGTGTTAAAAATAAGCGAATACCAGATGATATCCGATCACCTTCACGGCATTGATGAAAGCCTTGCCGAGAGGAAACATGAAACTCATCCGCCTAAAATTGACGAAAAATTAAAGACCATATTAAAAAAGATAGCGGAAAGGGGCGGGATCATCACTGCAGATGAACTTTCCGGAGAACTGAGCTCCCCGGAGCTTGAACAGAAAGCAAACGAGGCCTGCCGCAGCGGGCAGCTTACAGCATACAGCATCATAGGAGAAAAGCACACGGCCTACATAGCGATTGAACCGACACTTGCCGCGTACGCGGCAACTATCAACAAGAAGGGAAACCTTGCAGCAACGGCAAACGTAAACAACGGATACAACCTTGCGATAAATCTTCTGCTTGCATATGATGTAATCTCTTCATCGGGTCTCTTCCTGACTAAACAGAATAAATTCCGCAAGATTGATTTAAAGAAGATATCGGATTCCCTGCTTACAATGAGGGACATCAGGGGCGAAACAGCCGAGAGCGAGGATACGGCGATGTTCATCCTCACGATACTCAATATCATGAACTGTCTTAAACTTGACCGGGACATCGGCGTAATAACCCTCAAGCCCGTGGCAGACATCATTGATGACCCGGTACTGATGCTCAAACACATTGCTGCAAAACTTGCCGACACCAGGAAAAAGGATGACATCTTCACCGGCAGCATCGTGATCCCGTCATTCCATGACCTGAAAACACTGATCAACCTTCTAGGCAGGATAAAATCAGCAGAACTCAACTACCTCAAATCCGCGTTCATGACATCAAAGCTTTCGGTGACCGTTAAAAAGACAGGCGATAATCCCGCAGAAAAGATGGCAGATGACACAGGGGCTTTCATGGCATCCCTGGACTTCCTCACACTATGCGGAGTCTCCGGAATATCTGATGGTATTATCACACTTACCGAGCCGGGAAAACGGCTTCACTCAATCCTTCACGGCAAGAAACACACAAAAGAGATTGAACCTGTTCCATGCGTCTATATTAGTCCCGACTTTACCCTGATGATCCCGGACAAAGACATTGATCCGTCATCACTCTACCTTATTATGGCATACACCGAGATAATCCGGCAGGATGTGGTAATAGAGGCCGCAATAACAAAGAGCTCCATAATCAACGCAAGCAAGCGCGGTATGAACTTTGAAAAATTCATCGCGACACTTCGTAAATATGCAAAGAATGAAATCCCGCAGAACCTTGAGTTTCTGCTGGACGACTGGACCAAGCAGACAATAAGCATAAATATATCACGGCCTGTACTCCTCTATTCAAGCCACTCAACGTATATTGACGAACTGATGTACGGTGCCGCATCAAAAGCGGTAAAGGAAAGGATATCGGAAAACTATGTTATCCTTAACAGGGAGCATATTGACGATGTTGTGAGGTTCTCGAAAAAATTTGATGTGAAACTCAATATTTTTGAAGACGGGGATTAATCTGTAACCACCCTGATTTTCGCGGGGAAATTCCAGTTCATAAACTCCTGGAGCGCCTTGATTGTCTTGTCCTGTACGAAGTAGAGTTTTCCGTTAAGCTTGACAAGTCCGCCCTTGTAGTATGAGTGTTTCATCTGGTGTTCAATCCAGCCTACAAGTTCAACTTTTTTCCAGTTATCAACAGTTTTCAGCACCGGGAGTTTCCTCAGGTGCAGTTCTTTTATCACGCCATCCTTGACAGAATCAGCAAGAATTTTTTCCCATTCCATAGCCATACATACACTCCCGTTACATCAATCAGCGTTTTTTCTTTAACGTTTCGTGATCCTGCTGTAATAACTCAATCCTCTTTTCAAGATTTTTATTCAGTTCCTTCAGCCTGTCCAGCTCCTCGTGCAGCTGAATGGCTTCGAACCTGCCCAGCTCCTCAACATTTTCCCTTGCGGTGAGCGTCATCTTTGCATCACGCAATTCCTTTGTTGAATAATCCAGAAGGGATTCCTGGGCATTTATCACACTCCTGGCATCCATTAGTTCCTGCGTCCGGAGTTCACTAAGAAGCTCTTCTGCCCTGATCCTGTCCTTAAGCTCCATGTATTCATTATTACGCAGCAGGGCTATCCGCCTGATTGTATCGTTAAGGTTCCGGTGTTCTTCAAGTATCCTCTTTTCAAACTCGATGATGCGGATAAAGAAACCGCGTTCATCATCCTCGTAATTCCCTTCGCTGCCGGAAATCAGGAGCTCCTCAAGCCTGGGTATTCTTATTTCAGCTTCCCTTGATATGAGTTTCATGAGACGCTTGTACTTTTCTGCAAGAATAATCTTTTCAAAAAGCAGGAGAAAGGCCCTTATATCTATCGGCCTTGAAAAGAGTTCCATGTTTAAAAAATCTCCGGAACTGTAGAATTCCTCGGTCCCGGCGCAATCATCAAAAATAAGCAGCTTCAGCACTCCCGGAAGCGGATACTTGTTCAATATCCTGATAATTTTTTCCTTCTGAAACTCTGCAAGATCGACAATAAGGATATTAAAAAAATCATCAGAGGATTCAATCTCTGAGAGCATATGCGAATCCTTTATGAATACAGGTTCAAATCCAAGCTGTGCGATCCTGGATGCAAGGACCTTGCCGCCGTTATTGTCGGTAAAGAAATTAACTTTTACATCAATCATTGTTCACCTTTAAGTAAAGCTTAATGTTCAGAATAAAATGCATTGTGACAACTCTTTTTTTATTCCGTGCTTTTTTTACAATAAATCACTCAAAACTAAACAACTTTAAATAATTGGCGGATTAATATCATAAAAAAAACTTGCCATTACCCCCTGATATAAACATTTGTCCCGAACTTTAAAAAACGGGAAAAAAATGAACAAAACAATAACAATTGTATCCTGCATAATATTTGCAGCAGCAGTTTCAGGTTATAACAGCCGGGTTTTTTCAGTGGAACTCTTCGGCCTCTTCAGTACAAACGGATCCAGCGCTGAGGATCTGCAGCGAATCAGGGACTTTAATCCCGACAGGGACATGTTCTATCTCCCGGATCTTGACGGCAAGGAGTTCTTTGATTCCGTTGATGATCTTTCAATATGCAGGAGAAGCGAAGTCCGCGAAAACCTCTATATATACCTGACTTCGGGCAGGGACTATGTTAAAAGGTCTATTGAACGATCTTATTATTACATGCCTGTTATTACTGCCATACTTGAAAAAAATCCCGATATACCCGAAGATATCGCACTGCTCCCGCTGCTGGAGAGCGGTTTCAATCCCGCTGCTGTCTCAAAAAGCAATGCCGTGGGTTTATGGCAGTTTTTGAACAGTACATCGTCCGGACTGGGGCTGAGGAATGACCAGTGGACTGATGAACGCCGGGATGTTGAGAAATCAACTGAAGCTGCCATAAGGCATCTGCGGTACCTGCATAAAAAATTCGGTTCATGGGACCTTGCGCTTGCGGCATACAACGGAGGTTGCGGACAGGTAAGCAGGGCTATGAACAGGACTGGTGCAAAAGATTTCTGGAGCATGAGGGCAAGCGGGGCACTTAGCTATGAAACTTCACAATATGTGCCCAGGTATGCTGCCCTTATGATAATCTACCGCAACAGGAGACTTTCCGGTCTTGCGGGCGAGATAAATCCCCCGCGCCTTATAACTACGGAAACCATAACAGTAACAACGCCACTTAGTTTGAACAATTTATGCACAATGTGCAATATAAGCCCGGAAATTATCCGCATATACAACCCTGAACTTAAAACTGATACTATACCGTCATATTCAGGCACATTTACGCTGCGGATCCCTGAAGAATCTGTGAAATACTCGAATGAGTACTTTTAAAGCAACGGGCTGAAGCCCGTTGTTCTCAGTTCAGCCTCTACCCTACGCCCCCAGCCGATAAACATTAGCCTGTTAATAAATTCTAAGCGGCGTCCCCCATGAGAGAGCTACTTAAAACTTTATCCATCACATCTCTCCTTTCTTTGCGTTCCAGCTCCTCTGTGAGAGCCATTCCTTAATCCTTTCTCTGTGCCCTCCGCGACTCTGTGTGAGCCATGTAGATTTCTGGATACTGATATATACACTGTTTAACAAATGGATCCCCGTCTTCACGGGGATGACATACAGCCTTCCCTTTGCGTCCTAGCACCTCTGCGAGAGACATTCCTTAATCCTTTCTCTTTACACTCCGCGTCTCCAGCGCAGCGGGTGGTAAAACCGTTAAGTCCAGGCTTCAGCCGGTATAATGCGTATCATATGGATACCCGTCTTCACGGGTATGACAAAGAGTAATCCCAAACAGCAAAAATCCCTCAAAATTATATCTTGACACTTACCCTCCATGAATTATTTTTCAGGAAAAGAGTCCGGGGGTATACTATATGTTAGGGAACTTAGGCGGAATGGAAATGCTTGTCCTGGGAGCCATAATCACGTTTCTGTTCGGCGGAAGCAAGGCATTCCAGTCTGTAAAAAATTTCAAGCGCGATGTCGACGATATTAAGAGCGATATAACGGGAATTAAAGATGACATAAAATCCGAAATTAAGCCGGATATTTTAAAAATCAAAGAACTCGATTAAGGGGAAACACGTTGGATTACTACAGAATCAGGGGCGGGAAAAAACTTAAAGGCGAGGTGAGGATTTCTGGCGCAAAGAATGCCGCGCTTCCAGTAATAGTTGCAAGTCTTCTTGCTGACGGCGAGACCGTTCTTAAAAATGTTCCAGACCTTAAGGATATCCACACAATAATAAAGGTGATCGAATACCTTGGCGCAGAAACTGATTTCGATGTGGAGAAGAACATCCTGAAGATACGGGTTAACTCCATTAAAAACGGCGAAATGCCCTATGAACTAGTAAAGACAATGCGTGCCAGCGTCTATGTCATGGGCCCGCTCCTTGCACGTCTTGGCGAAGCTGATGTTTCTCTTCCAGGGGGCTGCGCAATAGGTGAACGGCCGGTCGACATCCACCTTGCGGGATTCGAGGCAATGGGTGCGGAAATTCAGCTTGAACACGGATACATAAAGGCCAGGGCCGCAAAGCTGCAGCCTGCAGTGTTTACCATGCGGCAGGTTTCCGTAGGTGCAACCGCAAACCTGATGATGGGAGCAGTTCTTACAAATGGTAAAACGGTACTTGAGAACTGTGCCATGGAACCGGACATTGTGGACCTGGGAAGATTCCTGAACACAATGGGTGCTAATGTTTCCGGGCTTGGCACTGAACGGATAACAATAGAGGGTGTAAAAAAACTTAAAGCAGTTACTTATACAATCATGCCCGACAGGATCGAGGCCGGGACATACCTGCTTGCAGGGGCAATTACCAGGGGGGATGTCACCCTCACTAACTGTGTCCCTGAACACATACAGTCCCTTATAGATACACTCAAAGAGTCAGGATACTCCATAGAAACAGGCGACAACACAGTACACATAATTCCGGGCAAAAAAATCAACGGTTTCCTTATAAAAACACTCCCCTATCCGGGATTTCCCACTGACCTGCAGGCGCCTTTAATGTCCCTTGCAACCACGATACCCGGAATAAGTGTAATAATAGAAACAATCTTTGAAAACAGGTACACCCACGTAGGTGAACTGCGCCGCATGGGCGCCGATATAAGCATTGAAGGTAATACTGCAATAATAAGAGGCGGGAAACAGCTTATGTCCGCACCGATTATGATGTCGGACCTGCGTGCCGGTGCAGCACTTATTGTGGCATCCCTTGCAGCAAAAGGTGTTACCGAAATACGAAGAATTTATCATTCTGACCGTGGTTACGAAAATTTAACTGAAAAGTTATCAGCTTTAGGTGCCGATATAAGGAGGGTAAAGGGAGGAACCTTCTGATGCTTAGAGGAATCTATACAGGCGCAAGCGGCATGATCGCACAGGAGGCAAGGATGGACGCAATAGCGAACAACCTGGCCAACGTTGACAAGACATCATACAAAAAGGATATAGCCATCTTCAAGGCATTCCCGGACATGGTTATCAGAAGGATAAATGAAAGCGGCCTTGGCATTACCCCGGTGGGATCATACGACGCGATGCCGTATGTCGGCAAACTAGGTACAGGGGTTGAGGTCAACGAGGTCTTTACAGATTTCGGGCAGGGATCACTGCAGCGCACAGAAAACAACTTCGACCTTGCCCTTGAAGGCAGGGGATTCTTCACA
>Ga0116171_10001114_pt1 | contig 27602 bp, 18 predicted proteins | sample AD_JPNHW2_MetaG_FD_89798 | JGI IMG/M metagenome (GOLD analysis project Ga0116171, IMG submission 89798) | Active sludge microbial communities of municipal wastewater-treating anaerobic digesters from Japan - AD_JPNHW2_MetaG | ecosystem: Engineered > Bioreactor > Anaerobic > Digestate | place...
CAAATCACTACTATATGTTGTCCCCAGAGAATTTTCTGCTTTAATCCTGAAATGATATGTTGTCCCGGGAGTTAATTCTGATAGGTCTGCTTTGACAGTGACATTTTCACCCTTATCCCCAGATAAAGGACTTTCCAGGGCTGTAGCAGTACTTCCATAGCTTGTTGTAACTCCATATTCAAATGTAACTGTTGTTGACAGGAAATTCGGATTCACTGAACCGGTTAAGGTTGCAGAGTTTATCGTAACATTTGTAGCATTTTGGCCATTTGAAGAAGGTTTATCACCAAGTGTTTTGAATGATACTGATTCCCCGTAACCAGTACCTGCACTGTTTGTTGCATATGCCCTGACATAATAAGAGGTATTTGGAGTAAGTTGGGTAATATTACTGTTAAACGATGCCAGATCACCATTTTCAATTGTTTTGCTATTATCAACTGTCGGGTTATCTGAAGTATTCCAGCAAACACCTCTGGCTATAATTGGCGCGCCTCCATCGGCAGTTATGTTGCCTCCTGAAACTGCAGTAGTTGTAGTAATCGCGGTTACAATAGTAGTAGATAATGAAGGTGGTACTGATTTTTCTTCGCAAGAAAAAGTCAAAATGATTGCAAGGATTAATCCAGGAACGTTGAATAGGTTTTTCATAATTAGTTTAAGGTTAATGAGAACTTTAAAATCTGGTTAAGAAAAATATCATTGAAATTAGTTACCCGGGAGACAGAAAGATATCTCGCAAAGGTCTTAAAATGAACGCTAAAAGTCAGGCAGCAGGGTTAAGTAAGCGTAACCCGGCGACAGCACCGGATTGGATTCTGGTGCCTCGCACCAGCAGGGCCAGAAAGCTGTCATGCTGCGCTCCGCGCGAGCAAAATGAGCAGCGGAGGTGCAGGATTAATAATCTCTTATGCATCTGACTGATAATCCTATAGAACCAGGTTGATTATTTGAACTTGTAGCCGTAATAACAACATTAGGGTTAAAATACAGCATTGAAACATTTCGTCCCATTATTGTTCCTCCCATACACCACTGGTTGGTAGTCCAGTATATGGCTGCGTCACCAGAAACAGTACTCCATTTACCATAGAACTGTCCAGCGGGGATTGCGTTAAAACCACTTAATGGTTCTTGAATATTAAGTGGCTCTAACCAATATCCTGGATTTGCAATTTTGAGTTTTAATCCTGCTACTTCTTTACCTCCAAATAAGTCAATTAATTCCATCCATTCATCTTCATTTGGTAAATGCCAATTTGTCGGACACACTCCTTGTACTCTAAGGCCCTGTAAATCAAGCATTATTGTATCATATTTCGGAGATTGCTTAATTGCTGCTGCCCAATCATACAAAATACCGTATTTATTAACTTTGGATATATCATTATCTGGATAATATAAACCATGAGAAATTGATGTTCCATCAGAATATTTTGTTGTTTTAAGATTTTCTGTCATCCATATTTGATTGCCAATTGTTTTAATATTATAAGTATTTCCATCAATATCAGTTATAGGAGCTAATGTAGTAAAGGTATAATCAGCACTATTTATTGTTCCCAGTTCGTTTGACGCTTTAATTCTGAAATGATATAGAGTTCCCTGGTTTAAGCCTGACAGATCAGCACTAACGTTAATTGTATCCTTTCCTGTGAATGGGCCATGAGAAATTGACAAGGTATTGCCATAAGCTGATGTTGTTCCATACTCAAATTCCACAGTAGTGGATAAGTAATTTGGATTGATTTGTCCTGATAATGTTGCAGAATTATATTGGGTATTAATTGCAGATTTTACCAATGCGAATGGAACATCTCCAAGAGTACGAAAAGTCATATCATTACTTTGAGTTGTTCCTAACTCATTTGTCGCATTTATTCTGTAATGATAAATTGTCCCGGGGGTTAATCCTAATAAGGATTCACTGACAGATACAACTGAATTTTCATTCCCTGCATCCTGAATTGCTGTTGTGTTCCCGTAACCGGTTGTTGTTCCCCATTCAAATGTTACTGTTGTTGGCAGATAATTTGGATTTATGGAACCATTTATTGTTGCTGTTCTTACCTGCAGGTTTGAAGCAGCTTGTGCATTAACGGCAGGAACCTGTCCAAGTGTTGTGAATGCCAAATCACTACCATAAGTTGTTCCCAGAGAATTTTCTGCTTTAATCCTGAAATGATATGTTGTCCCGGGAGTTAATTCTGATAGGTCTGCTTTTACAGTGACATTTTCAACTTTATCACCAGATAAAGGACTTTCCAGGGCTGTAGCACTGCTTCCATAGCTTGTTGTAACTCCATATTCAAATGTAACTGTTGTTGACAGAAAATTCGGATTCACTGAACCGGCCAAGGTTGCAGAGTTTATCGTAACATTTGAAGCATTTTGGCCATTTGAAGCAGGTTTATCACCAAGTGTTTTGAATGATACAGATTCCCCGTAACCAGTACCTGCACTGTTTGTTGCATATGCCCTGACATAATAGGAGGTATTTGGAGAAAGTTGGGTGATGTTACTGGTAAAAGATAATAACTCGCTGTTTTCCGATGTCTTGTTATTTTCAATTGTCGGGTCATCAGAAGTATCCCAGCAAACACCTCTTGAGATAATTGTCGCACCTCCATCGGCGGTTATTTTGCCTCCAAAAACTGCAGTCGTAGTAGAAATCTCAGTAACAGCAGTCGTTGACAAGGAAGGTGGTACCGGTTTTTCTTCGCAAGAAAAAGTCAAAATGATTGCAAGGATTAATCCAGGAACGTTGAATAGGTTTTTCATAATTAGTTTAAGGTAATGAGAACTTTAAAATCATTTTCATCAATTTACTCTCATCAGTAATCTTGTTGTATTTCTTTATCTGCATGATAATTATTAATTGATATGCTAATTGTTTGGTCTAATAGCCTTAACGCTTACACCATTATATGTCTGCCACAATAGTCCTTTTAACACCATATTTGTACTGCAAACACACTTCCGGGTCTTTTTATATTCGCCTGAATTAACCACCAATTACTCTTCAGATAACGTTGAATTTTGTTACGCCAAGGCCACGTCAGTCACAATGGCGGACACCCTCAACTACACTATAACACCCTCAATATCGTTGGACTAACTCTCACATTTCGGATTAAATATAATCAACTTTATTTAATAAGTCGGAACATTTTGTTTAAGTAATAATAAATTTCGTCTTAAAAATTTAACAGGCAGGATTTGCCACTCTCTGATAGAGTTGCTCTGGCAACTAAGTTCGATTGGTAAAAAAAAGCGTCCCGATTGATCGGGACAGGTTGTGTTTTTTAACACAGGTTAATACCGTCTCTCTTAAGGGCGTATAATTTCATGACTTGTCTGTCTATTCAGGGCATTAAAAAACAGACAATTTGAATTACCGGGTAAGCTATCAATGAATACGGAGTTTTTCATGTACTCCGTTTTGCTTTTTATAGAAAGGTCTTATAATCTTCGTAATTCTTCTGTAACAGTTCAGGAGTATTAAGTCCATAGGGACATTTACTCATGCATTCATTACAATGAAGACAATCTTCAATTTTTTTCATTTTTCCCTGCCATTCTTCTGATAAATAATCTTTCTGCGGAGCACGGCGGAGAACAAGACTCATTCGTGCACACATGCTTATCTCAATTCCGGCAGGACATGGCATACAATAACCGCAACCTCGGCAGAAATCACCTGAAAGTTCTTTCCTGTCGTGTTCAATCTGTACTTTCATCATCCCGGTCAGGACAGGAGGGTTATCATTATAGGACAAAAACTCGTCCAGCTCTTTTTCCCTTTGTATGCCCCAGATGGGAACCACGTGTTTAAACTTTGCAAGATAACCATAAGCCATTGCTGAATCTGTAATCAATCCTCCTGATAAGGCCTTCATGGCAATGAACCCCATGTTTCTGTTGTTGCATGATTCAACAATTTCAACATCACGGTCATTTGACAGGTAGCTGAATGGAAATTGCAAAGTATCATACAGGTCTGACTCTATTGCCTCTTTTGCTACCGCCATCCTATGGTTCGTGATCCCGATAAAGCGTATTTTACCCTGTTTCTTTGCTTCCAGCATTGCATTATAAAGACCCGACTTATCACCAGGCTTTGGACAAAAAGTGGGATTATGGAACTGGTAGATATCTATATAATCTGTCTTCAGAATTTTAAGACTCTCCTCCAGATCTTTCCAAAAATCATCAACATTCTGAGCCGTCGTTTTTGTACTGATAATAATCCTTTCGCGGATAAAAGAAAAGGCAGCTCCCAGCTTCTCTTCGCTGTCAGTATACCATCTTGCCGTGTCGAAATAATTGATGCCATTGTAAAATGCCTTCTGAAGTATATAAACAGCCTCCTTTTTTGCTACACGCTGAATGGGAAGCGCTCCAAATCCGTTTTTGTTTACTTCAATCCCTGTTCTGCCTAATGTTACAGTCTCCATATCTCTAATCCCTCCTGATATTTTCTATTCCTGTTCTTTTTTATTCTCATCATCTCTTGTGCAAATTTTGTAAAATATTTGCTTATAGAAAAAAATCAGGGGAATAATATCTGAAAAACATCCTGATATTAAGATTTATTAAAAAAATGCAAATCCCCTGCCAGCTGATAAAAATGTATTACACCGGCTCATGTAAATCACAATTGATGGCTGCGATTACCAGGTATGCCTTAACCATTTTCGCCATTCGCAGGGAGCCGGCAGAGCAGGAATCCCGTTTATGACCCTGTTTTAAATATGTCTTATCATTTTTGCAGGCGACTCTTAAATCTGGATACTGCAGGTTCCCGGAGATCATAATCGAGGCTGCGATTGCCAGACAGGCATTAAGCCATTTCAGCTATTCGCCTGAGTTAAGGTGATCATCCTGTGCACTTTCTGACTGAAGACAATTTATTCTTCTTTTTATGGTTCAGGGCTGCCTGCTATTTATTAATTTTATCCTGAAATAAAGAAAATATTCAGGATCTCAACGAAGATGATATTGTGCAGCTTCACCTGATCTTAAAAATTAAAATACCTGACTATGAAATCCAACCGTAAAACTTTTATTAAGAATATTGTTTCTGGTGCAGCTACAGTATCCGCAGGTAGTTTATTACCCGGATTCATCATCGGAAATGATATATCAAAAGCAGAAGCAAAAAAGATTTCATCATCTGCCACCACCACTGTTCCGGAGAATATAGCGGGAATGACTCTTCAGGAGCTGAGGGACGATTACAAAGACCGCATTTTTAACCAGTACCTTCCCTTTTGGGACAAAGGCGGATATGATAAAGAACTTGGAGGATTTATGTGCGAACTATACGATGACGGGTCAGTACAGAATGATGAAAAATATATATGGTACCAGGGTCGTGCAATATGGGTTTATTCGTTTCTGTACAATAACCTGGGCAGGGATAAAAAGCACCTGGAAATTGCATCAAAGACGCGCGATTTCATGATAAAAAACATGTACTTAGGTGATGGCAGGTGGCGGGAGTCAGTAAACAGGAAAGGCATCCCTGTTGAAAGTAAAGTTGCTCAGGGTACAAGCAGTGATATTTACGGAGCCATGTTCTCGGCTGCAGGGCTGATTGAACTTTTCAAAGCTACCTCTAACAAAGAGGATCTCGAAATTGCCAAAAAATCAATAATGTCATCCGTTAAAGCCTATGAAAGTCCGAATTATGCAGGCATCACTGTTAACGGAATAAATGAAAAAGGTCTCAGGACACTTGGACACTCCTTTATGATAATATGGGTTCTTAACAATCTTCTCCGGTTTCAGGAAGATGCTCAGCTTGAAGAGTTGCAAAATGAACATATTAATCACATCATTAATGATTTCTGGAATCCGGAATACGGGATCAACAATGAGAACCTTTTTCATGATTACAGCAGGTTGCCTGGTTATGAATCAGTAATGTACACCGGCCACTATCTTGAGACCCTCTGGATACTGTTACAAGAAGCGTTGCGCAAAAAAGATAAACAGCTTTTCAATACTGTTAAAAAACGTATTCGCAGGATAATTGAGATGGGTTGGGATTATGTGTTCGACGGACTTGGAACTGAAAACTACTACGTCTTCGGTTCGAAGGAAAATTGCCAGGGAGCTGAATATGACCTGAAGGTGATGTGGGCCCATACCGAATTGCTGATTTCAACCATGATGGTTCTTGAATATACAGGAGAGACGTGGGCAAAGGAGTGGTATGAACGCGGAAGGGCATATTGCCTGAAAAATATGGCAAATACCGGGAACGGAGTATGGAGACAAGCTGTTGACCGTTTCGGGAAAGATAAGAAGCGTCCTGATATAAGTGTTTTCAGAAAAGACAATTTCCATCAGATACGGTATCAGATGATGAATCTTCTTTCGTTAGAGCGGATGATAAATAATAACTATAAAACAAGTCAGGTATAGCAACACCCGTCAGGATATTTCAGGTTTCAGTTTATCCTGTCATAATACCCTGCTGATGTGATATGATATTATTTCTTTAAGTCAGCGTTGGTGACAGTCAGCGTGTAGATGTTTACTCCTGATTTTCCGAATATCCCGGTCTCCCTGGTGTCATAATCCCATGAATCTCTTTTAAGATAATTCATGTCAATCTCAGTTTTTGGTATGGTATCAGTAAATATTCCCAGACTGTCGCACCAATAATTAATGAAATTTTCCTGTTCATCAAATAGTCCATTGATGGTTTCATATTCCGCAAACATGATTTTCTTATCCGACCTTACTTCTATCCTGTTGATTTTCTGAATGTTGTTTTTTCTGAATACCACATAAAGACTTGAATCGGATTGATTATCTATCCAATACTCATAGCCCCCATCCGGATCGCACGAGGCCAGGAAGATTGCTGATATCGTCAGTAATGCTGCTATAATAAATCTGATCATTTTCATTTCAAGAATCTGTAAAAAACAAAAGTAATCATACAGTGACAACTTTTTCAATAAAAAATAAAATGACTATCGGCAATCATGAGTACAATTTCATAAATCGCTTGAAAATCAATTTATTTACCCCAACCCCAAGGGGAGTAAATTGATTTTCTTCGCTCCCCTTGGGGCCGGGGTAAACGAAGAAAATCAATGAGTTTTTATATGTGACTCGCGATACTCATAAAAAATAAATTCAATTAACCGTACCTGTTTATCTTCAGATTTTGCTGAAAAATTCTATCATAAGTCTGTAATAATCGATGAATTCCGTTAATGGTAATGTTTCGGATTTATCATATATGTCATGATAAGCCTTTATGCCCCCCTGGGTGTAAATATAAAAACAAGGAACTCCTTTCTGATAAAAGGGACAGTGATCACTGTTGCAGGCAGCACCACGGATATCAATCTTTGGCAATAACAATTGTTCCTCATTTATCCTGGTTAAAAGATCAAACTTATCTCTGAAAACGCTACCGTTAACAACTCTTACTCCCTCCTCCCCGGTCCCGGCAAGGTCAAAGTTTACAAGAAACTTAATCTTTTTTAAATCGACGGGAGGATTATCTGCAAATGCCCTGGCTCCAAGAATACCCAGTTCTTCAGCAGAGAGTGCAACAAATACCATTGTATATTCAGGCTTGTTTTTGGAATAATATTTTGCAAGATTCAGTATCATAGCCACACCGCTTGCATTGTCATTTGCCCCGGGGAAATAGGTGTCTTTCCCCATTTTTCCGAGATGATCATAATGTGCCAGAACAACTATCATTGAATCAGGCTTTGAGGTGCCTTTTATCGATCCTATAACATTTTGGGTAGTATAATTCGGAAGGAATTTCGCATCAATAGTCAGTTCTACAGAAGCTACTGAATTTATGTCCAATTCTTTTATCAATGTAATTACGGGACGGGGATTCTGTTTTGAAGAGATCTCCCAGGTTAACTTATCAGATGTATAGATTATTATTCCTTTGATATTCAGTTGTGGATCGTGTTTCAGAAAATTAATGTTTTCATCAGTCTGCTTTGAAACCTCCGGTTTTTCATTCTTTTTATCCCTGCTGTCTATCAGAATGAATGAACCATCAGCATTCTTTATCAATGATTCCAGTTTTGCTTCTGTATCCAGCTGACTTCTTGAAGTTTTAACGATACGGAACTTTCCATTTACCGAAGGAGATGATGATTCTATAATAAAATCCGAACCAGCCACCAGTTCATTTTCATCTATCCTGAAAAAAACTCTTTTCGGGAAGGTGTTTACAGCAATATTAAACTTCTGGTAATACGACTTTTTGGTGACCGGAGTAAGTCCAAGATTCCGGAATTCTGATGAAATGAAATCAGCACTTTTTTTGTCTCCATTCTCAACGTAGCCTCTTCCTTTAAACTCAGGTGATGCCAGTTTTTTAATAATGTTTCCTGCATAATCAAGATCCTGAGAGAAACCTGTAAATTGAACCAAAAGAAGAATAAGAATGAGCCTAAACTTTTGCATAATCAGTATTTTAATCAATGTCGCACTTTGTTGCAAAAGTATACTTTGATTTTAATCCCTGCAAACGGATTTCAAATCACTATCACAATATCATATAATACCGAAGCAGGAATGCCTTTATCAGATGAATCTTGTCACATTAAAGTTCAGGTTTTTTATAAAACCGGCTCGCCGGATTCCTGTTCACAGGAATGATTAAAGAAGATTCTTATTTCGTAACGTTAATATTGATTTTAAGACCTTCCCAATCAGCTATTTTTGGAATTATTGCGTGGAATACGACAGTATCCTGAAGAACTGTAGCCGATTTTACCATATCAACAGTCAGTATGTATTCGTTGTCAGGGCATGACCACTTTAAATCATAGAGAATAGTATCGATAAGGTAATCTGACGATTGCCTGCCAATTATCAAATCAAACCACGAAAAGTTAATTTCAGGATGGCAGGCCCCGGAAACTTTATTGTTATAATCTTCAATGGTTCTTATAAGCGCACAATTATTAGTCAGATCTATTTTCAGGCTACGCATGGTATTGTCGCAACCAAAATCACTTTCAAAGTGATATGGGATCATTTGTTCTACCAAGCATTCATCTTTTTTGATACATGATAAAATAAACATAAAGAACACGCTGATAATTATCACATTTTTCATTTTCGTATGAATTAAAATGTTAAAAACTGCAAACAATTATGAAATAAGCGATTTCAACTTTATAAATGAAGCATCGTCAGTTTTGAAAATCCTGTTTATCTCATGCACAAGATCTTCCAGATCGATACCTGTGCGGTTTGAAAAAATAACTACTGAATATTTTTTTGATGGTACCATAAAAATGATTGTCCGGAATCCACCATTTGAACCGGTGTGATATACAGTTTTATTATCCCCTGATCCTGAAACAAACCAGCCATATCCGTAGGAGAGATTCCTGCCTGAATCAATTGAAAACTGAGCGGACTGAGATTTTTTTATTATATCCTGATTTAATACGTCCCCATTTTGAATTGCCATTATCCATTTAAGATAATCATTGATGGAGGTATAAATTCCTCCATCTCCCATAGTTGAAAAGAATAAGCTTTCACCTGCATCGGAAATTTTAAAACTATCCTTTTCAAATTCATAACCAAGAGCACGTTCAGAAATTTTAAAACCGGGTTTTATTACACCACTGTTATTCATTCTCAAAGGTTTAAAGATTTCTCTCTGAATAAATTCAGGGAACGAGTATCCTGAGACCTTCCCGATAATCAGGGAAAGTAAACAAAAAGCCGTATTGCTGTACTGATATCCCGATCCCGGCTTGAAATAAACAGAATCAACTGATTCTATTGCATTTAATGCATCTTTATCCCAGAATTCTTTGAATAGTCCCTTATCGACATAACCATAGTGATCAACGATTCCTGAGCTGTGTGTCAACAGGTGGCGGATCGTAACCACACCTGCCACTTTTGAGTTAAAATCAGGAAAATATTTATCTATTTTATCATCTAACGATAACTTTTTCTCACCCGCCAGTTTTAAAATACCATATGCAGTGAATTGTTTTGTCATTGAACAGATATTAAAATTTGTTGATGACGTGACTGGCATTTTCGAATCCATATCAGCTATTCCATATCCCTTTTTAAAGACGACTTCCCCGTTTTTTACAATTGCTATTGCTGCACCGGGCTGGTCATTATTGTAAAAAGAAGACATTAAAGAGTCAATACTATTGTTTTCTTTCTGGGGAAAACAGTCTGCTGCCGCCAGTATCAGCAAAAATGATATAATGAAACGTTTCATACAGGTATACGCAGTAGTTTTCGTTATAAAACAGGTCATCATTTTCAGGTATAAAATAATATGTCTAAAGTTAAGGTATTTTATGCAGTTTTATTGGGTTTTTGTTGCCGCCAGCTTTTGCAGAAAAGGCTTGCTCAGTCATTTAACTATATCGTTATATGACCTGGTGTTTTTAAAGACCATGTACTAAATATTATTATCCCTTAAAACCTGACTTTGGTATTTCACTTGGTATTTTTATAGTGAATTTTGCACCACCATTCTGTCTGTTTTCAGCCATTATCGTGCCTTTATGTGCTTCAACAAAACCTTTTGCAATAGATAAACCCAATCCGGTACCTCCGGTTTTTGATCCCTCAACTCTATGAAATTTATCAAATATTCTGGATAATTCCTCTTTTGGCAAACCCTGACCTCTATCCATTACCTGTAAAGTCATGATACCGTTGTCATAAAATGCTTTAACTCTTATATTTGTCAAAGGAGTTGCATATTGTGTCGCATTATAAATCAGATTATACAGAACCTGTTCCATCAATCCGAAATCGATCTTCACAAAAGGCATTTCATCAGGAATAACTACAAGCAGGTTGAATTGTTTTAGTTCATCCTGGAGGCTTTCCGTGACTTTGTTTATCAGGTCGTGAATGTCGCACCAGTCAATTCGCGGGGTTATCCGTCCGCTTTCAAGTCGTGACATGTTCAGTAGGTTTTCGATAAGCCGGTTTAGCCTCCTGGATGCTTTTAATATTTCACGTGAAAGTTCATTACGTATCTCCGGAGAATGTTGAGTTGTAAGCAGAGAGTCGGAGGCGCACATAATTGTTGTTACCGGGATCCGGAGTTCATGTGATATTGAACTAAAAAGGGTCTTGTACAATTTATCTGATTCATCAAGGAATAGCGCTTTCCTTGCCAGATCATCTAAGAAGTCCCGTTCAACTGTATTTGACACCTGTGTAAGAAAGGTATTCCAGAATTCTTCATTTTCGCCATGAAGAGGTCTGTAATGTTTAACAGCTACAACCCCGGGTTTAATTCTATTACCAGGAAGGGGATAAAAAGTAAATCTGTTTGAAGGAAGTGTATCTGTGTATTTTCCTGCTTTTCGCGAATGTTTGAATACCCATTCAGCAACACTCATCTCCTTTTCTGATAGTATTTTTAATTCAGAATCTCTGGCATATTCTGAAAGTTGATTATTTCCATCCTGCAATATAAAAACAGCATCAAGGCCAAAATGTTTCTTAATATCTTTAACTGCAATTTCAATCAATTTCTCCATATTTTCTGCATTGGCGAGTTCTTTTGTAAGCTGATAAAGAGCATTTGTACGCTCTTCACGGTCACGGGTAAGCTTTTCCTGCCGGCGCACCCTGGATGTCAACACACCGTTTACCAATGCAATGATGAAAAACATGCCAAACATTAAGGCATCTTCCGTCTTATTAATATGGATAGTAAATCTGGGAGGGATGAAGAAAAAATCCCAGATGAAAGCGCTCAGGGAAGAGGCCAGTAAAATCGGACCAATTCCCATGAATGTAGCAAGAATTGATACGGCAAAAAGCAATGTAAATGAAACTGATTGATAACCAAGGTATTCTCCAAAGTTAAAACATACAGCAGAACATAGTATAACAATTATTGAGGCTAAAATATATTGTGATATTCCAGAGGTAAAAACCGGGAAAGACAAATGTTTTTTCACATGATGCTTGTCTACGGAAGTATCAGATCCCAAAACATAAACATCTATATTGCCGCTATACCTGATTAGTTTTTGAACGAAGTTACCAAGAATGAAAAATGAATAAAGACTCCTTTGCTGAGGTTTCCCGATAATAATATGTGTAATATTCTCCTTTTGTGCAACCGATAGAGTAGCTTTGACCATATCATCACCTGATTTAGTGATAATTTCAGCTCCAAACTGCCTTGCAAGGTCCAGATTTTTGTTAAGTTGTTCCTTTTGATCTGCATGAAGAGGTTTTGTAGTTTCAATGTATAATGCCGTCAGACTTGCCCCCATTGTATATGAGAAATTTTTTGCCCAGCGAATAAGCCTGGCTGAATGTGGGCTGGGTCCAATAACAGCCAGCAAATGCATGCCCGACTTCCACGGACCGGGTATATGTTTCTGCTGCATATAAATACGCAGTTGTTTATCTACTCTGTCAGCAACAATCCGTAACGACATCTCGCGAAGGGCTGTGATATTCCCTTTTCTGAAGAAATTCTGCAACGCTTCTTTTGAACGTTCAGGAGCATAAACTTTACCCTCGGCAAACCTTTCGAGAAGTTCTTCGGGAGTTATGTCCACCAATTCAACCTCATCAGCAGTTTCAAATATTTCATCAGGTATAGTCTCCCTGACTGTGATCCCTGTTATTTGTGCCACGGTATCACTACGGCTTTCAAGATGCTGAACATTAACAGTAGTAAATACATTAATCCCATTATCAAGAATTTCCTGTACATCCTGATATCGCTTGCTATGCCGGCTTCCAGTGACGTTAGAATGAGCCAGCTCATCCACCAACACTATTTTTGGTTTACGTTTCAGGATACCATCAAGATCCATTTCCTGAAGAGTTTTTCCCTTATACTCAATAAATTTTCTTTGAACCTGTTCCAGGCCTTCAATCAGGGCAAGTGTTTCCTTCCTGTTATGAGATTCAACGTAACCTATAACAATATCAATACCTTTTTCTTTATCGGCCAGTGCAGTGCGGAGCATTGAGTATGTTTTTCCAACACCGGCACACATACCAAAAAAGATCTTTAGTTTTCCTCTTTTCTTTTGTTCTTCTTCCTTTATTATTGAAGCAAGAATTTCATCAGGATCAGGTCGGTTATCATGCAGATCATTCATTTTATTTTATCAAGACTTAGGTTTAAAAGAAGAACATTGATTCGTTCCTGCCCAAGCATATGAAGCTGAGGTTCTTCAGTCAGATTCTTAATAAGATTGATAAGTTCTTCCTGCTGGGCTTCAGTGAGAGAGCGAAATTTCACAATCCTGCCGACCTGTAAAAGGGCAGCTTCAGGTGAAATATGGGGATCAAGGCCACTGGCAGATGCAAAAAGCATTTCAGATGGAACTACTGTATTGGAATCTAATTGATTAAAAGCAATAAACCGGTTCTTTCGTTCTGCAACAAGATTTTTAAGCCTGATATTTGTAAGGCCATAATTTGATCCACCGGAAGGCAATGGATTATAGAAAATAGCAGATGGTCTGGAAGAGAAGTATGCTTTAGAGTCAAACTGCTGGCCGATGAGTTGACTTCCAATTGTTTTATTATCAGAAATAATCAGACTGCCGTTTGCTTTTTCAGGAAATAAAACCTGCGCAATCCCGGTAACCAGAAGAGGGTATAGTATTCCTGTCAGAATAGTAAAAAACAGAAATATTTTAATTGATACAATAAGAGTTTTCATTGATTACAAATTTACATATTGATAAGAATATCAATGAGTTTTATCCCGATAAAAGGAGCAATAATACCCCCCAGGCCAAAAAAAAGGAGGTTTCGGGTTAAAGCAATATTTGCTGAAACCGGTTTATAGCGAACACCTTTTAAAGCCAGAGGAACCAAAAGAATAATAATAATTGCGTTGAATATTACAGCACTAAGAATAGCACTTTGAGGCGACCCAAGATTCATAATATTTAAAACGGAAAGAGGTCCAACACCATATTTTCCGGGATAAAGTGATATTGCAATAGCTGGAATAATAGCAAAATATTTAGCTACATCGTTGGCAATACTAAAGGTAGTAAGTGATCCCCGGGTCATGAGCAATTGTTTTCCTACTTCCACAACTTCAATTAATTTTGTCGGGTTACTGTCGAGGTCGACCATGTTTCCGGCTTCACGCGCTGCCTGTGTCCCGGAATTCATTGCAATACCAATATCTGCCTGTGCAAGTGCAGGAGCATCATTGGTACCATCTCCTATCATGCCTACCAGGTGGCCATTGGCCTGTTCTTCACGTATTCTTCGTAATTTATCCTCAGGTTTTGCTTCAGCCATAAAGTCGTCAACTCCTGCTTCGGCAGCAATGGCTGTGGCAGTCAATGGATTATCGCCAGTAATCATAACTGTTCTGATACCCATTTTACGTAATTCGGCAAATCGCTGTTTAATGCCACCTTTTACTATATCTTTAAGGTGAATGACTCCAAGTACCCTGTTATCTTCTGCTACTACCAATGGGGTGGCTCCCTGTCTGGATAGTTCGGAAACAATATTCAGAACATTTTGTGGAAAAAAGCCATTGCTGTTTTGTACAAAAGTCCGGATTGCTTCCAATGAGCCTTTTCGAATGTGACGATAAGTACCATCCTCCTTTTTCAAATCAACACCACTCATTCTGGATTGGGCTGTAAATGGAATAAAATTTGCATTAAGGATATTAATTTCCCGTCCCCGTATATCAAATTCTTCTTTAGCAAGTATAACAATTGAGCGACCTTCAGGTGTTTCATCAGACAAAGAGGAAAGCTGTGCAGCATCGGCAAGTTCCATAATTGAAACTCCATCTGCTGGTATAAAACCGGTTGCCATACGATTACCAAGAGTAATAGTGCCTGTTTTATCAAGTAAGAGCACATCTACATCCCCGGCAGCTTCAATAGCACGGCCACTTGTGGCAATTACATTGCGCTGTAAAAGTCTGTCCATACCACTTATTCCGATTGCATTTAACAAACCGCCGATTGTCGTTGGAATAAGGCACACCAATAAAGAAATCAACACAGGAATTGTTAAGTTCTGTGATGGAGGGAGCCCTGAAGCAGAAATAGCATATCCAAAAAAAGCAGGAAGTGTAATAACTGCCAGCAGAAATATTATTGACAAACCAGAGAGGAGAATTGAAAGAGCTATTTCATTCGGAGTTTTCTGACGTTTTGCGCCTTCAACAAGTGAAATCATACGGTCAATAAATGTGTTCCCCTGTTCGGATGTGATCCTTATTAAAATCCTGTCGCTGATTACTTTGGTTCCACCTGTAACTGCCGACCGATCACCCCCGCTTTCACGTATTACAGGGGCCGATTCACCAGTAATTGCTGATTCGTCTACACTTGCTATTCCTTCAATAACATCACCGTCAGATGGGATTATATCACCTGATTCGCAAATAACAACATCACCTTTTTTAAGTTCTGTCGCCAATGCCGATACTTCCTGATCATTTACTATTTTCCTGGCTTTGGTTTGAGTACGGTTTTTGCGTAAGCTTTCTGCCTGTGCTTTTCCCCTGCCTTCTGCAATGGCTTCTGAGAAATTGGCAAACAATACTGTAACCCAAAGCCAGATAGCTATCTGAAGATTGAAAGATGAAAAGTTTCCTGCCAAAATTCCTTCAAACAGTATGATTGTTGTAAGTACTGAACCTATTGCTACAATGAAAATAACCGGATTCTTAACAAGCAAAAAAGGGTTTAGCTTTATTATACTGCTTTTTGCAGCCTGTAAAAGTATTTTTCTGTTGAACAGAACTGTATTTTGTTTTGCTCCCATATAAATTAAAATTAAAAAGCCACTCCATTTTTCAAAAGCAGATTTTCAATAAAGGGGCCTATCGATAATGCCGGAAAGAAAGTCAAACCTCCAATAATCAGGATAACACCTGTTAATAGGAAAATGAACAACCAATTGTCGGTACGGAAAGTACCTGCTGACAGGGGAGTGATTTTTTTACCGGCCAGGTTTCCTGCAATTGCAAGGACAGGAATAATATATCCGAACCGGCCAATAAGCATCCCAATACCAAGAGTCAGATTGTAGAATACTGTGTTGGCATTTAATCCGGCAAAAGCGCTACCATTGTTGCCTGCGGCTGAACTAAAAGCATACAGAATTTCGGAAAAACCATGAGGCCCTGAGTTGTTAAGGCCAGATAACCCCTCATTACTTACTGAGGCCCATGCAGTGAAAAGCAATATTACAAAGCTTGTTGAAAGAATAGCAATTATTGCCATCTGTACCTCAAAAGCTTCAATTTTTTTCCCCATATATTCAGGTGTCCGTCCAACCATAAGTCCGGCAATAAATACCGTAAGGATTATAAATATTATCATGCCATATAATCCTGCACCTACTCCTCCAAAAATAATTTCTCCCAACATAATGTTTATCATGGCTATCATACCAGAAACAGGTGAAAGACTGTCGTGCATTGCATTTACCGAACCATTCGAGGCTGCAGACGTAACTGTAGACCAGAGAACACTGTTCGTTATCCCGAAACGTGTTTCCTTGCCTTCCATAAGTGATAAATGGCCGAATATAGCATCAGGTGAATATTCTGATTTTAATGAAATTGTCAGCCCGGCAACAAGGAGAATAAACATGACTGAAAAAACAATCCACCCCTGACGTGTTGATCCGACCATTTTACCATAGGTAAAAGTTAAAGCAGCCGGAATTAGCAATATTGCCAACATCTCGAGAAAATTACTGAATGGGGTTGGATTCTCAAATGGATGTGAGCTATTTGAATTAAAGAATCCGCCGCCGTTTGTACCAAGTTGTTTAATAGCAATCTGTGAAGCAGCCGGCCCCATGGGAATTATCTGCTCTGAACCCTGCAACGTATGAACTGTTTCATATGAATTAAAGTTCTGGATCACACCCTGACCCACCAATACGACTGCAAACAGAATTGACAGCGGTAAAAGCACATACAAGACAGACCGTGTAATGTCTGACCAGAAATTACCAATTTTTTCTGTGGCTTTTCGTGTCAACCCTCTTATAAGTGCCAGTAATACAGCTATTCCTGTTGCTGCACTTAAGAAGTTCTGAACCGTTAAGCCAATCATTTGAATAAAATAGCATAGAGTTGTTTCCCCGGCATACCCCTGCCAATTAGTGTTAGTCATAAAACTAACCGATGTATTAAACGCTGAGTGCCATGAAACATCAGGCAGGTTTGAGGTATTCATTGGTAAATATGCCTGAAACTGTTGTATGAGAAACAAGAATACGAAGCCAATCAGATTAAACAGGAGTAAATTAATGGAGTATGTTTTCCAGTCAGTCTCTTCATCAGGATTTACCCTGATGATTTTATAGGTAAACTTTTCAAGCCATCCTAAAACAGGTGAAAGAAAATGTCTGTTCCCTGTAAATACCTTGCTCATGTAATTACCCAAAACAGGAGTTATCCCAATCAGTAAGGCAAAAAATAAAATGACTTGTATCAGATCCTGTGCTGTCATTGTCTGTCCTTAGCTTTTGTTGTGTTCTTCCGGATCTTTGAAATATTTGTCAAATCTGACAATATGGGAAAACAACTTTCCAAGTCCAAAAAGAAGGACTAAGCCACTTAAAAACACCAATATCAATAATAAACATCCCATGGTTGCAAGCTTCTTAGAATCTTTCTGGTTTAATGAGTGTGTAAATAAGGTATCCTAAAACAAACACGGAGATTATTGCTCCGGGAAAATAGTTTATGTGCATACTCCCGCCTAAAGATTCTGTTGTCAACATAATTATTATCGCATTCATACATCACGTTTTTATTGCGATACAAAATTGCAACGGAATCTATAAGGATTTTATAAGAACCAGCTATCAGAGTATAAAGACTTAATAAAGATGACGCAACGTGTTGAGGGTTCAACCTTTTTTTGTTGCATGACACGGGCCACAATCTGGAAGGAACAGATCAGGTAAAAAGTACGGTGGAGAAGAAAGCCTGGTTGTCTTGATGCTATAGATACACAAATTGAGAATGATTGAAGCTTATTAGATATTGTTTTACCTGGACAAAGACTGTCTCAAAAGCCCTGCATTACCCCCAACCCCCTAAAGGGGGCTTTGTAAGAGACTGGTATTCAATAAGTCTTCATTAAGCCAGCACTGACCGAAGCGTCAGTGGGATTCAGGGATAAACAATGATTAACACCTTTTAAGACAGCCTTTAAAGCCTTTACAGCTCTAAAGCCTCTAAATCATTACGGCCTTCTAAACAAGTTTCTTGTACTTTATTCTGACCGGAGTGGTGTCGGCGACTCTGTTTTTATAATTTTCTTCGTAGTCGGAGTAGTTTCCTTCGAACCATACTACCTTTGAATTCCCTTCAAAGGCCAGCATATGCGTGGTGATCCTGTCGAGGAACCATCTGTCGTGTGATATTACGACGGCACATCCTGCAAAATTCTCAAGTCCTTCTTCGAGTGCCCTGAGGGTATTTACATCAATATCATTGGTCGGTTCATCAAGCAGCAGAACATTTGCCCCGGATTTAAGCGTAAGAGCGAGATGGAGGCGATTTCTCTCCCCTCCTGACAGCACCCCACACTTCTTCTCCTGATCGGCTCCTGTGAAGTTAAAACGGGATACATAGGCCCTTGCGTTCACAAGCCTGTTACCAACCATGACTTCATTCTGGCCATTAGAGATGACTTCATATACAGTTTTGGCAGGATCAATTGCAGAATGTGACTGATCGACATATCCCAGAGAAACAGTTTCTCCTATTGAGAAGGTTCCTTTTGTTGCCATCTCCTGACCCATTATCATCCGGAAGAGAGTTGTCTTTCCGGCACCGTTAGCTCCAATAACGCCAACTATACCATTTGGGGGAAGACTGAAATCAAGATCCTCAAAAAGTAATTTATCGCCATACGATTTTGCTACCCCTTTGGCCTCAATAACCTTATCTCCAAGTCGTGGGCCGTTGGGTATAAATATCTCGAGCTTTTCTTCTTTCTGTTTTACATCCTGATTAAGAAGGTTTTCATAGGCCCCTAGTCGGGCTTTACCTTTTGCATGTCGTGCTTTGGGTGACATCCTTACCCATTCAAGTTCCCTTTCGAGTATTTTTCTTCTCTTGACATTTCCTTTTTCTTCTATCTCAAGCCGTTTTGTTTTCTGCTCAAGCCATGAAGAGTAGTTGCCTTTCCATGGAATACCTTCACCCCGGTCGAGCTCAAGGATCCACCCTGCCACATTATCAAGGAAATACCTGTCGTGAGTGATACAGATGACCGTCCCATGATATTGTCTGAGTGTTGTTTCGAGCCATTGGACTGATTCTGCATCGAGGTGGTTTGTGGGCTCATCAAGAAGAAGTATATCTGGTTGCTGGAGCAGCAGACGGCATAAAGCTACCCTTCTTCGTTCTCCCCCTGACAAGACGTTTACTTTTTCATTGCTATCGGGACACCGCAGGGCATCCATTGCCCTTTCCAGTTTATGCTCAATGTTCCATCCGTCGTGATAATCAATCTTTTCCTGAAGTACAGCCTGCCGGTCCATCAGTTGCTGCATCTTGTCGGGATTCTCATAGACCTCTGGTTCTCCAAAGCTGTTGTTTATTTTTTCATACTCCTTTATGATCTCCATAGTCTCTTTCACACCTTCCTCAACGATTTCCCTGACAGTGCGGGTCTCATCAAGCAGCGGCTCCTGCGGGAGAAGTCCAACAGAGTATCCCGGAAGAAACGTGACTTCCCCCTGATATTCTTTTTCAATACCTGCAATGATCCTGAGAAGAGTTGACTTACCGGCTCCGTTCAAACCTATTATTCCGATTTTGGCGCCCAGGAAAAAGGAAAGAGAGATATCCTTCAGTACCTGCCTGTGAGGAGGGAATGTCTTTCCCACCTTGTACATCGAAAAAATTATCTTATTGTCATCGGCCATGGCATGCAAGTTTTAATCAAGAAAACTTAGCAAAAATAAATCAATTTATGATCAGATACGTTTAAAAATATTTTTTTCTGTGAAGCATTAATTAAGGGACCTCAGGGTAGAAGAAAGGGTTGATAAAGAGGCTGTCTCAAAAGGTTTTTATTCTTGTCTACCCCTAAATCCCACTGACGCTTCGGTCAGTGCTGGCCTAAAGGGGACTTATTGAATACCAGTCCATTACAAAGCCCCCTTTAGGGGGTTGGGGGTAAGGAAGGGCTTTTGAGACAGCTTCATCACGTTATGTTCAGATGCTTAACCTTTTTCAAATAGTCTGATGGTTTCATCCTGCAAAAGAACCCAGAGAGAATAAACCCCTTTCAGTGTTCCGAGTGGAATGTTCAGGCATCCTAAAGCAGCAACAACAATTACCACATACCTGGCCCATGACTGAAAGTATAAAAGGCCCACTCCGCCAATAAGATCCAGCGATGCGATTAATGCGATAAATAAAGGGATAAAACTTACAATCTTCAGCACCAGATCCGGTAACTCTTCATTTTCAACAAACCCCCTGGCAAAGTTAAGAGCAAAAAAGCCAATGATTCCTATTGCCATACCTATAACTCCGAAGCCTATATGTATTGCTCCAACTACTTTTACATGTTTTCTCATTGTTGAATTTTCCATGGCGATTAAATTTTATTCAATTTAAAATATTTTAATTCCTGATAAATGACATCTGTTTTTGTAAAATGATGCATCTCTTTCTGATATTTAATTCAGGCAACCTTTTTTACCTAAATATACTCTATAAGAAAAGATTTTATAATTTTGACATAAAACAACAAAATATGAAAAGAGTACTTCTGTTCGGGGCATCATTTATCTTTATGGCATGTACTGTAACCTCCTGCGAATCTCTCGGCGATTGTAAGACCTGTAAACAGGTTTACTATCTCAACAACGCGGTGGACCATGAAGGATCAGAGGCCGAATATTGCGGAACGGAACTTTCCACCATCGAAAAAACCGGTACTATCACCGTTGGTGAATACAAGGCAAAATGGGAATGCAGGTAATCAATACCTCACTCCAATCATCGCCACATCATCTACCTGTGGATTGTCTCCGCGCCATTCCTCGAATATTTCGTTAAGCTTTTCTCCCTGTTGGATCATAGGTTTTCCTGACATTGCCACAAGTGTCTCCTTCAGCTGCATCGACATGAATTTCTTTTGTTTTGGTCCGCCAAACTGATCACAATAGCCATCTGTGAAGATATAAAAAGTGTCCCCCTTCTGCAGTTCTATTCTCTGAAGAGTGAAAGGTTCCATCTTATAGTGAATTGCCACAGGCATCTTATCGGCCCTGTAATGAATCAGTTCTCCTCCCCTGACCAGGTAGAGAGGGTTATTAGCTCCGGAATACCAAAGAAGGTTATTATCAAAATCAATCAGGCAGACAGAAATGTCCATGCCGTCCTTAATGCTTTCCTCGTCGGCAACCTGACCTAACGATTTGATTATCCCCTGGCGCAGATTTTCGACTATCTGGTCGGGCATTATTATGTGCTTTCCCGAAACTATTTCGTTAAGCATGGTGATACCGAGCATACTCATGAATGCCCCTGGCACCCCGTGACCTGTACAGTCGGCACAGATAATGATCTGCATATTACCCTGTGAGCTTACCCAGTAGAAATCGCCGCTTACTATGGCGAGGGGTTTATAGAGGACAAAGTGTTCGAGCTTATCGCTGAAGAGTTCAAGTGAAGGTATAAGAGCTGCCTGAATCCTTTTTGCGTATATTATACTATCGGTGATATGCTTCTTCTGATATGCTATCTGGTCCCTCTGAGCTGCTGCAAGATCCCGCTGTTTTTCAATTTCATCCTTTTGTAATGATATTGTTCTGTTCTTTTCTTCAAGCCTGATATTTGCTTCTTTCTTGACTTTATAGCTTCTGTAGATAAAATATCCGAGCACACTGACAAGCACAAGTGCAAGCAGGACAAAAAATAAAATAAGTTTCTGTTTCTCCAGTGTTGCCAACTGTATTTTAATCCGGTCCTCCTGTTCATTTATTTTCTTAAGCTGTTCATCAATGCTTGCCATCTGGCGTCCAATCTTTTCTTTCTGGCTTGTGAGAGTATCTTTCTGAACCATTACCTCTTTCTGCTGAACCAGAATGGTCTCTTTCTGCTTTAGTATTTCTCCTTTCTGATCAGTAATCAACAGCAGCTGCCTGTTAAGTGTCTTCTGTTTTTCAGTGAGGGTCTTTTCTTTTGCAGTGATTTCACTGTCAAGACTATCAAGAAGTGCTTTCTGTCTGAGTATCTCTTCTTTCTGATGTTCTATCTCTTCCTGTTGCTTTTTTACAGTCTCTTTCTGAACCTGAAGATCAGCATCTGTAATTACAAAAAGATTTTCCCAATCCTCTTTAGTTTTTATGGCCAGACCGAGAAAGAGCTGATTCACCGACATTCCGTTTTTCTTTATAAGATCATCGTTGGCTTCAAATCTGGGCTTTCCGTTTACAAACACAAAATTTATCATCGATTGCCTGAATTCGTAACCTTCGGTGATAAGCATTGTCTGATGTCCTTCCAGTTTTTCTTTCACCTTGTTAAGGCTGAATCCGCTGTTTTTATTTACATATAATATCTGTGTGTGAAGGATTTTATCCTCATCCCTGAAAATTACCAGTTCTACAGGCTTTCCCTGGATCGTATTACGTGTTTTTGCAAGATTTCCCATCTCCCAGAACAACTCGGAAGTCTTATCAAGGATTCCTATCCTGAAAACCGCTGAATCGGCAAAACCCGGACCATAATCAATATATTTTGCCATGTCGAAGATATAAACGGCTCTTGTTGAATTATCAAATCCCTCTATGCTGAAAGCATTAATGTTTATGAGAAAAATAAGTAGCGTTGAAAGAATAAGATTTCTGGTAGGTAGAACTTGTTTTGGCATGAGTATACAAGGTTTATATACACGAATTTGCATAAATTTATTAAGGAAAACAAATATCTTATTCACCAATTCTTATTACAATTGTTGATAAATTGTTAATAACTGGGAAAATTACCCTATCCCCGATCTTGTTCTTATCGTAAATTTATCATGTTTTTTAAGTTTTATACATGGTTCTGAATATCAACAACATATCTTTGACAGGCAAAAATATTATTATTGTTGAAGATGATGTATCATCAATAAAGTATTATGAAACCCTTTTTTACAACACCGGGGCTAATGTTAAGGTCTTCCGTACAGGAAAAGAGTTTGTTGATTTTTTGAATGAAGGGAAAAGCCGGATTGATTTTATTTTCATGGATTTTCTGATCCCCATCATTAACGGGATAGACTGTATTAGGATCTTTCGTAAAGAGAACAAAAATACACCGCTGGTGCTGGTTACTGCCTACTCCTCAGAGCAGGCAAAAACAGAAGCATATATTGCAGGATGCACTGAATATGTTCTTAAACCAATTTACCCCGAGAAGGTATTTTTCCTTATTGAAAAATACCTTCTGTCAGAGACTCCAGCTTTTAAATTCTAGTTATTTATTTTAACTTGTTTCCCGGGTTAATTATCTTTATGTATTCTGTATAATACTCTTCGAGTTTCTTGTTTATCTCATCCGCCATTTCAGTTTTCCCGTTTTCAGCACAGGCTTTTCCCACACGTGAAGGATATTGAATTGCCGTCTGAATCTCATACTCAGCCGAATTTACAATAGCCGGATTCTGTTTAAGAAAATAATCAAGTCGTTTGTAATAGTAATCACAATAGTCATTTGTCATTTTCACTGCTTTTTCGGTGCTTCCGGCTAAGAAATACGATTCAATGATATCGGCCATATAAGGATCATATGAAACATTGTCAAGAGGCAGGGCAGCCATGCAAAAATCAAGAACTTCTTTTGCTTTTTCATTTTTGCCTTCCGCAACCAGAGCCTTTGCTAGTCTTGCATAATTGAGACGGGCCTTAATAACCATAATAGTTCTCTTGTGGTTATAGTCTATATTCACATTCTTGTTGTTGGCGCCGCCCCATACAAATTTTTTAACCATATTATCGTACAGGATATCGGTGTCGATCCTTCCATATTCCAGCCAGCTCTTGTTCTGCGATTTAATCGGGACCAGCCGGTAGGTTAATCCCTCAAGCTGAAAATATTCTTCCAGCCCCAGCGCATCATTATGATAACCAGTAACAAAATAAACAGGACGTTCCCAGTTATTATGTGCAAGTATATCTAATACAATGAGCTGACTCTTGAGGATTGAGTTACCTTTCAGCTTAATGTCGATATATGGTACAATCTTGTCGGCATCTTCTGGTTTAACAGTTCCTGATGCAATAACTTTTGCAGCGTCAACAGGGATTCTTATTGTTCTGGATGGAATTATATCGAGTATCTCATTTGATGAGACCTGAACTTTGGTCCCTTTGTTATCGCTTTTCACCCAGTCAATTACTGTAGCAATATCGACCGGATCCTTTGTTTTTTCTACAATAAAAACCTGATTATTAATACCGTCATAATACTTGTTAGCCGGTAAGGTGACAGGCAGAGGATCGGATTGGTAGGTCTTGCTCTTCATCTGGTTGATATACCAATCGGTGTTAAGAAGCATCAGGTTGCAGACCCTGACATCCGTTCTTTTTCCTTCTACTTCCTGGGCATACCATAAAGGGAATGTGTCATTATCGCCATTTGAAAAAAGAATCGCATCCTTAGCACACGAATTAAGGTAATCGAATGCTACATCTCTGGTCAGATAACGGCCCGACCTGTCATGGTCATCCCAGTTCTCTGATCCCATAACCACAGGAACCGCAAGAAAACAGAGCAGTCCTGCTGCAATGGCTGAAGTTTTTTCGTTGGCAAGCCTGGAAAGAGCTTCAAACAAAGCCAGCACTCCCAAGCCAATCCAGACTGCAAAAAAGTAGAATGACCCGGCATAAGCGTAATCCCTCTCTCTTGGTTGATTCGGGTATTGGTTAAGATAGAAAACAATTGCTATTCCGGTCATTATAAAAAGAAGCATGACAATCCCCCAATTCTTGTTATCGCGGTTGAAATGGTAAAAGAGTCCGATCATCCCAAGAATAAACGGTAAAAGATAATACTTGTTCCTTGATGTGTCAGTTTTCATGTCGCCCGGCAGATCAGAGGTTCCTACTCTTGGTTCATCAAGGAAGTTAATTCCCGAAATCCAGTTTCCGTTGACTGCCCCTCCTGATCCCTGTGTATCATTTTGTTTTCCTGAAAAATTCCACATGAAATATCTGAAATACATATAACCGAACTGGTAAGAAAACATAAACCTCAGATTTTCACCAAACGTCGGTTTTCTGACAACAGACTTCTCTCCCGACTGATCAGTAACCTGAACAGGAGTTCCCTTTATAGCACCCCATTGTTTGTAAAGCTCAACATGATCACTCTGATCACTCCACATCCTTGGGAAGAAGGTGATAAACCGCTCATCATACTCACGTTCAAGATCATAACCTGTCACTTTATATTTTCCATTTTCGAGAACATATTTTGGTTTCCCATCTTTGTAACCTGTAACAGGGGCATTGAAATATGCTCCTCTGAACAATGGTCGCTGACCATACTGTTCACGGTTAAGAAAATAGAGAAGACTAAAAGGATTCGAAGGATTGTTCTCATTGAGAGGAGTTCCAGCGGAAGATCTTATAACTATAATGGCAACTGATGAATACCCTATAAGTATCACCATTATTGCAGTAAGGGCAGTATTGAGTGTTGTTCTGCTGTTCTTTGAGAGATACCATACGATGCCCGCTATTACCAGAAGTACAATTACATTAAACACCCCCGATCCTGAAACCACCCATATACCGGTAAAGAAAAGAGCTGCTATTGAAAAAGCTGCATTTTTCTTAATATCTGACGATAAAAGTGAGAATCTGATTGCCATTGCAATCAGCACGGACATAAGGATAACATGAACGATCATTCCGCTATTGACCGGAAGGCCAAGAGTGTTAACAAAGAAATAGTCGAACTTTGACGAAATAGTAACAACCCCCGGAATTATTCCATATAACAACAGGGCCAGAAGTACCATAGAAGTGACTAATGAAATGCCCAATCCCTTCCATGAAAATTCAAATTTCCTGAAATAATAAACCAATACTATGGCAGGTAATGTCAGAAGGTTAAGCAGGTGAACACCTATTGATAATCCCATCAGAAAGGCTATCAGGATGATCCACCTGTCGGCATATTTTTCTTCAGCAACATTTTCCCACTTAAGGATTGCCCAGAAAACCACGGCAGTAAAAAATGACGATGATGCGTATACCTCACCTTCAACTGCAGAGAACCAGAAAGAATCAGAGAAAGTATACGATAATGCGCCAACAATACCTGCAGCCATAACTGCAATGATCCTGCCGGTGCTATCCTGTTTCTCACCTTTGAGAATAATTTTCCTGGCCAGATGAGTGATGGTCCAGAAAAGGAAAAGTATAGAGAATGCACTTGCCAGCGCTGACATGGCGTTGACCATTGAAGCCACCCTCGCTACATTGCCACCGGCAAAAAGAGTAAAGAAGCGGGCCATGATCATAAACACAGGGTTTCCGGGAGGATGACCCACTTCAAGCTTAAATCCTGTAGCTATGTACTCACCACAGTCCCAAAGGCTTGCTGTGGGTTCAATTGTCATCAGATAAGTAACGGCAGCTGCAACAAAAACAGACCATCCTGTTATGTTGTTAATCCTTGTATATTTTTTCATTCTTTAATAAAATTTCTAAAGGAAATCATCCTAAAGATCAGATGACGAAAATAGTGCTTTTTTTCATAATACAGCTATAAGTGTGATCCTCACTAAATTTACTACTTTTGAATAAAGAATCCTTTGATGAGATTTTGGATAATTCTTTTATTCACAATTTTGTTACTGCATGTACAACTTGTTTCTGGGCAGTATTATGAAACAGGACAGGATCCTGCTTCACTTAAATGGAAACAGATAAAAACCGGAAGGTTCACTGTTATTTACCCTGAAAACTACGATTCAACGGGGATCTCTTATGCAAGGGAACTTAATAAAGCTTATTCAGAAATAATTTCTATCTATCCCGAAAAGAAGTTTAAGATACCTGTAATTATTCACAGCTATACTGTTAAATCAAACGGTTATGTAGCCTGGGCCCCTCACCGTATGGAACTGTATCCTGCTCCCGAGCAAAATACAATACCTCTCGACCAGGTGAAACTGCTGACTATACATGAGTTGACTCATGTTTTTCAGATGGAATCGCTGAACAAGAAATTTTCAAAAGGCATGTCATTTGTTTTCGGTGAACAGTTCCCCGGGGCTATGGCATCACTGCTGCCTCTGTGGTTCCTGGAAGGTGATGCAGTATTTGCCGAATCGGCATTAACAGAAGCCGGAAGAGGGCGTTACCCTTCATTTCAGAAACAACTGAAAGCTATTGCGGTTGAGCACGATATGTACAAGTATGACAAAATTTTTAACGGATCTTTTAAAGATTTTGTTCCCAATCATTATGAATCGGGTTTTCAGATGGTTGCATGGTCGAGAACAAAATATGATCCTCAAATATGGAACAGAGTGCTGGACTACACTTCGCGAGAACCATTTACCCTCAACCCTGTCAATATA
>Ga0116171_10001116_pt1 | contig 27571 bp, 24 predicted proteins | sample AD_JPNHW2_MetaG_FD_89798 | JGI IMG/M metagenome (GOLD analysis project Ga0116171, IMG submission 89798) | Active sludge microbial communities of municipal wastewater-treating anaerobic digesters from Japan - AD_JPNHW2_MetaG | ecosystem: Engineered > Bioreactor > Anaerobic > Digestate | place...
CCGTTTCCCTTTTATCTTTTTCCTTCCGCCTTCGCTGCGCTACGTCGGACAAGTTTATCTTTTATCTTTTTCCTTCCGCCTTCGCTGCGCTACGTCGGACAAGTTTATCTTTTATCTTTTTCCTTCCGCCTTCGCTGCGCTACGTCGGACAAGTTTATCTTTTATCTTTTTCCTTTTATCTTTCTTAAATATACCTAAGTTCTTTCCTCAGGTTTTTGTATCCTGGCATCAGTTTTTCCAGAAGAGCATAGAACTCTTTTCCATGGTTATGATGTTTCAGGTGACACAATTCATGAAGTATCACTGAATCAATAAGATCCTGACGTTTTTTTATCAGTTCCGAGTTAAGCATTATTTTACCGTTGGTACGGCACGTTCCCCATCTCGACTTCATTTTCCTCACTCCAACCGAAGAAGGTATCCCTGTCTCACTGCCGTAGAGTACGGCCAACTCAAAAGTTCTTGAGATCAGATGCTCCTTAGCCTCTGCAAGATACCAGCTATCCATTTCCTCTTTTACCTTCTCAGGATCAGTTGGGTATCGGCTGGCGACATAAATGGCGGAGTCGTTTACTATAATGCTTTTGCGTTTGGCTTCGCTTAACTCTATTTTGTATTCATTTCCCATGTAGGGGATCAGGCATCCTTCTGAATAATTCAGTTCTTTCTTAGCGGCCTCCTTTTCCAACACCCTGTTTCGTTGTCTGATTATCCAGGGCTCTTTAGAGATAACGAAACTCATTATGGTACCAGCCGAAAGATGCCATGGCGCTCTGATCAGCAGTGAACCGCCCTCTCTGACTGACAGAGAGAGCGTTCTTCTTGACGACCTGACAATATCATATCCTACCTCTGTCCCAGAGAGGGTAATGGTTTTTTTATTATGCATCAGAAAATGCTCTATTTATTGGAAGCCTTATCAATTGTCAGTCTTCCCGGCAGATTGGCAACCCGTAAGCCGGTTAAAAATCCGGTCCGTGATACTTTCAGCATTTTGTTGAAGTCGATAAACTCATAATCGTCTGTCTCTTTATGATAGTCGCGGTGCAGACCGGTAAAAAAGAAGACAGAGGGTATTCCCTTGACAGCAAACGGATAATGGTCACTACCTGTGAAATGAAGACCCTTGCCATTGTCAATGACAAAGAGTCTGTTCTCTTTTCCTGCAGCTGTTACAATGTTTATAAATTCTTTGCTGTCCCGTGCTGATACCAGTCTTATTGAGTCTCTTCCTGTCACATCCAGCTTCTCGCCTCTTACCTTACCAGTGTCAGCCGGCATCCTTGAACGTCCTATCATATCAAAGTTGATATCTGCAACTGTCTTATCAAGAGGAAACAGAGGGTTTGCAGTATAATAATTAGACCCAAAAAGACCCTCTTCTTCTCCTGTGGCCCACAGGAAGACGATGCTTCTGGCGGGTTTCTTATTCAGCATGGAAAAGGCTTTAGCAACCTGCAACAGGCCAACAGACCCTGATGCATTATCATTTGCACCATTGAAAACCTCCCCGGCAGCGTCCACTCCCACATGATCATAATGAGCTGAATAAATTACACACTCATTCTTTAAAAGCGAGTCAGTGCCCTCAAAATATCCGACAATATTCGAACTTTCAACGTTTTCCTTTTTGATAGAGACATTTATCTCACCTTTTATTCCGGGAACAACAAATGAAACAGGGGCTTTTGTCTGCGCAATCCTCTTCTGGAGAACTGCAAGGGTCTGTCCTGATCCTGAGAGTATTGCATTTGCTGTTTCAGAAGAGATAATACCAACATTTATTGAGAAATCCCAGCCCTGATGTTTGAATTGCGGAACGAGTTTGTAGGATTCTGTGGAGGTGAAGCTCTGTTCCACCGGTTTATCATAGGCCGGATCAGCCACATACAATATTGCCTTTGGCCCCATAATCATCAGCGAGGAAAGCTTTCTTAACTCGGTATCCTCTGAGACCTCCTCATCGTCAGCTGGCATTCCTGATCCCGATACATCGGGTTTTCGCGTCATGATTATAAGAATCTTGTTGTTTATCTGAACACCCTGAAGATCATTATATTTTTCTTTACTGTTAATATAGCCATATCCAAGAAATACCACATCTCCGGTTAAAGAGACAGGTGATGAGGGGACCATAAGCGGGGAATAACCTCCCCTGGTAACAACCATTCCTGTTGTATCCCTTGTAATAATACAGGTGCTGTCAGTTACAACGGTTATTTTTTGAAAAGGAAGAGTCTGAAACAACGAATTTTGACCGGGAAGAGGCTTTAAACCAACTTTTGCGGCTTCACCGGCAATATATTCTCCGGCCCTGGTATTGCCAGCACTGCCAGTCTTTCGTCCCTGAAGAGAGTCGGATGAGAGATATCTCATCTGATCTTTAATATCCCCAATAGAAATTGATTTTAAGGAACTGCTTTGTGGATAGCATGTTACCAATACTGATAGTGCGGCGAAAACCAACAATAATCTTTTGTACATCGTAAATGTTTTATTTAATAGTAAAAGACAAATTTATTAAAATCAGCAGAGTTGCAATTCATAATGTTTTGTTAAAGTGAAGCTGTGAGGATTTATTATCGGGAAAGCCTCATTAATTTTATTCACTTAAAAAAACTGAGATAATGAAAAAGAGTATATTGTTTTTGGTTGTTTTAGCAATGATGCACTCCGCTGTTCTTATGGCACAACAGGGAAGGCCGGGGGGTAAACATCCTCAGCTTGCGAAGCCTGAGGAGATGGCAACCCGGTCATCTGAAAAGATTGCAAAGGATCTGGATCTGAACAAGAGCGACTATGAAAAAGTATATCAGATTGAGCTGGAACGATTCAAGGCACAGGATGCACGAATGCAGGAATCAATGAAAAACGGCGATCGGCTTGATTTTAATTCATTGAAAAAGATTGATGAAGACCGCAATAAAAAATTGAAAGACCTTCTGGGAGAGGAGCGGTTTAAAAAGATCAAGGACTCAGAAAAGGGCATGCGTATGATGGAACCCATGAAACGAGACTAAACTTATTTTTTACAGTGCAGGGTTAGTATGGTTATTTCTGGAGGAGTAAAGATCCTTACAGCCATAGACATTGTTCCCAGACCTCTGCTGACATAAATATATCTTCCGTTTTCCTGGTATAGTCCGCTCCAGTATTTATAAAAATAACTGGCGGGAGACCATCCTCCTAAGCTTTTCGGGAGACCTATCTGCATCCCATGTGTGTGACCGCTTAATGTAAGAGGAGCCATCCTGGCTATCCTCTTATCTTTTCCCCAGTATGCCGGGTCATGCACCAGGAATATGACAAATGAAGAGTCAGGTGTTTCTGCGAATGCATCATTGACATTGCCATAACTGATATGAAACCTGTGCCCGCGGGTTGTTATTCCTACAAGTTTCACCCTGGCGTCATGATACTTCACAGTCACTGAACTGTCGTTCAGCAATGTATATCCTGAAGCCCTGATGAGACTGTCAATCATAACCATTCCCTGAGCCTGCTGAGGTGGATCAAGGCTGGTGTCATAAGAACAGTCGTCATGATTACCTGAAATGGCAAAAGAGCCAATCATTGGCCTCGCCTTTCTGAGTAATGTGTCGAATCCCGATAACTCGCGCCAGCCGTAGCTGACAAAGTCTCCGGTGTTGATAAGAAGATCAGGCCTGCTGATGTTTATCTCACTTATTGCATCGGCAAGGACATCATAATGATTATAAAATGAGGAGATATGCAGGTCAGAAATTAAAGCAATCTTCAAACCTTCAATATTCTGTCCTTCACACTCAACGGTGATGTCTTTCCTCTCAACCCGGGTATTGAATCTGCCCAGGAAATAACCCTGAACAAACAGAAGGATAATAAACAGAGTAATGCTCAATGTAGTCCATTTGAGCCAGTAAACCTGTTTTTTTAATATTTTTACCAGGACCAGCCTGACCAGGCTTAGGAGAATGTAAAACATACCGGCAGCAATTGTCATTGCTGCAACTGCACCAAAGAAAATTTTAATGAAAGCATTTTGGGGTATTGCAATATCTCCCCGCATAAATAGCAGCCCGCCAAAAGCAATAATGAGAAGCAGGCTCAGCACCATCTTAACGAATCGTACAAACCTCCAGCTTTTAACAGACTTATCCGGGAAGTCATGCCTGAGCCTCCACCAGAATAATAGCTCGATAATGATAATGGCAATATACTGTAGCATGGCTTCTTTTTATTCAAATATAAACAATCCAGGAATTTACGGCTTTTGTACAATTACTTTTTGGTAGCTTTGACATAGAGAAAAACCGGATTATGACCGAGATATTGTTTTCAGAATCACAGCCAGGTGAAATAAGTTATGTTGTAATAGGAGTAAGGCATAACGATAGCTGGCTCTTTATAAAGCACCGTGAGCGTGGAGGATATGAGTTACCTGCCGGACATCCGGAGGAAGGAGAGTCAGCTGAAGAGGCTGCAATACGTGAACTGATGGAAGAGACCGGAGCTGAGGAATTTGATATATCGCCGGTAACTTATTATTCTGTTGTTGCTGATTCGGAAAAGACACATGGCCAACTTTTTATAGCCAGGGTTTCAGGTTTCGGCGATATCACTGATATGGATGAGATTGAGGAGATTGTCTTTTCAGACGACATCCCGGGTGAACTATCATTGCCAACAGTTATGAGGGCATTATTTGATAAACTCAGACAAATTATGGAAGAGTAACAGATAATTAAACAGCTCACAATTTGGTTATGAGTCTCCGGATCTTCATTTCAAGAGATTATTCCAGCCGGCCATAATTTTTTATTCTAAAATAGGTATTCCGGAACCATTTGATTCTTTTTAACAGGTACATAGCAAGGAAGATAATCAATATGAGGGTGATTTTATCATGAACCTCAATGAAGACCATTCTCAATGCAGATGTACCTCCCGAAAGATCAATAAACCATGGGATAAATCCAGTGGCAGCAACCAGCAGGAATAGAACGGTGAGTATCAGAACCTGTCTGTGCTTACCGGAAAGACCTTTACTGAGAACTCCCTTGTACCACTTCCAGTGAATTGCAAAGTGATATATCATCAGTGCTGAAAAAAATACTATTGCAATTTTGTGAATGGCAGACCAGTCTTTGTATTTTATACCCCATACTGTACTCAGGGGATCTATTCCTCTCATCACCTCATAACCAACAGTGCTCTCATGCACTACATTTCTACTGCCATGCTGACTCTCCGTTTCAGCCATGTGAAATCCAACCTGGAGAACCAGTCCTGAGACAACTGTGAATATTACCGCCAGTAACAACAGATTATTGATGATAAAGCTGTTTAGTGCGCTTCTTCTTTTATTATCAGTTTCCATATATTATCTTTTTACCGGACCGGGTGTATCATAATGACAGACATTGGCTCACTTTATGATATCCTCTGCTCTTTGTGAGTATGGCCATCATAAGGATTATCATCTTCTGCAAAAAAACACCCTTTGATATGCCGCGGCAATAACAATTGTTAAGAAATGAAACCTACTTTCTGTTTCTTATTCTGCTCAGTGATATAGGAGTGATTCCAAGGTAGGAAGCTATGTAATGCTGGGGGACTCTTTTAATAATCTCAGGATGATTTTTTACCAGATCGTCATACCTTTCACGGGGTGTGTCTTTTATACGTGAAAGAAAAAGCTGCGTGTAGTTTCTTAACCTCTGAAAAAGGATATCCTGGAAGCCCTCTTTCATTTCAGGGAAAGTATGCTGAAGTAGTTCAAAATTTTCCCTGGTAAGTGAGATGACCGTAGTTGGCTCGATGCTCTCGAGTGTGAACATGCTTGGCCGGTTACTGAAGAAACTCTCCATTGAAGCCACAGCCTGTCCATCAAAAAAGAATTGAAGGGTTATATCCTTTCCATCTTTGTTAAACCACAGTCGCAGACATCCCTTTCTGATGAAATAAAGCCTTGTGGCAACTTCTCCTTCGTGTAACAAAATTGTTTTTACTGCAATCTCCTTTTCCGTAAGCAGATCCTTGAATTTTTCAGCATTGGCGTCATCACCCCTTAACTGATCAATGATATCATCAAACCTGGTTATAACGCTCTTGTAAGTCATCTCTTTATTGTCACTTACCAGATATTAAGATCAATATCAGTATTATTATACCATATGTATTTACCTGTGCTTAGCTCTATGTGAGCTTTACCATCGCAGTTCTGATGAAAGCTTAAATATGAATTTCCCAGGTCGATATATGGTTCACCGCCTGCTTTAAAGTTCTGAGTGAGCGCATGACCGTTAACAGGATTCTTGTCACAAATGGAATAGTTAAGCTTTGCATCTATCAGTGCATGGTAAATAACACCTCCGGAAGCACCCTGTGCTTCTGCAATCTGGCCGCCTCCGGTAACCGTGACATAATCGTCATATGGATCTGACACTGTATTGTTACGGTCAACATTGATGAACCAGACATTTTGTTTTACGGCAACGAATACATCTGATGGCATTGTTGTATTCAACCGGTTTAACTCAGCATTAAAAACAGGCAGGGTAACAGTACTCAGGTTAAGGAGGGTATCTGCACCGCTGCCTATTATTATGTCTTCCCTGGCAAAGAGAGTCTGTATCTTTTTATCATCTGCACTGATGATGGGCACCGTATAAAATCCTGTCAGTTTTGCTTTGCCACCCGGCAGATCCAGATTGCCAAGCAATATTGACATTACGCCACCGTCACCGCTCCACAGGCAGGCAATTACTATCTCCCCGTCATTGGTGTTGAAGGGTAGGGGGTGGGCTTCATCAATAGTAATATGGATCAGACCCGAGCTTTTATTGAAGCTCACATTATCGGGCAGGGCTTCACCTTTAAAGGCAGAGGTTACTATCGAAGCACAATAGCCTATCGCTGCCGAGGTCCTGATACCCTGTTGCAGAGACTCAAGCTCCGGCGCCTGCCTGTAATCGGCAAGCTTACCACACGACAATAACAAAATTGCCATTGCAGCCGCCTGTACTCTGATTCCATATCTCAAAAGAAACCGCTTCATCGGGACCTGAAAAAACGCCGGAACTTTATTCCATTGTCTTTAATTCTATCTGTAAAGATAACCTCATTTTGATTTCATGGTGCATATTAAATTCCCTTTGCTTTTACCTTTGTTTTCGTCTGTTTCTGATTTCCAGCAATGCTCTTTCAATAATAGTGTCAATTCCTTTGGCTTCATCCTCCGGGGTAATTTCTGCCGGGATGTCCGGATTGATACCTTCATCAATATTATAACCATCAGCTCTTAACGTTTTCATTGCCGAGAACCTTACATACCAGCCATTGGGAAGCTCCACAAAGCATGGAGTGCCACCCCCGCCGCCAGTCTTGTCGCCAATAATAATCACATCCGGCAACAGACTGAAAACGGCAGCAAACCTGTTGGCAGCACTGTAACAGGCTCTGTTGGTGAGTACAATAACCGTACCTTTATAGTGAATCCTTGACGAAGGCTCCACCGAGACTTTTATCTCCTTCCCAAAATCATCTGCTCCCGGACCATTTTTAAACCATGAGCTGTATACATAAATCTTTTCATCCACTATTCTTGATGCAAGCCTGAAGATATTCTTAGCATTACCTCCGCCGTTGTTCCTGATATCAATTATCAAACCGCTGGAGTTTTTATAACGATTAAGAATATAATCTACATCCTTGTCAGTTATTGGTTTTTCAAATGACGGTATATAGAGATAGCCGACTGAATCGATCATACGGTGCTCAATTCCACCTGTTATCATGTAGTCCCTGCCAAGGTAGTTGCGTTGCTGAATGGTACGGTTATAATTCTGCGGAAAGTCCAGAAACCAGTCCCAGCTCCTGGAACGATTAAAAGATGATTGGAGGTTTGCGTGGCCGTCTTTTAACTCATCAAGCATCATTGACAAAACAACAAACAACCGGTCATCGCTCATATCATCGTTTATCATTGACTGGTATTTAGTTTTAACAGAGTCCCAGTTGAGGCACTTATATCCGAACAATGCATACTTTTCATTAATGGCCGACCACATATAATTAAAAGTCGATGTGGGGGTGGGTGCAGGTTCCCTGGTGAAAATGCCATGAATTGATCCTGTCACGAATAGGGTTAAAACCAGCGATGCCAAGTATTTCATTTAATCAATTTTAAAAGTTGTACATAGGAGAAAAGACGAACATATTTTGCATCGACTCTGATCTGTTCGATGTATTGCACGAAAAATAATCCCATTTCCAGGTTAAGTTCAGCCGGTTATTACTTGCGGAGATGTAGCTGGAACTAACCTGTGAGGTAATACGGAAAAGCCGGTTTAATGATACAAATTCCCCATCGGAAAGGATTGTCCGGGCATAGGTTGCTTTGGGATCAATATAATTCATCATACTTACATAGTTTGAACGGAATAGATATGATGCTATGGGAATCTGCAATGAATGTGAGAAACTGAGATGTGAGTTTTCCTGTTTCATTTTATTTTGTGTGAGGCAGGTCAATCCGATATCTGAGAGTATTTCATACCCAAGCGCGCTGTTCCCCAGTTTGGGCAATACCCTCATATTTGAAGTGATATCAAGAAACAGTCCGGGGAAGAAGTTCATTTTTTTTGGTTTAACCCATCCTCCCTTGTAGACGGAGTAATTTATTCTGCCTACTATAAGATGAGGTTTCTCGCCAGGAAAGTCAGGAGAGAACCTGTTTTTCAGTTTCCCATACTGCAGATCAATAAAGAGCATTTTAATCCATTGCGGTGAATACGATTCATAGCCCAGCTTAATGACAGGACATAGGCCTTTATATATCAATGGGCTCTGTCCTCTGTCCAGATCCTTTGCCAGGGAGAACCCGACTCCGAAAACAAAATAATTATGAGTCTGTGCAATGCCTTTTAGTGACATTGCGAACAAAAGAAAAATGACCAATGACTGCTTCATCTTGTGCATTTTGATTTTGATGCAAAGCAAAAGCAACCTTTTGAGAACAGAGTCTCATACTATAGGCTGAAACATGCAAACAGGAAAAAAATGGCCCCTGTGTATCTATTTTTTCGTTTCTGAAGCCATGAACTGAGAAGGAGTCTGCCCCGTCGTTTCTTTAAAAATCCGGTAGAAAGTGGCTTTGGAGTTAAAACCACAGTCAAAGGCAACAGATTGAATTGAATATTTTTTGTTTTCATCAAGCAGAGAAACCCTTTTGAATTCATCAATACGGTATCTGTTAATGAAATAGTAAAAGTTTATCCTGAAGTATTCATTAAGCATCTGCGAGAGCTGATAGGGTGGCATCTCAAGCTCAGCTGCAAGGTCATAAATTGTCAGGTCGGGGTTTAAGTAAGGTTTTTCTTCTTCCATATAACTGCTGATCCTCTTTGCCATCTTATCAAAATCATCCTCTCTTAGTCCCGATTTTTCGTATTTACGGTTTTTGGATATTTTGTTATCTGTACTTACTGTTTCATCCGGGAGGTTGAAGTATACAGGTCTGTGCTTAAAACCCTGGTAACACATGTAAACGAATAGCAATGCACTCAGTCCCCATGTTATTTCATAGATGTGTGAAAATCCCGGAAACAGCCACGGTGAAACAAGCTTGTTTACCAATGCCGTAAGAAACCAGAGCAGTAATGATATGAAGACAATGCTTTTTATCCACGCTTTCTCAGTCTCTTTTGCCGTTGAGAAAACCTGTTGTTCGCTTCTCCTGTAGCGTCTGAAGATGTATATTATGAATCCTGCATAGAGAGGACCGATGGCAATGTTTATAACCAGGAACATATCATGGACCCACCCATACTCATGTATGAAAGAGTAAAACGAAATTGAACCGTACCGGCCTCTTTCGGCAATGAGGTAAAAGGAAACCAGGAAAACTGAAGTAACCAGGTAAGGCACAAAATGAAGGAGATATACAGGTTTGAAACCAGGTGTTGTATCCAGCAGTCTCTGAATGTAGAGGGCAAACAACCCGGCAGCAAGGAGACCAGAGTTGAGCAGATAGACCGTAAGATGAGGCTTGTCAATCTGCTCGGCAAGATAGATGAATCCGAATGTTAGCGAGAAATAAGCCAGTAACGACATGAGTATATGATCTTCTGTCGTCTTGTTCTTCTTCATGCATACAAACAAAAACAAAAGGATACACTGGATGCTGCCAAGCAGGATCAGAGAAGTCATGGTCTACTGATGTCAATTGTCTTTTACACAACGCACTGAGAAACCAGCGTTTTTTGACCAGTAATTTTTAAGGACACTACTGTTATTATAGTATAATATAGCATACCATCCTTTATCTATTGAATAGGCTGTTGAGGTCCAGCAAAAGCAATTTTCCCCGAGGTTGTCGTATAATCCGAACTGGTCACGCATTCCTCCTCCAGTAGCCGAAAAGTGATATTTGTTCTCAGAGCTGTTTGGAGTGAACCAGTGACCTGTCCCTGATTCTTTGAGCTTACTGCCTGCCACCGTTGAACCTCCTGCAAAATCAATGAGAGTGGTCCACTCATCGCTTGATGGAATGTGCCATCCGTCAGGGCAAAGATTCTTACTGCCTGCCACGGCAAAATAGTTATATAGAATACCAAAATCTTCATAGGTGGTCTGATCATTACCATACCAGCAGTATGCAGCTCCTGAATAGCTCCAGGCTGTATTATCAGTAACAAGATTTATCGCTGTTCCATCCTGAAATGTTGTTGTCCTAAGATTCTCCGCCATCCATGTCTGATTCCCGATTACCACAGTTTTATACTTGTTGCCATCGGCATCAGTAACACTTTCTGAATCATCATTCTTTTTGCAACTGATCATCAGAACTACCAAACAGCTTATTAATGCTAACCTGTATATGCTGAGTTTATTTCTCCTTTTCATTTTATCTTATTTTGAATCTTTATTTTCATGAATGAGACCTGTCAAATTTAATTTAAATCATTCCAAAATGGGATAATATCAAAAACTTTCCTTTACCACGACAATGGAATAGCGACTCATTTATTAAAAGTTTATTTCGGTTAACAGCATAAATTGAGAAATATTCCTGGCTCCTTTTTCATCACAATTGAGCAGTTTATTATAGCGTAACTCAAAAAATAATGACCTCTTGTAAGTGAGCTTATACTCCATGCCCGAACCAATGCTAAAACCCATTTGGTTTTTGGAAATGAGGTCTGCTTTTGCCACTCCGTTGACCTGGATTGTTCCGCCATTTTTTACAGCGGTATTAATATCTCCCGTTCTTTCAGTGTTGAATGCGTAGCAAGCTCCGGCATTAATAAAGGGCATTGTTTTGTCCCTTTGAAGGGTGTACCTCAACATAACCGGAAGGGAAATGCCAGATGTGATTGCCCGCAGGTCTACATAAGCTGATTCATATTGAGCAGAATAGGTATATTTATTGTAGGAATAATAAAGCTCAAGGTGAAGAGAGAAATCGCTGTGCATTATTGGCCTGTCCATAAATGCTCCAAAAGCAAAACTTCCTTCGTATTTATAGTTTATGAAATCAAGACTTTTGTCTGCATAATTGGATGATGGGACCAGCTTTGCAGCCTGGTAGCCAAGCATTACCCCGTACTTAAAAGTGTGAAGAGCAAATGGGGCGCACCTGTTGTATCCTGTAATCAGTTCTGACAATGATCTTTTGCTGTAGGTCGCCTTCCTGGAATATTCTGCAATCACCGGGCAGTCTGATAAAGCATCAGATAAAGCAGAATGAAAACTGTTTTTATCATTAACTGGCAGCGATTCCAGTGTGCCATCCTCTTTTTCCAGGAAAAACTCTTTGATACCTGGTCCTTTATAATAGTACAATGCTGTCTTTCCTTTTACAAGACGCTCGAGGAATACTGCTTTTATCGTATCGCCCAATTGAATCTTTCTCGAAAAATAGACCCGTCCGTTTTTATATCCATATTCAGATATCTGCTCTGGAGTTAACCCTTCAGTTTTGTCGCCATTTATTACAAGGCAAACACTTGAGTTGCTCAGGTCGGTTCCTTCAATCATTTTTACACCTGCAGAAGAGACACTGTCACGCACATAATAGTTTGACTGGCCTGAAACCAGATAAGGCATAAGGAATAGAAAAACAAGCAAGAACTTTCTCATTGACATATTGCTTTTATAACAGAGCTGGTAATTCCATACACTCACAGGATTCCATCATAATTTATCTGGAATCAGCTCACAGATAATCAGGATTAAATTCCCAAAGATCGTGTGTGGTATCATCAGTGCCATACATCCCAAATGAGCCGCCAAAATATACCAGACCGTTAATTTCAAATGAGCAGGAATATCCTCTGTAATTTGTTATGTTGTTTTTATCAGGAAGAATGGTCCATGAATCACTTGCAAGGTTGTATCTGTACAGGTCTGATTCTCCTCTTATATAACCAACATTCCGCACAGAAAATCCCGTCACCCAATCATCAATGCCGGAGCCCTGCAGATTGGCTCTCCTGATCCATGAATCGGTAGCAATATCATATTCCCAAAGCTGATTGTCTTCCGTTGTATAATCAGCAGCACAGACAAATATTCTGTTGTCTATCACAAAACCAGACTCAGGGTAAAACGGATAATACCCTGAGATAGGGAAGTCCTTCAGTTTTGTCCAGGTGTCGGAAACCGGATCATAGGAATAAAAGTTTGATGATTCAGTTCGGGTAACAACATAACCTTTGCCATTGACAGCAAATCCTGCGCTCATATTTGCTGAGGCCGGGAAATCTGCTTTTTTTGTCCACGAATTGGTGCCTGGATCATAACTCCATAAGTCATTTGATTTTCCAACTCCCACATAGGCCTTGCCAGCTATAACAAAACCAGCCGCTCTTTCAAAGCTTGTACCGGGGAACGGGGCAATTTCGTTCCATTTATTTATTGTGGGATCATATTTCCAGAAGTTACTGCCGGTACCTCCATCCCCTAAGCCAACATATCCGATTCCGTTTATTGAAAATGCTGTTGCAAGATATCTTTCACCTGACTTGCTTGGCATGTCAGTCTTTCTTATCCATGTATCAAGCAGTGTGAAATTATCAGCAAAACCCACGCTTTGATCTCCGACAGCAATGTTTATCGGGAAAGATCTGAAATCATATACTCCCTTTGGCACTACTGCCACTATGGTATTTTTTGAGCAGCTGAGTATTCCCCCTGCCAGGTTACCGAATTTGACAATATTTCCTGCAGCCTGGGGGTTAAAGTTATTTCCGTTGATCTGTATGTTATCGCCTGTATAACCTGAAAGCGCAGAAATCGAGGTTACTTCCGGGCTAAGGATCGTAAAGATGAAATCAGTATTGGACGACTGCAGATTCATGGTGACTTTTATAATGTTTTCTCTCTGCCTTATCGTCCGTGGTACTTTAACTATGAGTGAAGTTTTTGAACCACTCAGTATTTCCGCACTGATGTCATTAAACTTTACAATGTTTTTTGAAAGCGTAGCATTAAAGTTTTTGCCTGTTATTGTTACAATATCGTCAAAAGTACCTTCATGGGGAGAGATGCTTTCAATTACCGGAGTGATCAGAACAAATTTGATGTTCTCCGGTGAAGCATAACCTGAAATGTTTACTTTAACCGGCACTGTCTTATCAGTAATATTTTCAGGTACAATACAGACAATAGTTGAATCGGTGCTTCCTGCTACCACCGCAGACCGGTTTCCGAAGGACACTTTATTTTCATTTTTAACCGGGCTGAAATATTTGCCCCTGATGGTTATTGTATCTCCCCAGGTCCCCTCTGCCGGGGAAAGACTCTTTATAACCGGTGCTTTGCACCCTTTGCTTTTGAAGGAAACATATTCACCATACACCTTATAATGACTGGTTGTGACAAACGCTCTTACAGAATAAGTTGAGTCAAAAAGTAGTCCGCTGGTTATATCGTATGTAAATATTTCTGGTTCATCCTCATAAGAAAGCGAGACTGTGTAAACCAGGGCAGATCCACTCTGAAGCTTCCATTCAAAACCATAACCGGTAACAGCTTCGTCACCCTCAGAACTAATCATTGCGTTAACAGTAGCCCCATCGAAAGATATATCACTGACAGGCAGCGTCTTTACTCTCGGATAAGGCACTTTTGGGAAATCATTTTTATTACATCCTGCTAAAGTGAAACAAAAAATTGTTATCACCATAATTAAAAATGAACCTTTCTTCATTGTTTTATTTTTATTCCCAGACATACCTGATAACTAGTGGTTCTTGAAGATAACCCCGGACTTTTTACATAGAAGCCGAATGACTCTCCTGATCGAAATTCCACATAACCAGCCAGCTTTTTGCTAATAGCCCTTTCCACTCCAACAATTCCCCATACTCCACCCTGGGTCCTGGGATCTAATAATTTCTTAGTTGTATAAGAAGTAACAACCCCGGAATGATTATCCTCAATGAGCAACCTGTAATCTGATTTGATCTGGAATGTGGCAGAAGCTCCCAGGTTTATGTATGGAGTGTATTTGTTTAACCTGAAGTAATAGCACAACCCGACTGGAATCTTAAGTTGTGTGATATCTATTGTTGTGAAATACCTTGTATCGTGAAAATATGCCTGTGTGCGCACGTAGGAAGTAAACTTGTCATTATATAAGATCATATCTGCCCGAAGCGCAATGCGTTCACTCAGGCGGGGTGATGCAAACTCAACTGCAAGATCAATAAAAGGATAAGTTGATGTTGAATATGATCCCAGCAGATTATAATAGTACTCTTCACTGCCTGAAAAACTCAGTCTGGAACTACTCATACCACCTGATATTCCGACAGACCAGGAGGTCCATGGTTTTCCCGATTTATAACTTACTGATGAAAAACTCTTTTCCCTGTTGTAATCTTCTACCAGTCTGGTCAGTGATTTTTCATTGAAGCTCAAATCAGATATTCTTTTTACATAGGCAGGAGAATCACCCATTAATATGTTAAGGTAACCAATATATTTTGGAGCATAGGTAACTAACGTAAAACCGCCCTCATTCGACTCTTTCCTCTCCTGATACAGTTTGTAGAATACAGTGTCTCCCTTGAGGACATAAAAATCTTCGTCAAACCTGTATAAAGTTATTAAACCCCTGGTCAGAACTTCAAAGAAAGCAACTTCATTTTCCTTTACCTGGCTTGAGGATAAAACATTTCTTGATTCGTAAACCCGGTCACCAATAAACCCGTATCCTTTAATATTTTGCGGAGTGTATTTTATGATGCTGTCATTTAATGATTTCCTGTAAAGGCAATACTTATAGGAATTACTCCCCTCGCGATAATTTATCACACCGTAAATAGTGTCTCCTGAATTATTTATAACAAATCCTTTCCTGAAATCCACCTGCGAAAAAATCATTTGGGTGGAAAAGAAAAGAATAAGCAACATGAGGTTCTTTTTCATCAATTGTAACATTAGGTTGTATAAAAATAAAACATTGAAAGCAGTACACTATTTATCAGTCAGTTTCCCGGAGGAAATAACCTAATAAAACTAGCATATTAATTAATATGTTTTATTGGTATGATCAGATTTTTTCGGCTAATGCAGTCCGTTTTTAACAATGGCTGAATGGCTGCATTACCGCATTACCTATCTTAACTCCCTAATCTGGGGGCCACGGTAGCTCCCTTTTGGGTATTGATCACTGTAACAGGCAGGCGCAGCTGTTCATTCAGTATCTTTGAATTCTTAAGGTATTTGGGATCTTTTCCGTAGATAAACAGGCAACTGCCTCTTGATATCCGGTCAATTATAGGTTTTGTTTTGTTCTCCGGTAATGCGGGACAGCCATAGCTTCTTCCCAGCAGGCCGCAGTCGTTAGCTACTTCAAAGCTTACAAAATCAGCTCCATGTACCACAATTGATCTTCTCCGGGCATTATCATTGAAACCTGGCTCAAGCCCGTCAAGCCTTAATGAATAGCCATATTTACCATTATATGTCTCGGCTGTGATGAAGAAGCCAAGGCAGCTTTTCAGCGACCGCGGGTTATTGGAGAAACTGGTGGCCATATTGCCACCTGAGTTTTTACCGTGAGCTACAAGCGATTTATAAAGTATCTTTTTATGCTCCAGGTCAATAACATAGAGACGTTCTCTTGTGGAAGGCTTCGAGAAATCGACTATGGTAATAATTCCCTTGTTCTTCAGATTATCTATTCTGGCCATGCCTGTAATTGCCAGCTTGAAAACATCATACGATAACACCGGTTCCAACCCGCATTCATAGTAAAGCTGTTTTGTATAATCAATTCCGGGGTAGAGGTAATTCTCTGAATGGTTGAGACTACCAAAAACAAGTAGTTGCGCTAACAGGATGATGTATGACATGCAACAAATCTAAAAAAATTTTATAGTCAATACCACTGTTATTTAGTTAAAATGCTGTTAAAGTCCCGATCAGATTACAAATCAACTGTATGAGCTATCCATTAATTATCTCATCAATTTCATCATTCCTGTGTTCTGTAAATATAAAATGATGATAATCACATAGTTTTGAGAGATATCTGTTAAGGCTTTCTTTTTCACCGCCGGCCAGGCTCTCCGAAAGAATCACAGCTGCTTTCTTCAACCCTGGAAGAATCCTGTTCAGTTCATCTTCTCCCTTTTCCGTAATGGAAACGCGGATGCTTCTCTTATCCGTTTCATCAGGCTGCTGGGTTATCAGGTGCGACTTCAGGAGCCGTTTTATTACCTCATTCCCTGATGTCTTTTCCATGGCATTGATATTATTCAACTCTGTCTTGGTAAGACTGCCATATTGAAACAGGCATATAAGATATGAATATTCATCAATTGTCTGAAGCGATGAGTCCTTCAGAACCTTCTTCAGGTAGAACTTCGAATATCTGTATAATAGGCTTACGTTCTTTGATATGTCGATTACAACCCTGTCATCTTTTTTCCAGAGAGGCTGGCTGTTAAGGTAGTCCGCAAAACCTGTCATAGTCAACTCTTCTCCCTCCGGTACAGAATTGTCAAAAGCATCCACCATCTCTATAAGCTCCTTCAGCAATACCCTGGTTCGCATCATTGTTTTAATAATTATAATAGAACATAAATGTACTAAAAAAATGTAAAATAACTATTTTAATTTTAAACAAAAGAAAAATATAGAACGTTATTGTATTAAATTTGATGTTTATTAGAGAATAGATAAAATGAGTATTGCGGCAAGACTGGATGGAGCAGGCAAGACATACGCAACCGGAGACAGCCTGGTTGTTGCGTTGCAACCATCATCTATTGAGTTCAGGAAAGGAGAGCTGACACTGATTGTAGGTCCTTCGGGTTCCGGAAAAACCACATTGCTGTCGCTTTTGGGGTGTGTTATTTACCCCACACAGGGTGATGTCTGGCTTGAGGATACGAGGGTAAATACTCTGTCAGAAAACCAGCTGGCTGAAATACGTCTCAACAGGATTGGATTTGTCTTTCAGGGCTTTAACCTCCTGGCACCACTTAATGGTCTGGAGAATGTAATGCAGCCACTTTTGATGAAGGGTATCTCTTATAAGGAAGCAAGGAGTAGAGCCCTTGATCAGCTTAATGAGTTTGGTATGGGTAAACGCATCAAAGATCTTCCACGTAACCTGAGCGGAGGTCAGCAGCAGCGTATCGCAATTGCAAGGGCGCTGGTGACCAACCCCGGCCTGATACTTTGTGACGAACCTACAGCCTCGCTGGACCATAAAAGTACTATTCAGGTGATGGATAATCTCAGTTCACTGAAAAGGAAAGAGTGTGCCGTCATCATTGTTACTCACGATATGAGACTGGAAAAGTATGCCGATCGCACGATATATGTGGCAGATGGCAGAATAAGTGAAACAGCGATCAATGAAGGTTTTGAAAACTAAAAATTTATAAATATGAAAAAATTGATAATCCCTCTCTTATTATTACTTACGATTACGGGTTGTGGTAAGAAACAGGCAACAAAGCCGGTATCTGTTCCACAGCCTGTAACTCAGATAGTAGGTTTAGGCAAAATAATGCCTGTGGGAGGAGTAAGCGAACTGGCCTCACCTGTTTCCGGTATAATCACTGGCATACCTGTAAAAGAAGGCAGTAAAGTAAAAAAAGGCGACATACTTGTTCAGCTCGATAACAAAAGTCAGCAGCTGGATGTGGCTGAGGCTGAGAATAAGATGATGTCTCAGCAGAAAGCCATTGAATCGGCCCGGTTGCTTTTGAATCAGAAGTCAATAGCACTCGAGGATAAATTAAGAAAGCTTACCGATGCAGGAGAACTGTTAAAAGCAGGGGCTGCCACCGGCGACAATGTCAGGATGCTTCAAAACGACTATGATCAGGGTGTACAGGAGGTGAAAAAGTTGCAAAGCGACCTGGCGCTTCAGGAGTCGCAATTAAATGAGCTGTCAGTTCAGAAAGAAATTAAGATTAACACTCTTAGCCAGACTACGCTGCGTGCACCTATGGATGGCACTGTGCTTGATATCCTTCCCCGTACCGGAGAGTCAGTGAGCCAGTATCAGACCTATGGGCGGCTAGCACCAGACGCTCCCATGATAGTTCAGGCTGAGATTGATGAGATGTTTTCGGATAAACTGGAGCAAGGCCAGTCATGTTCTGTTCGTCTTTTAGGCGAAAGTCAGCCTGTTGCCAGCGGAAAAATCATATCTGTTTCGGCCGATCTGAAAAAGAAATCGTTGTTCTCAGACAGCGGTGAAGATATGCAGGACAGGCGTGTGAGGGAGATTGAGATTTCTCTTGATGAAGTATCAAAGCCACTCCTTATCAATACAAAGGTAGAGTGCACGGTAATGACAAAATAACAAATCATGATCTCTGCAGCTTATAAATTCATCCGATTCGAAAGGGCGAAGAGTCTGGGGATTCTGCTGGCTATCATTATAAGTATATACCTTATCGGACTTGAGCTTGGCATATTCTTTTATCTCTCCACACTCATCAGCGGGATTGTAAGGAATGCGAATCCTGATTATGCACAGGTTTTCGTTGTCAACAAAAGGACGAATAATGCCAACCAGCTTGCTCCGTTTGATGTGCGTTGGGTCAACCAGCTGCGTAGTGTTCAGGGTGTTGATGGCGCTTATGGTATTATTATGGCAAATGTAAATGTCAGGTTTCCAAACGGTGATAATTCGCCTGCAATGATTGTCGGAAGCGATTATCCTGAGATGGCAGCCGGGCCTTCCGCCAGGCTTTTGAACACAGGTACCATGCAGGAGCTGGCGTACCCTGGTACTGTCTCGGCAGATTTCTATGACAACAGGGCGTTCCATTACGATGTTGAAAAAGGCACCGTCTTCGAAATAAACGGTAAGAATGCGACGGTGGGAGTGACTACTAAAAATGCAAAAGGATTTTCAGCACCTCTTTTATATACAACCATTTCCAAAGCGCACTTTTTTTCAGACTTTCCGGAAAACTCAGTTAATGGAGTCATTGTTACGGTTAAGAACCCTCTTGAAATAGACAATGTGGTGAGTCGTATAAATATGATGGCTCCTGATCTTAAAGCATGGAGAGCAGAAACCCTGAGCTCTGCCACTGTAATAAATGTGATGACAGCCAATAATATGGGGATGAGCTTTGGCACTCTGGTGATATTTGCTATTATCAGCGGTTTCTTCATTATTGGTCTTACAATGTATTCGGCCACCTATGACCGGATAAGGGATTATGGAACCCTTAAAGCCATCGGCGCTACCAATGCCTACATCACCCGCCTTGTGATTGTCCAGTCGGTCTTATACTCAGTGGTAGGCTTTGCAGTTTCAATGTTAATGCTTGTGGGTACCAAATTTGGCATGGCAAAAGCAGGACTCATTATACGTCTCACTCCTTTATTTCTGCTCTTCCTGTTCCTTGTAACACTGCTTATAGCTGTTGGCAGTTCATTCTTCTCAACAAGTAAACTAAAGAAAGTTGAACCTTCATCAGTCTTCAGATAAAATTCTTTACTACAATGAAAAACAAAGCATTAATATATTTCATAACAACAATCTTTTTCATAGGACAGCTTCATGTTGACGCACAGGATAATAGCGTAGCAATCAGGCTTGACAGTATGACACTTGAAAATGCTATTGAATATGTTATGAAGAACTCCACGGAGCTGTCACTTCAGAACCTTAAACGCAAACAGGATGAAATTGAGCTTTCGCGCCTGAAAAGCAACAAGCTTCCTGATGTGTACCTCTCAGGTGATATACGACGGAATATTATAATACCTTCTACACCTATACCCGCAACAATGATGAACTCAGGTGCCGATCCAGGCCAGATGTTGTATATGAAGTTCAACACTGACTGGAATTCAGGGGCAGGGATAAATCTTTCGTATGACATCTTTAATCCTTTAACATTCAGACAGGTAGCGGAACAGAGACAATTGAACAAGATAAACAGTTACGATTCCCGCCTTTCTGAAAAGGACCTTATCTTAAATATCTCGCAGGCATATGCCGGGTGCGTTATCTCGCAGGCTCAGATGGAGTCTTTTATAACTGATACTGCTTTTTATTTCAGGTCGATGGTTGAAGCTTCATACTTATATAAAAAGGAAAAGATATCTCTGTCAGAAAAGAACAACTCTGTTATTGCATATAACAACTCTTTGATGCAATACCTCCAGGCCGGGAGGGTGCTTGATGAGGCAAAGACAAACCTGTTGAATGTAATGGGGGTGGAGGTTTCGGAGAAAAATATTAAAATCTTACATCTGACAGAAGATATTCAGGCACTTTATTCGAAAATAATGGATTCCGGCTCTGATATTGATGCCGGTGATCATGTCTCCGGACAATTGGATAAGAGCCTTAGCCTCTCACGTCAGAGTGAGATGGTTTTGCTGGCTGAAAACAGGACCAAATCTGCTAAGCTGAAATATTTACCTTCGGTTTCGGTTAGTGGTTTCTATGGAGCAAATTACTATGACAACAGCCTGAATCTTAATGACGGTAGCCTCTGGCATGGTAACAGTTTTATGGGTCTTTCCCTTAAAATACCTTTAACACGGGTGTTTACCACAAGCAAGGAAGTTACTCATTTTAAACTGCAGGAGCAGATTGAAAAGGCCAACCTGCAAAAAATGCAGAACCAGAAAGAAAAAGAGTTTGCTGATTCAAAAGGACGTTTAGAAGTGTATAAGCGAGAATATGAAATGAACAAGGAAAACTATGATTTAACCGTTCAGAACCTTAAAGCCTCACAGGAGAGCTTTGATAAAGGGTATATTCTTGAAAAAGATCTTCTTTCGGGGAAGCTTCAATGCCGTAATGCATTACAGAGTCTCTTGCAGGCAGCATACAATGTATTCATTAGTACAACTGATCTTAAGAAAGCGCAGGAGGAATAATATCTGTATTCTGAAATCCCCAAACATGTAAAGCTTTTAAAAAAAGATAAGAATCATCATTACAACCATATCAGATTCGCATTGAAAAGATAAAAAACCGGGTACGAAAGCATAAGCCACCGTCCCCGGTCTTCACCCGTAATTAAACTACTCCAAAACCTTAAAACCTGCCTTATTGCCTGTTGATGAATCCGGACCAATGAAGAGCTCAAAATCACCCGGATCATACTGATAACTCATATCCTGATGGTAGTAAGCGAGGTCTGCAGCGGTGAGGCTAAAGGTCACTGTCACTGTCTCGCCTTTTGCAATATGTATTTTCCTGAATCCTTTCAATTCTTTTACCGGCCGGGTCACTTCTCCAACCATATCATGCACATAGAGCTGCACTATCTCGTCACCGTCATAGTTGCCTGTGTTGGTAACACTTACTGAAGCAGTTAATTCATCTCCCCTGGATAATGCACTCTTGTTCAGCTTTACTCCTGAATATCTGAATGTGGTATAGCTCAACCCGTAACCAAATGGATAAAGAGGAGTGTTGGGAGAGTCTATATACCTCGATTTAAACTTATCATCCTGCTTTGACGGGTCAAATGGTCTGCCGGTATTCTTGGTATTATAGAATACAGGTATCTGTCCCACGCTTCGCGGGAAGGTCATGGTTATCTTTGCCGATGGGTTCACATCACCGAAGAGGACATCCGCTACGGCATTTCCGGCCTCAGTACCACCATACCAGGCTTCAAGAATGGCAGGTGCCGATTTGTCAAGATCCTCGATGGTGAGGGGTCTGCCATTGAATAATACTACTGCTGTGGGTTTACCTGTTGCAAAGATCTGGCGTGCCAGCTCCATCTTATGCCCGGGCATTGAGATATCGGTTCTGCTGGCGGCTTCACCTGTCATATCAGCGCTCTCGCCAAGAGCAAGCACTACAAAGTCGGCCTGGTTAGCTATCTTAACGGCTTCACCAAGCCTGTCTTTTTCTTTGCCTTCAATATCGCAGCCTCTGGCATACAGGACTTTTATCTTGCCTTCGGATTTATTCTTTATTCCCTCGAGGAGGGTGACGCATTTCTGCCATTCACCTGCACCGGACCAGCCACCAAGCATATCTTTTTTTGAATCGGCAAGAGGTCCAATGACAGCGATTGTTTTTATCTTTTTGCTTACAGGAAGGGTCTGTTGTGAGTTCTTGAGCAGGACAACCGATTCCGATGCAAATTTTCTTGCAAAGGCATGATCTTCGGGTGTCATTATCTCATTCTTTTCCCGCTCTTTGTTGCAGTATCTGTAAGGATCGTCAAACAGTCCGAGCTTATATTTTGCTTCGAGAATTCTTTTTACGGACTCATTTATTGTCTCCACCGACACCTTGCCTGACTCAACAAGCCCCTTCATATAATCGGCATATACGCTTCCCTCCATGTCCATGTCTAGGCCTGCGTTTACTGCCAGCTGGCCTGCAGAGGCAGAATCGGCAGCCACACCATGTTTGATAAGCTCATTCACTGATGTGTAGTCCGATACTACAAATCCGTCAAAGCCCCATTTGCTTCTCAGTAGGTCAGTCAGCAGCCACTTGTTTGACGTGGATGGTACCCCGGCAATCTCGTTGAATGAGCTCATTACTGAACCCACGCCTGCATCCACAGCTGCCTTATAAGGAGGGAGGTACCATTCGTAAAGTGATCGTTCCGACATGTCGACGGTGTTATAATCGCGTCCGGCCTGTGGCGCCCCGTAAGCAGCAAAGTGCTTGACGCATGCCATCACTGTGTTGGCAGCACCAGGGTCCATGCCCTGGAACCCTTTTACCCTGGCGGCCGCAATACGGCTGCCTAGCCATGTATCTTCACCGGCACCTTCCATAACCCTTCCCCAGCGCGGGTCCCTGGCAATGTCGACCATGGGTGCAAAAACCCAGTTGAGGCCCTCAGCAGTAGCCTCTGTGGCAGCAATTCGTTCTGAAGCTTCAATGGCATCCAGATCCCACGATGATGCCTGTGCCAGAGGTACAGGAAAGATGGTACGGTGGCCATGAATAACATCATAACCAAAAATCAGCGGTATATGCAGCCTTGTCTCTTCCACGGCAATCTTCTGAAGATCCTTTACATAGTCAACAGTATAAGCATTGAAGATTGCCCCGGCCTTTCCCTGACGTATATAATTCCTGTAGTCTTTCGACATGACAGGACCTGTAACAGTCCAGCCACTCGTGAAAAGCGACATCTGCCCGATCTTCTCCTCCAGGGTCATCTTCTGAAGAAGATCATTGACAAACTTCTCCATCTTTTCATACTCTCCCGCCTTCTTCTCCTGGGCAAACACCATGCTGCAGAAGAGAAGCATCACTCCAAGCAGTAAAAGTTTATTTTTTAGCATTTTCATTGATTTTTATTAATTCCATTTTTTTCTTACGGCAACCCGGGTTGCCTCTTTCGGTACTCAGCTTTTATTCTGCCTTTACCACTTTACTTTTCATACTAACGCCGTTTTCATTTATAGCTTCAATAACGAAATAGTATCTCTTTTCCCTGTCCATTGTCTTGAGCCAGTATTCATTGGCGTCATATACCATAATGCAGTTATAGAGCTTGTCTGGCTCTGTACCCATGTAGATATTATAGGCAAAGGCATTATCTACGGGGCACCATTTAATCCATGCACTTCGCTTGTCTCTCTCTGTCCTGAGCACTGTAAGATCTTTTACTTCAGCGGGTTTGCTGCCACTGCCCTTGCCGAAGACCCTGAAGCCACTTATCGCAAACTTACCTGTAGGCATATGCAGATTTATCAGCTTAAGATACCTCGTTTTGATGGCGGATGACAGTTCAATATAATCATGTGGCACATCGGTTTTGTTTTTACTCTTATCTGCCAGCACTGTCCATTTTTTGCCATCGGATGAGGCCATGATTTTGTACTGATGACATACATTAAGTGATTTGCCATAAAACTCAGCGTCCTGATCGGCATAGTTTATCTGTATGGCCCGCACCTCTGACAGGGCACCGAGGTCTGTCTCAATCCATTCACCTGGATCGGCAGTTTCAGCACACCAGTAAGTCTTTATATCTTCATCAACAGCATTATTGGCATTGTAACAACCATAGGTTGAAGAGACCCGGACAGGCTTCTTATAGTTGAGCAGCATCCATCCGGTGAATTGTCCTGCCATGCTGTCATCACCGGCAGAAGGAAGATAAGTTGGATAATCACCAAAAGCAGTATTGCAATACATAACGCCATCGCCGTCAAATCCGGCAGGCCAGATACCTATTCTCCTTTCAAAGTTGTTTTTAACGGATATTGATATGGTTGATACATGCCAGTACTTTCCCTGGTTATCGGTGAACGTTGAGCCATGACCGGCACCTCTGGCATAGCCGCCAGGCTTAAAACTGAGTGGCATCGATTGAGGTGTGAATGGTCCGAGCGGGTTATCGCCGGTAAGTACACCATCGGAGTAGCCGCTGAACTCTGTTCCGGGCGCCCCGTATTGAAGATAATATATGCCGTTATGCTTTGTCATCCATGAACCTTCAATGAAAGGATCAAGAAACGTATTGTCCATGTGCTCACCAAACCGCTGCCAGCCGTATCTCCATGGCTCGAGAAGATAAAGCTCTTTCCTTGTTCCATAGGGAGCCATGGTCTTCCGGTTAAGTTCAATACCATATATAGGGTAACGGTTACTGCTACCGTTATACATGTAAAACCTCCCGTCATCATCTGTGAAAAACGCAGGGTCCCATCCGCCCAGTGCAAAGGAATCGACAAGAGGCATCCACTCATTTGCTTTCGGATTGGTGCTCATCCAGATTGTGAAATTGCTTGTATATGTTGAACCGAACACCAGCATTGTATCACCAATAACACCCACTGCAGGTGCACATAGCTCGTCATATCCGCTGTTCCACGGACGCAGGAACCTGCGTGACACAAAGCTCCACCGGCTCATGTCGCTGCTCCACCAGTAACCAGCCTGGTTAGTGGAGAAGAGGTAAAAATCACCTTTATAGTTGACAATAACCGGATCGGCAGTGGCCCTGTGCCTGCCCCATGAAGAAAAGTCCGGTATGGGAGTATAACCATAGTCAATATTTACCGGGTTGCAATATGTTGACGGAGCCTGTCCTTCCGAAACAATGGTAATCCCTGAGATGACCATAGCAATTATGCCGGTAAAAACATTCTTTTTCATCTTTGATCTCATTTAACATCTTCATTTTGAAGCCATGGCGATGAGAAACCAAGCTTTTTTAACCCTGTCTGTACCTCGGGAGAGCTCATGAAAAGCTTCCACAACAACCCGGTTCTGTAGTTCTCTATCATCACTACCTCCGGACCCTGGTCTATAGCAAGATACTTTTCCGGATACCATTCATTCTCAATGCTGAAGGCGTCAAAAAAACCGTACTCACCAAAAATCCTGTCGCCAAGTGAATAGTAGAAATATTTCAGGGCAGCCATTGATTGCTCAGGTGTATATGGTAATGAAGATATTGCAGCAGTAGGTGATATCACACCCATGTCTCTTATTTTCCCCGGAGCATGAGCCGAATACCCGTTTAAAGAGTAGCTGGAGGTAAGCCCCCAGCATTCAGATGAATATCCTTTGAATTTCTCAGGATTAAGGACACACCATTTGTAATTGATGAGCGACTGGTTAAGGTTCACTTTCCAGTAATCGGCATAGGTATCTGAAAGACCATGAGGGTCCAGCCCGAGATAAGTATAGTGCGACCAGAAGAGAGGTCCCCCATATTCTTCCAGGTCGTTATGCTTAAGCAACAGTGGTAACCCATAAGTAACCTGTTTTGACACTATATCACCGTTTCGTGCCCAGCCTTTGTGATATACAGCAGGATCGACAGGGAAAGTAGGAGAGGAGGCAGCCAATACATAAGTAATAAGACATTCATTGTATCCTTTTATTGGAAAATTCATGGCCCATGCGTAGTCAGGTGACCAGTGCCAATAGATACCATCTGTTCCTCCGCGGGTAAAGAAGTTCCAGTCTACACCTCTCCACAGCGAATCGATGCTGGCAGCCAGACGGCGTTCCTTCTCATTACCGTCTTTAAAATACTGTCTTGCAGTCAGCAATCCTTCAGTAAGGTATGACGTTTCAACAATATCAGCCCCGTTGTCTTTCTGACCGAAAGGCTTCACCCTGCCGGTCTCACCATAAAGCCAGTGTGGCCATGCACCGTGAAACCTGTCGGCTTGACCGAGGTATTTTACAATATGACTTATGCGTTCATAGCCCTGCTCGCGTGTTATGAATTTTCTCTCGATGCCAACGATGATAGACATAAGGCCAAAGCCTGTCCCGCCGGTAGTCACAACACTGAAGTCGTTTTCAGGATAGACACCGTCCATGTGATATCTCTCCCTGGCCATACCTGAGACAGGCTCAGCCCCGTCCCAGAAATACCTGAATGTTTTGTACTCAACGAGAGTAAGCAGTGAGTCGTCAGATATCCTTGCCGGACTGGATGTACTCTTCCGTGTATGACCGCACGATGCAACGACCAGACCGGCAAATATGAGTGACGTTATATATGATACTGTCCTGAATTTCATTATGCTAATAGCTGAATTTTAATTTTGTAAGACCTGCCTGTACTTCGGGGCACGACATAAAGAGGTTCCATACAAGACCGGTCCTGTAATTCTCAATCATCACAATCTGTGGCCCCTGATCAATTGCAAGATATGAATCTGCAAACCATGCATCATCAAGGTCAAAGGCATCTGTGAAGCCATATTGTCCCCAGATTTTATCCCCAAGAATATAGTAAAAAAATTTCATTGCCCGCAGCGATTCGTCAGGCGTATAAGGTATTGATGAGATCGCGGCAGTGGGAGCAATAACCCCCACATCGTTGGATGGTGAGCTTGCATTATAGCCTGTTTTTGTATCACTTGAGGTTAATCCCCAGCACTGGTTACTGTAACCATAATATTTCTGCGGGTTATCAATGCAATAGCTGTAGTTTATAAGAGTATGATTAACCGTCTGAACATGGTAACCGGCATATTGATCAGATAGTTTTGTGGGATTGAGTCCCAGGAATGAATAGTGTTCAAAGAAGAGTGGTCCTCCGTAGGCTTTTCCCAGTGGTAATATGTAACCATAATAAGAGTTATTGTTTTTTATTGCTCCGTTATTTGCAAATCCGTTCTCATA
>Ga0116171_10001117_pt1 | contig 27537 bp, 25 predicted proteins | sample AD_JPNHW2_MetaG_FD_89798 | JGI IMG/M metagenome (GOLD analysis project Ga0116171, IMG submission 89798) | Active sludge microbial communities of municipal wastewater-treating anaerobic digesters from Japan - AD_JPNHW2_MetaG | ecosystem: Engineered > Bioreactor > Anaerobic > Digestate | place...
TCATTGCCATGTTCCAGAAGGGGGATGCCCCGGACGAGATGCCAGAATACCGGCTCGCAGGCGCGGAGAATTTGTTGGAAGTCATGGTGAAAAACAAGCTGGCACAGAGCCGAAACCAGGCGAGAAGGCTGGTAGAGCAGCAGGGCGTGAAAATAGACGGCATAACCGTCGGGGATGTAACCCTGATTATTGACCAACCTTGTATCTTACAGGTCGGCAAACGCCATTACCTGCGTATCCTGCGTTGAGATTTCAGGGCGTCATCAGAGTCAGGAGCTGACTTCCGATTTGCTGGCTGAGGGCCGGTTCGCTGCCCTCAATCGCAACCGCGATTGCCAGTGGGACGCCGACCCACTGCGGGGTGCTGCCGCCGATATACCAGGTTAGCGTTTCGCCGCTTTCCAGTGCGGCATGCCCGTTCAGATACCAGATAGATTGGGATTCCGCCAGGAACTGGTTGCGAAGCTGCAGTGCCAGGTCGCTATTGAAGACCTCCAGCGCTGAAGTGTTCCCACCAAAAGCTACCCAGGCGCCGTTTTCGGACTGATAGCTGTTTACCAACTTCGGGGTGGGCTGCAGACCGTCATTAGTGAGGGCGGCTGCCATGAGCGCCATTTGCAGCGGGGTCACATTTGTCTCCGCAGCCGTTTGCAGCCACTCAGCCAAATCACCCCCTAAGGCCGGGTCCGGAGCAGCTTGCGCGGATTCGACCGCTACGGCTGGTTCGCGGAAGAATCCGAACGCCCGCATGATATCAGCCAACTCTTCCGGCGTTGTTCCGCGCAGCAGGTCTGCGGACGCGCTTTCACATCCGTATTGGAGCACATTCACGCGCGAGGATGCGGCTTTCATAGCCTGATAACAGGGCAGGTCCAGGCGTGGGGAGAGCTCAGGGATTTGATACCGGATTTGAGGGTCAGTCCAGGCGGCTGCCAGCGCGGGCAAATTCAGGAGCGTGCCGACGGGATAAGCCGCCTGCGTTGTGCGATTCAGCATGGGAGCGTCCTCGCGGCTCATCAAATCGTTGAAATCATCCTCCAGTGTGTTGGCATTGAAGTACGGATGGCTGGCGAGCGCGTAAATTTCGCCGGTCTGGGCGTTCAGGAGGACGAGCGCGCCTTTCTTTCCTTCCAGCAGCCTGTCCGCCGCCTGTTGGAGCGAAAGATTCAGATTCACCTTGACGTCCGAGCCCGCCGGGGGTTGGTTGTAGAGCAGTTGGTTTTTCCAGACTTCTGAAAAGGGTTTGCCGTAACCGCGCAAGAAGGAATACACACCGCGTTCCAGGCCGGATTGCCCGTAGAGTCCGTTCGTATAGCCTACAACGCTGCTGAGCGGTGGGTAGAGCAGCTCGCGGCTGTACGCGCCGGGCTCACCGGTAGTCACCGCTAATGGGTCGCCCGCAGTCGTGATAATGTTCCCACGCGGAGAATAGCGGTCGTAAACCGCCCAGCGCAAATTTTCAGGCCTGGAAACCAGCGTATCCCTGTTCCATACGGAAATCATGGCGTTCTTGCCTTGCAGGAGCACAAACAGCAGGATAAGCACTGCGGAGAGAAATTGGTAGGTAGAGTGCGAGCCTTCGGCGCTCATCCGTTTGCCCGGCTCAGCGCTCAGCCTGAGTAAAAGCAGGACGCAAGCCATGCAGGTCAGCAGGTTCGAACCCCCGTATGAAATAAAGGGGAGGGTGATGCCGGTGAGCGGCATCAGGCCCAGATTGCCGCCGATGATGAAGAATGACTGCAGCGCGAAAAACGCGGAAATCCCGAATGCCAGATAGCGGCCGAAGGTGTTTTTGGTGCGTCTGGAAATGGCCACGCCGCGCATGACCAGTAATAATATCAGCAGCAGGAGGGCGCTGGTTCCGAGCAAACCGGTTTCCTCCGCAATCGCGGAAAAAATAAAATCCGAAACCGCAACCGGGATAAACTGCGGGCTGCCAAGCCCGGGGCCGGTGCCAATCAGACCGCCGGAGGCGATGGCAATCTGGGCTTGCACCAGCTGGTATGAGGCGCCGGCCGGCTGCAGCCAGGGGTTTAGCCAAATATCCACGCGTGTGCGCACAATATCGAACAGGAAGTAACCCGCTGTTCCGGCGGTGATGATAAGCAGTGGAATGAGCCAGAGGAGGCGTCGGCGGTGGGTGGTGAGCGCCAGCATGAACAGAAACAAGACCGCGAAAAGCGTTGCGGTGCCTAAATCGCGCTGGATTACGAGGAGTACGCCGACCAGCGCGGTGATCAGCAGCGTGGGCAGGATGGAGGCGGCTATGGAGACGTTCGGCCGGATTTGATCCGCAAAGAACGCAGCCAGATAGACCAGCAACAGCAGCTTTAGCGGTTCCGAAGGCTGTAAATACACTCCGAACAGGTTCAGCCACAACCTGGGGCCAGAACCGCTGGGATTGACCCCGACAAACAAGGTCAGCGCCACCAGCAGCAGCCCGAGCGCCAGCCAGACGTACTTGTATTGCTTCAGAAGCGCGACAAGATCGCGAATTGTCATCCCGCCAATCATCACCAGAACGCCAACCAGGAACCACAGCAGCTGTTTTCCGCCCAGCGCGGGTGAAAGCCGCCAGACGGACAGCAAGCCCCAGCCTGTCAGCGCGCCGACCAGCGGAATCAGGGTCGGGTCGTGCCTGGGGAGGAGTTTGTTGGCCGCGAACTGCAGGGCGGCAATTCCCGCAGCCCAGCCCAGCAGCGGGAGCAGGTAGCGCAGTTCCGGCTGAAAATCGCTGGCGTGCGTTCGCACCGCCGGAGCTAAAGCCAGCGCGAACGCGTAAAACGATACAAAAAGGCCAACCAGCCACAAAGGCGCTGGCAGGGTCGCGGTCTTTTTGGGTGCTGCGGTCTCGCTCAAGGTTACTTCACGTACTTGGAGATCAGAAGCTGAAGCTTTTCGCGGGTTTCAGGTCGGATTTTCCCGGGGCTGGTAATAAGCGCGTCTTTCAGCGCGTCCTGGCAGGCGCAGGCGGGCGCGTCGGTTTCGGATTGTTCCAGAATGTCCACAAGCCGGATGAGCGCGCGCTGTGCCAGGTCTGTGTTCCTGGCCAGGGTGCGCACGACCATATCTACAGAAACAGGGTCTTCGCTGGTGTGCCAGACGTCGTAATCCGTGACGTGCGCCATGGTGGCGTAGCAGATTTCAGCTTCGCGCGCAAGGAAGACCTCCGGAGAAGCCGTCATACCGACCAGGGACATGCCCCAGGCGCGGAAGGTATTGGATTCAGCTTTGGTGGAGAAGCGCGGACCTTCGATGGTGATATATGCGCCGCCTTCGTGCACAGTGCCTCCTTCAGCCTTCAGCGCTTTGGCAAGCGCGGCGCTGAGATTTGGGCAGAAGGGCTCCGCCGTGCCAACATGCACCACCAGACCCTCCCCGAAGAAGCTGCGTTCGCGCTTGTGGGTGAAATCGAAGACCTGGTCCGGGATGACGACATCCCCGGGTGCGAATTTTTCCTGCAGGGAACCGCACGCGCTGACGCTGATAATTTTCGTCACACCAAGCTGCTTCAGGGCGTAGATATTCGCACGGTAGTTAACCTCCGAAGGCGAAATCGTATGCCCGATACCGTGGCGTGCCAGAAATGCCAGCGGTTTGCCGTGCACTTCGCCCAAAACAATCGGAGAGGAGGGCAAACCAAAGGGTGTATCGATGATTACCGTCTTTTTGTTTTCCAGACCTTCAAAAGCATACAGACCGGACCCACCGATGATGCCAAACGCGATCTTGCCAGCTTCCATGTTGACCTCTCTTTGATTTCAGGATAAAGGCTTGATAGAAATGTTGATGTCCACTTCACCGCAAAAAAGAACATCTCCATCTTTTACAACGACGGGCTCTTCCACGCGCAGGTCTTCCAGGTAAGAACCATTGGTGGATTTCAGGTCTTCATACCACCACTGCTGATGATGGTAACTGAAACTGCCGTGCAGGGACGACACCATTTCGTGCGGAAGTATAAAATCACACTCGGGAGCCCGGCCGACGGTGACCTTGGGAGTTATAAAAACTTGCGCGTTCGTGGATTCCATTACCGTGGATGAAAGGCTGAGCGGGGGAACAAGTTCCTGGACGCTTTGGGCTGCTTTGGTGACGGTAGATTTCCAAATCACCCACAAGCTGAGCCCCAGAAACCCATAGAGGGCAATCAGAAAGAGGATGCGTAAGACCAGCAGTATTCCGGCGTTCATGGCTTGGGCTGCGATTCAATCAGCGAGATTTTGGTTTCATCCGTACCCGGCAGCTCCTGGTTGTAGACCAGTAAAGTCTTCCCGAGCCGGATGACATCCCCGGGTTTCAGTACCGCGGTATGCACCTGGCGATTGTTGATGAAGGTGCCGCCTGTCGAGCTCAGGTCAAAAAGGAGGTATTTCCCCTGTTCCGCGCGCAGCTGCACATGGTCGCGCGAGATCATCGGGTCGTTGAGGACAATATCGCTGGTGGAGCGGCGGCCAATATTGATAACCGCTTTTTCAAGCGCCGCCTGCTCTTTTCCGTTGATAATCAGGTAGGCATGCGTGGGGATCGGTTCCTCCGCGAGCGGACGCGGGACGGTTTGCAGGCTTGTTTTGGCTTGCTGCCTGTCGCCATGGGCGTAATCGACATGGATAGCAATGGCTTCAGCGCTCAATTCGGGGTCAGCAATCACTTTGATGCGTGGGCTTTGCAGAAATGTGTAACCCTGCTCCGCCCAGTAAGCTTCGAGCTCTCGCGCGGCATCGTCCAAAGCCGGCCGCGCGCTTTGCCAGGCATCCCATTTATCCGGGCTGATGAGAATATCGATGAGGTCCGGAGCGCGGTGGGTGTTGGGGGGTTGGGCGGCAATCTTTTCGGAAATCAGAGCGACCAGCTGGCTGCTGAGTGAACTGGCAAGCCCCGGATAGAGGATCCGGTCCAAAGTGCCCTCAAAAAGCGCGCGCAGCTTGTTTTCAATGGTCTCCAGGAGCATATGCCTTCCCTTCTATCAGGATTATACCAACGAACGCGTACAGGCTGAGCGCACTGAACGCTTCTCAGTGATTCCTCAGTAACCTGGGGAGGCCGGTGCGCTTGCACCAGGCCCGCTATTTGCCAGGCAGATTCACAGCGCGTAAATCGGATTGCTGAAAATCCAGGCGCGGTGCATGCCCAGATAATCCAGATAGACCTCCGCGCGGTAGCTGCCTGGCTCCTTGGTCAGGTAGGTCAGCACTTCGCGGTCCGTGTGCTCTTTCACCACGGTGCCGTTGCGCAATAAACGCACGTGCGTGCGCGCGGGCAGCCGCACCTGAAAAGTAAGTCCGTCTTCTGCTGAAACCTGGTCGCCCATCCAGAATGTGCCTTCGTTGCTGTTCACCGTGAAGCGGAAACCGCGCGCCGAACGCGGCAGGTCGTACGCGATGAAAGAATGTCCGGCTCGCAGCGCGTCGTAAATCAAGGCCTTATCCTGGGTCAGGTTGCCTGTCAGAGGTTTGGGGAGCAGCAGGTGGTTTGTAATCGATCGGAATTGCTGCTCGTATGGATAAAGCACAACGCGCAGCGGGCCTTTGCGGATTTGCATTTCGTGCGCGTCCGCCCCGCCGACTGCTACGATAGGTTTGTTGTGTTTCAGAATGAGTTCATCCCATAGTTTCAGGGTGGCTTCCAGAGGGCGGAAAGTCATCAGTTGGGGGAAGAAGGCGTGCAGCACCGTCTTTGGCAGGCTGGTGGCGCGCGTCTTGAATTCGCTCATCTGGTTCCACAACTCAATACCGGTAAAGCCGCTCACCTGCCAGTCCTCCCAATTGAAGGCAGCTTCGCCGAAGGCAGGCAGCGCGTCTTCAATCGGGTGAGCGATAAATGTCAGTCCGCCCGAAGCGCCGGCCTGATGGATTAGCTGCTGCGGGTCCGGGGCAAAACGGGCAAGTTCGCGCGTGCTGCCAAAAATCAGCAGGTGGTTTTTGCCTTTCGGGAGGGTTTGGTCGTGCACTTCCTCCCCGACCAGGGTGAGCAGCCGTTTTTTGCCTTTTTGCAGGTAGCCTTCCATGCCCTGCACCCACACGTTGTGGTCGGAAACCAGGATTGCATCCAAGCCGGCTTTTAGAGCAGCGGCGGCTAAATCCGCGTGCTTTCCATTCCCATCAGAATACACTGTGTGCATATGTAGGGCGACAATGATTTCTTCCATTGCTTACCTCAAGCGTCCATCTGACATCGTGTTCTGATTATATCCTCTGGCGCGGGTAGGCGGTTGGATCCTGTAGGTTTGCTGTCAAGGCTGAATAGAAATGTCCTGATTTGTGGATGATGTCGTCAGGGCGGTTTTTTTCCCTCGAAACGAATCGCCCCATTTCTTCTTTTCGAACATGTTTCACGCATGCCCTATCCCTGACACTTATCCGGCGGCATGCGGCTCGATATTGCCTCGGCCAAGCCGCTGGGGAAGAAAAAAAGGTCTGATAGAATCAAAAATCAAGTCCCAGTCTCAGCAATGGTCATCCGAATCAGATGTTAAAATTCGTTCTTTGGGACGGAGAGTACGGATGAAAAGGCTGCTACTCCCGTGTATGTCAGGGTGTGATCCTTCCTTTGTTAAAAAACCTGGAGGTATCGAATGAGGTTTTCACAGCTCCTAATCAACATTCGGAGATTTCTATTTTGCTACTTTAGGACATTATCATGTTGCTCTTACAATCCTGTGGGTTTGTCTACAGTTTAATCTGCCATCTGATATAATAGCTATTTGACGTTTTTACCGCTTTAGGTATAATCTTTTTGTTATTTGCCGGAGGTTGAATTGAACAGTTTTCTGAATATCGCGATTATGATCACATCCGTTGCCCTGATAGCAAGCATTCTCTTGCAGAGTAAAGGCATCGGCCTTGGCAGTCTGGCCGGCGGCGATACTGGCGGCGTTTACACCAAACGGCGCGGTGTTGAACGGGTGCTTTTCTTTGTGACGATTGGTCTGGCGGTCCTCTTTGTTGTTTTGGCTTTGGTCAGTGTGCTCATTTCCGGATAACCCCTTTCACAACGGTTTGACGGCGTTTCAACAATTCCACACGGAGGTTAAAGACGACTCGCCAGTCTTGGCGGTTGTCTTTTTTTAAACTATGAGAAAATTTCGCTGGCAGCTGCTGATTATCCTGTTGACTGGCCTGGTGGTAGGTTTGCTGCTGGTTTTCCAGCAGGGGACAAACTTGCCTGAAGCGCAGAACATCCCCAGCCCGGTCACCGGCGGTATTTACACAGAAGCCTTGGTCGGGAATTTCCTGCGCCTCAACCCCATCCTGGATATGGTCAATCAGGCGGATAAGGACGTAGACCGCCTTCTGTTCAACGGCCTGGTCCGCTTTGATTCCAGCGGTATGCCCCAACCGGACCTGGCGGAAACCTGGAGCTACTCCAGCGATGGCACGCGTTTTACCTTCAGCTTGCGCGCGAATGCCTACTGGCATGACGGACGGCCGGTGACCACGCAGGACGTGGTTTACACGATGGGGCTGCTGCGCGAAGAAAATGAGTTGATTCCCCCTGACCTGCGAGCTTTCTGGTCAGAAATTCAGGTTACCGCGCTTTCCGATACGATTGTCGAATTCGCGCTCCCCGAAGCATTTTCTCCCCTTCTGGATTATCTCAGCGTCCCGCTGCTGCCCTCGCACTTGCTGGGCAATCTGACCCTGGCTGAATTGGTTGACCACCCGTTCAACACTGCGCCAATCGGCACCGGACCCTACAAATTCAACCGCTTTCTGGTAAAAGACGGTCTGGTCAGCGGGGTAGACCTGCTGGCGAATCAGGATTATTACCTGGGCAGGCCGTACATTGACGAGGTGGTCTTTCAGTATTACCCCAGCATGCGCGCAGCCTGGACTGCTTTTCAGGGCGGCGAGGTGGACGGGCTTGGTGGCGTCAGCAATGATATTCTGCCGGAAGTTCTGGCAGAACCAGGGCTGAACCTCTTCTCCACACGGGAACCGCGCCTTAGCATGGTCTTCCTGAACCTCAATAATTCCGCCAAAGATTTCTTGCAGGACCCTGAGTTTCGTCAGGCGCTGATGCTTTCCATAAACCGGCAGGCAATCCTGGATAAGGTCTTGCTCGGTCAGGGGGTTTTGGCGCACGGACCGATTCTACCGGGCAGCTGGGCTTATTATGCCGATCAGGGCAGTTATTCCTTTGACCCGGACCTGGCAGCACAAAAAATCGCGGCACTGGGCATCACGCGCAGCGAGGCTGGCACGCTCACGACGGCGGAAGGCGTGGAAGTGCGAATCATCTTGCTCACCCCGGACGATGAACTGCACATGCAAATCGCGGATTCTATCAAACAGGGCTGGGAATCGGTGGGTGTGGCGGTGGATGTGCTTTCCATGCCTTATGCTGACGTGATAGCCAGGCTTGACGCGCGTGATTTTGACGCCGCGCTGGTGGAAATTGATCTGTCCGGCACTCCGGACCCGGATCCCTATCCTTTCTGGGCGCAATCCCAGGCCCAGAGCGGGCAGAATTACTCCCAGTGGAACAACCGTTCAGCCAGCGAGTATCTGGAACAGGCACGCGTCAGCAATGATTATAATCTGCGGACTAAGCTGTACCGCAACTACCAAATCTTGTTTCATGATCAGCTGCCCTCCCTGCCGCTTTTTTACCCGGTCTACAACTACGCCATCCGGGACACCATTCTGAATGTAACCATTGGTCCAATCTACGAAGCCAGCGACCGGCTGAATGCCATCAATACCTGGTTCATTCTCGCGGGGAATGCCCCTGAAGGCGAATGAGCATGGCCGCCCGCAGAGCACTCGCGCGTAAACCGGGCTGCACCAGCCTGATACGGGAAGAAAACGTCTCTAAGGCGGACCCGCGCTTGCGCGCGATCGGCGCGATTGACGAAGCAAGCGCCAGCCTGAGCCTGGCGAAAGCTTTTTTGCCTGGCGAGCCTGAGAAGGCCGCACTTGAGACCTGTCAGGAGCATCTTTCGCTCATCATGGCGGGTCTGGCGGGCTGGAAGCAGGCTGACTTCCCGGAAAGTGCGGCGCGCGCGCTGGATTGGCTGGAAGCTTTATTGACTGAAATGGAAAACAGTGTGGAACTTCCCGGCGGGTTTCTGCACCCTGGTAAGTCGCCGGCTGAAGGCGCGCTGGATCTGGCGCGGGCTGTCGTGCGTCGGGCGGAGCGCGAAACGGTCGCATTGGCGCAGTCCGAATCAGGGGCGGAGCTGCCCGCGGACGTGCTTACTTATCTGAACCGACTGTCGTCTTTATGCTTCTTGCTGCTAGCCGCGCAAATCGCCGGGCAAAAACCCGAATAAGCAGGACGGCGGCTGCATGATAGGTACCTTCATTAACGTCGCGGCAATCCTGTTGGGTGGGCTGCTCGGGCTGACTGCCGGGAACAAAATCCCTGCCAAATTTCGTCAGACGATTGTTTCAGGCCTGGGTTTGTTTACCCTCGCGTATGGGGTGTATCTCTTTACGGAAACCCGCAACATGCTCATCCCCTTGGGTGCGCTAATTCTGGGCACGATTGTGGGCGAGTGGCTACGACTTGAAGAACGCCTGGAAAATTTGGGCGCTTTTTTGCAAGCCAAATTTAACCACGCGGAAGGCTCCGGCAGCGCGGATGCACAGCGTTTTATCAACGGCTTTGTTGCCGCCTCCCTGCTGTTTTGCATTGGGCCGATGGCGATATTGGGCTCCATTCAGGATGGTTTGAGCGGGGATTTCCAGATGCTGGCGATAAAATCGCTCCTGGACGGGCTGACGTCGGTGGCGTTCGCGTCGTCGCTGGGGGTGGGCGTACTCTTTTCGGCGTTACCGGTGCTGGTGTATCAAGGCGGCATCAGCCTGCTGGCGCGCGCGTTGGGGCAGGGTTTTGATGCTTCGGTCGTGGCTGAGATGACCGCGGTCGGCGGGGTGATTTTGACAGGCATCGCGATCAGCAGTCTGCTGGAAATCAAGAAGATCCGCACGGGCAGTTTCCTCCCCGCGCTGGTCTTTGCTGTTCTGATTGTGCTGGGCTTGAACGCGATGGGCGTTTCCTACTAAAGTCCAACTTCAGCTGCGAACTGATTCAAAAAAACGCCTGGCGGGCAAGCAGCCGGGCGTTTTCTGTTGCAGGTCTATGCTATCTCAGCAGCGCGGCGTCTACGGTTTCATCCAAGGTGTCCATGTAGACGATAGTCCCATTGACAGAGAATTGCGGGGTCGAATCAATCCCGAGCGAATTGGCATAGCTCATGATCTCATCAAGTTTGGCCAGGTTCGCGTCGGACTGCAGGCAGGCGCTGAACTTATCCGTGTCCAAATCCAGTTGGCCGGCGTAATCGATGAGATTGGCTTCCGCGAATGCGCCCGTATAGGTTGAGTAAGTGAACAGGAGTTTCTTGTACTGCCACATTGCGTTTTGCTCGGCGGCGCAATAGGTTGCTTCGGCTGCGTCCGCGGAATCCTCTGCGAGGAAAGCGTAGTTGTGGAAGGTGAGGTATACCTTGCCAGTATCCACATATTTTTCGATGAAATCCGCTTCATAGTTCAGCGCGAAGTTTTGGCAGTGACTACAGCGGAAGTCTGAGAACTCCTCCACTTTCACCGGCGCGTTGGGGTCGCCGATGGAGAAGCCGTCCTGCATATACAACTGGTCTTTATCAAGTGTCCACTTGGGGAGCATCACCAGCAGGAAGACTGCCAGCGCTGCCGCGCCAAGCACAATCAGAAGCGTGACCGTTTTCTTTTTGGAGGCTTGCTTGCGCTGTTCGCGCAATTTTTCTCTTTGGGATTGTGTTCCGGGCATAAACAGACTCCTCTGGTAAGAATAAAACAGATTTTGCCACAGCCGCGCCGAATTGTAAAGCGAACTGCATCAGGAAGCCGAAACAGCGCGGATAAGCACGGGTATCAGCCGTCCTTCCTGCCGGAAGCCCAGCCGCTTGTAAAGCTTTAGGGAGGCGGCGTTGTTCGTCTGGGTGTTCACGGTGAAATCCGTGCTGCCGCGCGATTCCGCTTCGCGGATGGTATCCAGCGCCAGGTCTGAACCAACGCCCTGCTGCTGTGCCTGCGGCAGCACAGCCAGCCTGGCCAGGTGGGCGCTGTCAAAGCTCGCCGCGGTCATCTGGTACCCGACCAATTTGTCCTCTAAAAAAGCCGCGGTGCTGTAGGAACAAGCGCGAAAGGCAGCCTGCAGCGTCTTCGTGTTCAGCTGCCAGGGCGGGCTGAAAGCGGCATGGTCCAATTCCTCAATTTCGGGGAGGTCGTCCGCTGTTATCGGACGGATGCTGAGCCTGGGGTGCGGCTTGACTGGGGGTGTAAGCACGCCAGTCCGAATCAAGGTGATAATCTGCGTGTACCCGGCAAAGCCATGGTCGCTAAAAAGCTGCTCGTGCCAGCTTTTGAAGGAGAGGGTGAAGAGCGCCGGCACGCCGGCCGCTCGCAAGTCCGCGAGCGCGCGCTCCAGGAGGTTCGTAAAGTATCCGGAATGCTCTCCGTCAGATTGGGAGAGGAAAAAGCGCAGCCAGGCGGCACTGTGGTTCTCCGGTTCGCAGGAAATGAGTGCCTTGACCTGGGATTCGTCTATCAGAGTGTAACAAAACTGTCCCTCCAGGCGCTCGCGGTCTGAAATCCAATCCAGGTTGGAGAACGATAGCGGCGCGGAGTTCAGGAAAGAGACCAGCGCGCTTTTCGGATAAGCACTGGCTGGTAATATTAGCGGGACCATAGTTCGTACCTTCTGCTCATGGCTTCTGTGCGCTGAGGGAGAATCCGTGCCGGGGTTCCAGCTCAGCGTTGGAAAACTACCCTGCCGTCCACCAGGGTCATCTCCGGAGCAAGCTGCCACAAATCCTGCGGGTTCATGCGGAAGGGATCACGGGGGAGGACAATCAGGTCGGCGCGGTACCCTGAGGCGATACGCCCAAAGCTTTGCCCCAGACCGCAGGAACGGGCGGGGTTTCCTGTGTAAGCATCCAACGCCTGGGCCAGGCTGATGCGCTGTTCCGGGTACCAACCTTGCGCGCCCGGCTCTCCGCTGACGCGGCGGCGGGTAACGGCGGCATGTAAGCCCAGGAAGGGATTGGCGGATTCAACCGGCGCGTCGGAACCAAAAATAAGCTGCGTCCCCTGCTTGAGGAGCGCGGAAAAGGCATAGGCGTTAACCGAGCGGCTTCCCCAGTGCTGGTCGGCAGTGAACATGTCCGAGGGGGCATGGATAGGCTGCATAGAAGCAATTACGTCCAGCGCTTTCAGACGCGGCTGGTCCTCGGGTGTGATGAGCTGCACATGTTCGATGCGGTGCGGCAAAGGCGGGCGGCCGTTTTCCCGCTCCCAGGCGCGCAGACGTTGGTACCCGTCCAACACAGCGCGCACCGCCAGGTCCCCGATGGCGTGGATAGCCAGAGGAAAGCCCACAGCGGCGGCGTTTAAGCCCTGCGCGTAAACTTCGTCGGCGTCCATCAGCAGGATACCCGCGCTGTCCGAGTTTTCGTAGGGGGAGAGCATCGCCGCGGTCTGGGGGCCCAAAGCGCCGTCAGCGAAGTATTTGAGGGAGCCCAGGAAAAGGTGTTCCGTGCCGCTGCCGCTGCGCAGCCCCTCCGCGGCGATATCCGCCAGGCGCTCGGCGTGCAAGTTTTTGCGCACGCGCAAGAGAAGCTCACCGGCGGCGTCCAGGGCTAACAGGGCTTGAAAGCAATCCCAGCGGTCAAAGTCGTGCACGCTGGTGAGACCGTAGGAAAGCAGCAGTGCCTGGGCGTGCTTAAGCATGCTCTCCAGCCTTTTGCCTGCCAGCGGGGGGACGACTGCGTCCACCAGCTGCACGGCGTTTTCCAGCAGGATGCCGGTAGGTTTGCCTTGCGAATCCCGCAAAATACGCCCGCCGGCGGGGTCAGCGCTGCTTATGTCGATGCCAGCGGCGCGCAATGCCGTTTCATTTGCCCAGGAAGCGTGCAGAGATTTGGCGTAGAGCACCGCAGGATGCCCGGCGCTGACCTGTTCAAGTTCGGCGGCAGTGCCGTAATTGGCCGGTTCCCACGCGTTCTGGTTCCACCCGTAGCCGATGACCCACTCACCCTGGCTCAGGCCGCGGCTTTTCGCTTCCACGCGCGCCAGGCATTCCGCCAGCGAGCCAGTTTCGCAGTCCACGGCTGCCAATTGCTCCGCCAGAAATGCCAGGTGCAGGTGGGAATCCACCAGACCGGGCCAGACAGTCTGCCCCTGCAGGTCGATTTGCCGGCATGAATGGCGCAAGCCTGAGCTGAATTCCTCAGGGAAGGCAAGGGCGCTGATGACGCCGTCCTCTACCAGCGCGGACTGCAGGAGTGTTTGGCTGCCGCTGCCCTGATAGAAATAACCGTTCTTGAGCAGCACGCGCTCAGTCATTTAACCCTAACGCGTCCGTGATTCCATTGAGTTCTTCGTCGGAATAGTAGTAGATGGTAATGCTTCCGCCCTTTTTCCCGGACTGTAAGTTCACTTTTGTGTTGAAGAACTGGCGAAGTTTATTTTCCAGCGCCTGCAGTTCGGCCGATTTGCCCGGTTCTATCTTTTTTCTGGGCGCCTTCCCGAGCAGCTTTGTAATCAGGAGCTCCGTCTGACGCACATTGAGCCCAAGGTTCAGGATTGTTTCGAGCGCGGCTTCAATGGCGCGCGTGGAATTGAGCGCCAACAGCGGTCGGGCGTGCCCTTCCGTGATTAAGTCGTCCTGCAGTGCTTGCTGAACGCTGGCTGGGAGGTTGAGCAGACGCAGGGTATTGGTCACGGCGGCGCGGCTTTTTCCGACCTTTTGGGCAATGTCCTCGTGAGTGAGGGCGAATTCGTTCAGCAGGCTTTGGTAGGCGTGGGCGCGTTCCAGCACGTTGAGATCCTCACGCTGCACGTTCTCCACAATCGCGAACTCCAACTGCTCTTGCAGGGTGGCGCTGCGCACGATTGCGGGCACTTCCTGCAGGCCGGCCAGGGAAGCTGCCCGCCAGCGGCGTTCGCCAGCGATGAGTGTGTACCGCTCCTCGCCTTCATTCTGCACCAGGATCAGCGGCTGCAAAATACCGTGTTCCTGGATGGAATTCGCCAGTTCCTGCAGGCTTTCTGCTGAGAAGGCTTTGCGCGGCTGTCTGGGGTTCGGGGTAATCTTGTCGATTGCGATCTGGACCACCTGATTGGCTGGCAGGGAGGAGTAGCTCTCTTGCTGCCATGTGGGAATCAACGCATCAAGTCCTTTGCCAAGGCCGGTTTTTCGTGCCATGCTGTTACTCCTGTACCTCGGGGATATGCACGCCGTTGGAGCTGAGCAGCTCCATCGCCAGAGCCCGGTACGCTTTTGCTCCGTTCGATTCGGGCGCGTAAACTGAAATGGGCATGCCAAAAGAGGGCGCTTCCGCGAGTCGGATGCTGCGCGGGATGAAGGTGTTGAACACCCGGTTCGGGAACACGCGCTGAACTTCGCTCATCACGTCCGCGGAGAGGTTGGTGCGCCCGTCGAACATGGTCAGCACCACGCCTTTAATGTCCAGCGTCGGGAAAAGCCCCTGCCGTACGCGCCCGAGCGTCTGTGTGAGCTGACCGAGGCCTTCCAGAGCCAGATACTCGCACTGCACCGGAATGATTACCCCGTCGAAGGCGGCGATCAGCCCGTTCAAAGTCAGCAGACCGAGGGAGGGCGGGCAGTCGATCAGGATGTAATCATAGCGGGAGCGCAGCGGGTCAATTAACTTGCGCAGGCGGGTTTCGCGCTCCGGCAGGTCAATCAGTTCAATTTCAGCGCCAGCCAGGTTAGGGGAGGAGGGCAGCAATGAAAGGTGAAAGCGCGCGTTGTGCAGGATATGGTCCGCAGCAGGCTGGTCACCAATCAGCGCTTCATAGATGCCGTTTTGGACGCTGTTTTTATCAACGCCCAGGCAGGAAGTGGCATTCGCCTGCGGGTCAATATCCACCAAGAGGACGCGCTGTTGGAATGCACCCAAATACGCGCCGAGGTTGATACTGGTGGTGGTTTTCCCGACACCGCCTTTTTGATTCACGATGGTATAAACTTTGCCCATACTTTCCTGTCAGATGATTTGTGTAAGCGCGGCGGAAATCTCCACGCTGGTGGGAGTGCTGTGGAAATGCCTGCGGGTGACGGAGGCAGCCGCCAGGCGCACCGCGAAACGGGCTGCCTCCCAGGGGTCCTGGGTGGAATACAGGCGGTGGAAAAAGCACGCGGCAAAAATATCACCGGCGCCGGTATCCTCTGCCAACGCGACTTTTGGAGCCGGAAAGCGGCGCACATCACCGTTCCAGTAAACCCGCGCGCCTTGATCGGATTCTGTGACTGCCAAGAGGTGGCACATGCTGGCCCACTTTTCCACTTTTTTCTCGTCGTTGCGCAGGTCTTCCAGGCTCAGAACCACCGCGTGGGCAGCCTGTAAAAGCTTCGGGCTGTACGTCCAGTCCACTGGGAAAACCCGCCCGTCCTGCGCAAAACTCCGCAGCCAACCCTGGGGGGTGAGGCACAGCAAACTGCGCGGAAAGGCAGTATAGATATCGGGGTCAATCTCTGCGGCAACCGGGCCCAGGTGTACGATTGGTGAGTTCTTCCATTCTTCCGGCACCGACGAAGCGTCCAGGCGGCGGGCGGAGTGGTACATATACTGCAGCCGACCGGAATCGGTGGGAATGTTGCGGAACACCGTGCTCTGGGCGGCAGGCAGCGTGCGCACCTGTATGCCAGCGTAGGCATCCAGGTCGGTATCCGCGGCGCAGCTGGTGAGGATGCCTACCCGCCGGCCGAGCGCTTTGGCTGTCAGACCAGAATAGCTGACGGTTCCGCCGGGGCGGTACGTGCCGTCGTCCAGCAAGTCCTGGGTGATGTGTCCGATGACAAGGTAATCGATAGGTTCTGACGTGGATAATTCCATGCGCCTGTTTTGTCCGCTCATAAATTGTTCAAAAAATTATAGCATGGTTCACCCCTGGGTACCGGGGCTTGACCGTTTTCTGCCCGGCCGCCTTGAGCGCCAGCTGTGGGGGAGCCAGCCCGCCAAACTGAAAATGATTGTGATAAGATTTTAGATGAGCCTCCTGTTGGAGTATGACTGCATGGAAAAAGATATCACTACCTACCAAAAAGCCCTGGAAGACTTTAAAAAAGCGCGTTCCAAAGCTGCGCTGCAGCGCTTTTGGGCAGGCATCCGCGGAAAGTCGCTGGACCTGCTCCCTTATGATGAGATATCCGCAAAATTGCAGGCGTTCAATAAGGTTGACCGCGGGCTGCAGACGGTAAAACTGAAAGACATTGTCGGCAGCGTCGGCAGAAATGAGGATTTTGACCGCAATTTCCTTCCTTTAAATGACGCTGATATCATCCGCTGGGCGCAGGTGAAGACCGCAATGACCAGCCCTACCGGCGCCGGCCTCCCTCCGGTGAGCCTATATAAAGTTGGGGACGCGTATTTTGTGCTGGACGGCAACCACCGCGTTTCGATTGCCAGGGAAATGGGATTGGACGCGATTGAGGCTTACGTTACCGAAATTTACACGCGCGTGCCTGTTTCCACGGACATCACCGCGGAGGATCTGCACATCAAAGCGACGTATGTCGGGTTCCTGGAAAAAACCCGGCTGGACCAAATCCTGCCGGGCGTCGATTTCAGCCTGAATCAAACAGAGAACTATCCCCTGCTTGAAGAGCATATTGCCGTCCACCGCTATTACATGGGCATCGAACAAGGGCGGGAAATCCCATACGAAGCAGCCGTACTGGATTGGTACGAACATGTATACCAACCAGTGGTGGAAATGATCCATTCTTCGGGCCTGCGCGAGGAATTCAAGCATCTGACGATCACCGATCTCTACCTGTGGGTGCTCGACCAGCAGTCCATTTTGCAGGAAGCGCTCGGCATTCCAATCCGCTCAGCGCATGCCGCGGAGTACATGGCGCTGCAGGAAGGCAAGACGATGAGACCTCCAACCTCACCGACTGAACAGCACTTTGAGGAAACGGTGTTTTCTGACTCCGCCAAAGCGGCATTTTCCCTGCCGTATGTGCAGGATAATCCGGAAGGATGCCTTTTCCGCGACATTCTGGTGGCAATCGGCGACCATGACGATTATTGGAAGGCGCTCGAGCAGGCTGTCTTGATAAACCTCTGCCAGGTCGGACATGTGCGCGGTCTGCACGTCATCAGCCCCAGCGACACGCTTGATGATACTGCCCACCAAATGATGGAGCTGCGTTTTGAAAAGCGTTTGGCTGAGATGGGGATGAGCGGAAAGCTCCTGATCGTTTCCGGGGAGATTACCAACAAGCTGAGCGAACACAGCTTGCTTTCGGATTTGCTGGTGCTGCGTCTGGCTTTCCCACCGACCGGCGGAATCCTGGACAGACTGACATCGGGCATCGGGTCCATCCTGCACAGCGCCAAACGGCCTGTCCTGATTGTCAAGGAGCAGGCGCTGCCGTTCGAACGAATGATGGTCGTATACAACGGTTCGCCCAAAAGCAAAGAAGCGCTGTTCGTGGGGGCGTACTTTGCCGGGCGTTTTGATACGAAATTGTGTTTATTCACACTTGATGACGGTACGCCTGACCTTGAGTCGGAAACGAGCTACGCGAAAACTTATCTGCGAAAATTGAACCTGGATTTTGAGTTCATTTTGCGGAAAGGCGGGAACTTAGCCGAAGCAGCGCTGGAAGAGGCGGCCGCGTTCGGAGCGACCACAATCGTCCTGGGGGGATACAGCGGGAATTCCCTGTTCGACCGATTGTTCGGGTCCACCATTGACAATTTGCTGCAAAAAACCGAGCTGCCGGTATTAATCTGCCAATAGCGGCAGGCGCCTGATCACCAGTTCGGTAATATCGTCGCTGAGGGGCACCTCCCGGCGGAAACTCGCAAGGTCTTCCGCGACCGCGTCCAGCAATGCACCTGGCGAAAGAGCCGCGCAGCGCTGGAGTACTTTCTGGTAGCGGGTCATTCCGTAAAAACTGCCAAGCTTATTGAACGCTTCAGTAACACCATCCGTGAACAGCACCAGACCGCAGCCAGGTTCAATCGCAAGAACGCGCTCAACGTAAACAGCATCCTCGTAGATGCCCAGCGCGGTCCCGCCTCTTTGCAGCGGGCTGGCAGTTTTGGTTTTCGGGTTCAGCAGGAAGGGCGGCAGATGGCCTGCGTTGGCAAAGGTCAGGCGGTGGTTTAGCGGGTCGAGTACCCCGTAGAAGCAGGTCACAAAAAAACCGCGCTGGGAATCCAGCTGCAATAGTTGGTTTACCCGCTCCAGTGTTTTGGCAGGCGAGTCGGATTCCAGGGCGACCGCACGGATGAGGGTGCGCGTGACGGTCATGTACAGGGCCGCGGCAATGCCCTTATCCGAGACGTCCGCGATGACCATCCCATACGAGCCGTTCCGGAGCGCAAAGATATCATAAAAATCGCCGCCAACCTGCCTGGCAGTCTGCCAGCGTACGTCCAGCTCGTAGCCATTGATTTCGGGCAGCTTCTCCGGAAGGAAAGTCTCCTGGATTTGGCGCGCCAGATGGAATTCCTGCTCCACGCGCTGCTGGTCGGCCTTTACCTTCTCCAGGCGTTCATTCTGGATGGCGAAGGAGATTTGTTGGGCCACTCCGTTCAGGAGCTCCATGCGGCGTTCCCGTTTGGGTATGTCCGGGTCGCGGCAGATCAGAACGCCGTAATCCTCCCCGCGCATGGCAAGCTTGTAAATCAGATAGACCGAGTTGGAGGCTTTTATCAGCGGTGAGTCCGTGTCGGACTCGCTGCGCAGTGCGTCATTCGCCAGCAGGTTGTATGTTCCCCGGACCTCATCGGACCTGACAAGGTTGGGCTTGCCATCCTCAGAACCGGGGATGAACGGGAATTCCGCCCTGGGGATGCGCGCGCCGTAAAGACGCTCCAGCTGCCACGGGTGCAGTTGTTCTGAGGCGGCGTGTTTCAGTTCGTAGGAATCTTCCTCTGGCAGCCACCTGAACGTGGCGCACCCTTCCACGCCAATCAGCATATGCAGGACGTAATAAATCCGGTCCATGGCTTCCACCAGGTCGGGTGTGGTCACGATGGTTTGTGAGACTTGCAGCAATACTGAGGAGATATAGGTTTCTTCCTGGCGGGAGTTGAGCAAATTGATGTTCTGCGCGCTGACTGCCACCTGCTGCGCAATCCCCTGCAGAATGGCGTATTTCTGGCGCCCCAGCACACTTTCCGGCGGGGCGGGTTGGTATGCGTCTGTGCTGGCATGCAGCAGGAAACCCAGCAGTTCCTCGTGCGCGATGAGCGGGAGCAGCAAAATTGTGTCTTCGGGCTCCAGGCCCAGCATCGCGCGCAGATCGGGCTCACACTCCTCGGCCGGGAATGCCATGGGTTCCAATTTCTCGGCAGCCTGGACGAATACCTTTGGCCTGCCGACCCGTGAAGGAAGCGTGGTATTGAGTGTCTTCAGGTCCTCGCCGAACACGCCTTGCAGGTAATAGCTGCGCTCCTCCGGTTCCAACAGGAAGACCGCGCCCTGCTTACCGCCAATCAGGAGCGTGATGAGCTGGCCAATCAAATCAGTCAGTTCATTGATACGCGTCAGGGATTGGGTGGCTTTGGCAACCTGCAGCAGGATAGTAGAAATCCAGTTTTGGTCTCTGGATTCCTGCGCGAGGCGTTCGTTCTCCACCGCGATACCGGCATAGCGGGCGAAGGAAGCGCTGATGCTCACGGATTCCGGACCGTAGCGGTTGGCGGTGGCATGGTGCAACGTGAGGACGCCCAGCTGCTTGCCGCCGGCGCTGAGCGGCGCGCTGAGCGCAGAAAAGCCGTCAGGGAGTCTGAGGGCTTCCGCCAGAGGGTCCGGTTTGCCCGAATTTTGCCGCACGACCGGCTCATTCCGGCTGAGCGCTTCAGGGTACCAGGCCAGCTCGCCGCTCAGGCAGTTTTCCAGGTGAGGGTGCTCGGCAGTCCGCTGGGATTTGTAGGCTGCCAGGTTCAAGCAGCCCGGCGCTTCCCCGCTTTTCCGGGGCGTTTCATCCAGCAGCCAGATCGCGGCCGCGTCGCAGGGAAGTACGGCGCTAATGCTCTCCAGGATGAAGTCGAATTTTTCCTCGAGCGCGGAGCTTTCCGTCAGCTTGCGCGCCACGCTCTGCAGGCTTTCAGCCACACGGCTGCGCCATTTTTCGGCGTTGTACAGCTTGGCGTTGCGTATAGCTATAGAGATGCTGGCTGAAAGCGTGGAGAGCAAGTCGATCTCCGCTGCGTCGAAAGCGTTCGTTTTGGCGCTCTGCACATCCAGCACGCCAAACACCTCCCGGTTGAACGCCAGCGGGATGCAAAGCTCGGAACCGCTGTGTGCGCCGATGATCGGGCTGGGCATGTATTCCGGGTCGCGGCGCACGTTACTTGCCAGATGAATGCGATTTCTGCGGACCGTCAGGGGGATGAGACCTTTTGGAGCGTCAAGCTCGAAGGAGACCTTATGCTCACGGTACTTTTTCGCGCGCGAACCGCTGCCAGAGTGAAAATCAATCGTGTTCCGCACGCGGTCCAGCAGGAAAATATGTACAAACGGGTATTTGAGCTGGCTGTGAATCATCTGCGCGACTTTATTGAGCAGTGTGTCCAGGTCCAGGATGCTGGAGATGGCTTCCGTCAGACCGGCAATCACGTCGCGTTGTTCGGTGCGTTCTTCGAGTTCCGAATAGAGCCTGACTTTGTGCACCGCCAGGCCGATGCTGTCCGCCAGCGCGGAAAGGACGACCATGTCCTCTTCCGTGAACACATCCGGCTGGTCGGATTGAACATCCAGCACGCCCAATACGCTCCCGCCAGCCTTGAGCGGAAGCGCCAGCTCAGCTTTCGTCTCGGGCAGGGATTCGAGGCGCCCGTAGCGCGGTTCCTTGCTCACATCGTTTGCCAGCAGAGCCCGGCCGCTCTGAGCGACGTGACCGACGATGTGGTCGCCCAGGCTGATTTGCGTACCTGCTGGAAGTTCAAACGCAGGCTGATCGGAATTTTCACTGCGCGCGCTGGCGCGGAAGAGAACGGTATTAGTTTTCCTCTCGAGGGTAAAAATCGCCACGTAATAGAATCCGAAGGCGCGCAGGATTGCCTGGCTCACTTCGCGGGCCAGTTCGTCCAGGCGGGTGATATGCGCGATGCTGGATACCACCGAGGCAATCAGCGCGAGGCGTGTTTTCTGGTTTTCCTGGCGGATTTCCGAGCTCAACAGGGCCAATTCCATGCTGACAGCGGCGGCAAGCGCATCCACGAAGCAAATTTCCACGGCGTCAAAGGGCTGTAATTCCCGCTTGACTACCAGCGAACCCAGCACGGTATTCCGGGTAAGAAGTGGAACGCCGAGCAGCGCGGATTGGTCTGCCACATTCGTATCCATGACGCGCTTGCCGGAGCGTTCCACCTGCAGGTGGATTTTTGTTAAGCTGGCAGAAAGGCCCTGGCATTCATTATCGGGAAAGGGGCTTGGGTCAGGGAAATGAAAGCTGGATTGCGCGGAGAGCTCTTGTTGGATGAGTTTCGAAACGGAGCAAAGGTAAGCTTCCGGAGGGTCGTGCTTGCCGGACTGCTGACAAAAATCCGTCAGCGCCTTCCACAAATCGGCCTGGTCTTCTCCTGTAAAGGTTTTCACGGCTGGGTTTTCTTTCGCTTGGTCATTACAAGCGTGTTCACACCGGGCTGCGAAAAATCGAAAAACACCTCATCCATCAATTTACGCATCGTGTACACGCCCAGACCGCGCTCGCGGCGCATTTCCAGCGGGCTGCTGATATCCGGGTCCGGAATTTGATCAGGATCGAACGGCGCGCCGCAGTCTTTCAGGGTAATCGTGAGGCCTTGGCTGCTCGCCTCAGCAGTAACTTCAATCGTCCCCAGGTCTTCGCCGCAGTAGGAATGGTCGATGATGTTCGCCGCGGCTTCATTGACTGAAAGCTCGACCGCGTATAACTCTTTGGGAGAGAAGCCGATTGGGGAAGCTTCCGTGAGTATAAACTCGTTGATGGCACCAAGCGCCTGGTAATTTGCTGGGAAAATCTGAGTGGACATGCGGCAACCGTTGGTGAAATATTCTGGTTGGATTATAACATGCGCCTCATGCGCTTCAATCGCGTGTAAAATAAGGCTATGACTAAAGAGAGCGGGCGTCCGACAATCAAGGAAATGCGGGAGGAGAATCGCCCGCGGGAACGCCTGATTGCGGAGGGCCCCCAGGCTCTCAGCGACGGGGAGCTGCTGGCTGTGCTGCTGGGCAGCGGCAAAGCGGGGCTTAACGCGATTGAGCTCGGCAACCAAATCTTAATGGAATTGGGCGGTTTTTCCGGCATTCACCGCACGGACATATCCGAACTGGAAAATATCTCCGGGGTCGGACTAGCAAAAGCCGCGCGCATTAAGGCGGCTGTGGAGCTGGGCAACCGCCTGGCCAAAGAGCGCACGGAGGCCAAAACTGTGATTCGCAGCCCGGAAGACGTGGTCCGCCTGGTAGGCTTGGAGATGCGCGGAAAAGAGCAGGAAGAGCTGTGGGTCATCTGGCTGGACGTGCGCAATCAGGTATTGGGAATTGACCGCTTGTACAAGGGCTCGCAGGATTCATCTTCCGTGCGCGTCGGCGAAATCTTCACACGCGCAATCCGCAAAGGCGCGAACGCGGTCATCCTGGTGCATAACCACCCTTCCGGGGATGCCTCAGAAAGCCCTGAAGACGTCAATTTGACCCGCGCGGTCATCGAAGCCGGACGGCTGCTGGACATGCGCGTGCACGACCACATCATTATTGGCAGGGATGACTTCAACTCCATTAAGAAGAACCACCCCGCTTTGTGGGTTTAGAGACTGCTTAGTTTTTTCTCGAAATCCTGCGGATAAGGCGCCCGAAAACTAAGCTCCAAACCTGAGCTCGGGTGTTTGAAGCCGATTTCATAGGCATGCAACATCATGCGCTCTGCTTGCAAGCGCGCATCCTCCGTATTGAGCGCTTTGGGATGATAGAGCGCGTCTCCCAGGATTCCCAGGCCGGCTGCGTACAAATGCGCGCGGATTTGATGCGTGTACCCTGAAAAAAGCGCACATTCCAGCAGCGCAAAACTTTCCCCGCGCTGCAGGACGTTTACGAGCGTACGGGCGGGTTTGCCGCGCTTCAGGTCCACGCGCGTGCGGTGGGCGCGGTCCGCGTTCACCCGTAAGGGCAGGTCCAGGTCTTGCGAATGCCACTGCGGGTTTGGAGCAGCCAGGCAGTGATAAAGTTTCCTCAGCGCGCGTTCCCGGAAACTCTGGTTAAGCTGGCGGTGGGCTTCAGCGCTGCGCGCCAGCAGCATCACCCCGCTGGTTTCCTTATCCAGGCGGTGTACAATCCAAAGCTTCCCCACTGCTGGCGAGAGCGCCTGCGCGAGATGCGGCAGCCCGGGGTGGTAGCCGTCCGGGATGGAGAGCAATCCTGCAGGTTTGTTTACCACCAGCAGGTCCGCGTCCGCGTATAAAATCCAGGCATTCGGGTCACTAATGTCCGGGGGGGTGTTCATCAAGTACAATCATACCATCGCGAGCCCGGGCAATTTGATGCGCAGCCAACCGGGATAAGGAGCAGCCATGTTCACAGTTATTGTTACTATCCAGGTTGTACCGGAATGCGTTCAGGACTTCATTTCCATCACGCGTTACAATGCATCAAACAGCCGTCTGGAGGCTGGTGTGGTGCGTTTCGATTTCTTTCAGGAGCTTGACCGGCCGGAGAGCTTTCGGTTGGTGGAAATTTATCGCGAGCAGGCGGACCAGGCTGCCCATCAGCAGACCGAGCACTACATCAAATGGCGCGAAGCCGCCGCGCCGATGATGGCCGCAGAGCGCACGCGGGTTTTCCTGCGGAACCTGGATCCGACGGACGCGGAATGGCTGTAAGCTCTTTCCCTGGCTGATTCAGCTTCTGGCATCCGAGGAAATTACAAGCCTGGCCGCGGTAACGATAAATAAGCAGCGGTTTTGCGACCGCTGCCTACGCCCTCTTGAGACCAGGTAGAAAAGTTCCGGCTATTCCGGCGCGCTGAAACAACTGGTAGTAACGACGCCTGGGCCGACATGCACCACAATCGCCGGGGGCACAACGAAGATTGGAATGTCAGTCAAATGCAGCTCTTTTTCCAACTGGGCTTTCAACTGAATGGCCTGTTCTTCCGCGGCGCACTGGCTGATGGTCAGATGTCCGTTGGGGTTGTTCCTGAGGATTGCCCGGTCGAGATCGACAATCGTCGCCAGGGCTTGCTTCAGGGTGCGCACCTTGTCAAAGGGTTCTACCTGCCCGTCCTTGATGGTGAGAATAGGCTTGATTTGCAGCACACTGCCGACCAAACGAGATGCGCCGCCAATTCGTCCGCCTTTGTGCAAATACTCCAGGGTATCAACCACGAAATAGACATTTTCCCGGGCTGCCATCGCGCTGAGCTTGCTTTTGAGGGTTTCAATTTCCATGCCTTGTTTTGCCCAGCAGCTGGCTTGCAAGACGAGCGAACCCAAGCCGCCGGCAATCGTTTTTGTATTCAGAATATGGATGCGGTCGCTGTGGAATTCTTCCGCCGCCACTAAGGCGCTGCGGTACGTGCCGCTCATTTTGTCAGAAGGGGTGATGACCAGAGCGGTATCCCCGGCATCCAGGATTTTCTGGAAGGTGGGCGCGTACATGGCTGGCGGGGGAGCGGCGGTTCCGGGGAGCTGTTTGGAGGCCGCCAGTTTCGTAAGGAAGGTCTCGGTATCAATTTCGGTGTCATCCCGATAGGATACATCCCCAAAGGTGATGATTTGCGGTAGAACGTGGATCCCTTGCGCGGATAACCGGGTGAGCGGGATGCCGCAGGTTGTATCAACAATAATCTGTATCATACTAAAAGTCCTTTCTGTCAGGCGGCCGTACGATAAGTTATCGGCCTGGATAAAAAAGAAATTAATGGTAAAAACAGCAGATGCTGAACTTGGCAAGCGTGGCAGCTGCTAAGGGGCCTCAGGACCTGGGCTGCCCGCAGTTCGGGCAGATTTTTTCCTTCTTTTCGAGGATAAAGCCGCATTTGGCGCAGGTGGAAGCCTGGTTTTCCCCCAGCGGCGCGCCGCAAGCCAGGCAGCGCGCGGAGGCAATCGGGTTGGCGGTCAGGCAGTAGGGGCAGACGGTGCGCGCCAGACGCTCGCTGAGCTCCTGGCCTGTGCCGTGCTGCCGCGCGAAGCTGTCCACCACCTGCCAGACGTTCTCCTGCAGCTGCAAGGATTCTACGTCCTGAGCGATATCGTCCATCCGTCCGATTAGCGTCCACGGGTTGCGCAGCGCGTTGAGGGCGGTCATCCCGAGGCTGGCAGCCAGCCCAAACCAGGCTTGATTGGAAAGCTGCACGCTCACGCCGTCCGCCACCTTTTGGAGGCTTACGGTCAGGGCTGTGGCGCCGCCGCTGGTGAGGTTCCGGCGGGTGGCAATCTGCACAGCCATATTGTCCGGGCCGCCGAGGCGCTGGACCTGGTAATTACCGCGGTGGAAATATGAGATCAAATCGCGGGCAATATCCTCAGGGGAAAAACTTCCATGGTAGATGCGTGGTGTCATCGCTGCCTTTTCTTGTTTGCAGATAGATTATAATCGGGATATCTGGAAGCAAGGATAGATTTTATGAATTTTCTGAAAAAACACCGTTTGCCTTGGTTGTTCTCCGTGTTGATTTTGCTCCTTCTGACGGCGCTCAGCCTGCTGCCGGCGCTGGAAAACCCGGTGTTGGCGCAGTTTCCTACAGTTTCGATTCCGACGGTGACCAGCTCTCCGCGCGGCGCGTATATCCGCGTTCTGTTGACGACCACCGAGTACGACCCTATCAACGTGCGTTCCGGCCCCGGCTCCGTCTACGAGCTGGTCGGGATTTTGCTGGTAGGCCAGGAAGCCAAAGCTTACGGTTACTACGACCAGTATATTCAAATCGAGTACCCGGGCGGTCCAGGCGGAAGAGGCTGGGTCTTTGCCAACAACGTGGATGTGATTGGCGGTCCAATTCCGCTGCTGGAACCGCCGGCAACCGCGACGCCGGCTGTCACCAAAACAATTGACCCTACCCTTGCAGCGCAGTTTATCTACACCTCGCAGCCTTCCAGGCTGCCAACCTTCACCGAACCGCCGGCTCTGAACCTGCCCACCTATCAGAATATCACCGGCAACACAGCCCCGGGTGGGCTGCCCTTGGGGCTGGTGATTGTGGTGTTGGCCGGGCTGGGGGTCTTCCTGACGCTGATAGCCATCCTGCGCCGGGGCTAGACCTCGTCGGGTTTTGCCGCCTCCCTCTCAAAGCCTTTGATCTTCATTCCACGCACGGACATTCCACGCACGGACAGGCCAGGTGCCTGCCCTTTATGTTAAAATGAATGCCTATGGACGTTAAGACAGTTTCTACCAACCGCAAAGCGCGTTTTGAATATTTCCTGCAGGAGACCTTTGAGGCCGGGCTTGAGTTGAAAGGCACGGAAATCAAATCCATTCGCAAGGGGCAAATCAGCTTGCAGGAAGCGTACGTGCGCACCGACGGCAAACAAGCCTGGTTGGTCGGCGCGCATGTCGCACCGTACGAGCATGCCAGCGCTTACCAGCACGATCCGGATCGTGAGCGCAGACTCTTGCTGCACAAGCGCGAAATCCGGGAGCTATGGGACGCGGTGCGCATTAAGGGCATGACTATCGTGCCTGTGCGTGTGTACCTGAAGGCCGGCCGCGCCAAGCTCGAGCTTGCCATCGCGAAGGGCAAAAAACAGTACGACAAGCGCGAAGCGATTAAACAGAAGGATATCGAACGGGAAGAGTCGCGTGACGAACGACGTTACTAAACCGGCACGCGTATAAGCCTGCGCGGACCAGAAGCTTCTGTCCGTTATAATAGCCGCATGAAACCTGATAACAAGATCACCCGCAGAGAATTCCTCAAGCTTTCCGGCATGTTCATCGGAGCGATGATGCTTCCGCGCCCCAAGGGCGTGTTTGCCGCAGCGGCGCGCCAATTCCCGCAGGCGGATAAGCTCGGGCGTATTTGTGTCGGGATGGAAGGCGCCTGGTTCAAACTCAAGACCGAACCCAATGTTAACGCGCCGGAAGCCGGCACGGTCTGGCGGGATGACGTGCTTGTTTGGAGCCGTGAGGTCGTTGCCAACCAGCTGGATTTGAACGTGTACAACCAGCGTTGGGTGGAGACGCCTGGAGGGTACCTGCAGTCCTCCATGGTCCAACCGGTTAAAAACCTTCCCAACCAGCCCTTGCAGAGCTTGCCCGTCAATCCGGACGGCAGCCAAGGGATGTGGGTGGAAATCACTGTACCTTTAGTGGATATCAAACCAACCCGGGTGCCCGCTGCCTCCTTCTGGATCCGGGAAGTGAACAAGCCGCGCATCTACTACAGCCAGGTTTTCTGGGCTTACGACGTGCGTCAGGAGAACGGAATCACCGAATACCTGCTTACAGAAAAATGGGGCGCTGAACCCGATTCCTACTGGGTAGACGCTTCAGCCTGCCGCCCGATTACTGCGGACGAAATTACCCCAATCCATCCGGACGCGGGCGATAAACTTATCCGCATAAACATGAATTATCA
>Ga0116171_10001118_pt1 | contig 27510 bp, 22 predicted proteins | sample AD_JPNHW2_MetaG_FD_89798 | JGI IMG/M metagenome (GOLD analysis project Ga0116171, IMG submission 89798) | Active sludge microbial communities of municipal wastewater-treating anaerobic digesters from Japan - AD_JPNHW2_MetaG | ecosystem: Engineered > Bioreactor > Anaerobic > Digestate | place...
AGGCATACCTCTACCCTCTTTACAATCAGTTTAAAAAAAACAATGGTGAAATTATTCCGGGTTTTCAGGGTGAAGTACTTCTCATTTTGAATTTTGCATTTCAGCCAGTTCAGTCATACAAACAGTTGGCTGCTGAAATTCGTCCGTTCCAGGAGATGTTGTACACCGCTGATCGTAAAGGAAAACTCAGGATACTTATAAAAGATAAAGCTGCTTTAGAGATAATAAACAGCATTAAACCAGGTTTTCTCGGGCTTGTGGGTAGTTTAAGTGATGTAGAAAAAAATGTTGATTCGGAGAAAATGCCCGTTATCGAATTGAATTTTACTGAACTAACTGGCTGGAAAGGAACAGGAAACATTCCATTTGAGGATTTTGTAAGAATAAAAGACCTTGTGGCAAAAATCCATGCTCAAAAAAAGAAAGTTATTTTGACTAACACCCCTGTTTATAAAACTGTTTCAGAATTTGTTAAAACATCGGGAATAGATTTTCTGGTTACAAATGATCCGATGCGAATGACTGCTTTCTTTTAGCAAAGCAAGTCAGGGAACATACGCCACTTTCGCTTTCACGATCTTTCCTCCCGCACTAAACCGAATCACGTAAATTCCGGCAATATGTCCGTAAAAGCTTAGCTTCATTTGGTTTTTGGCAGTCAGGGTAGCTGGTACATTTTGAGCTTTTCCCATGATGTCGAAGACTTCCACATCGTCAATCGAATCAATATTATCGACAGTTTCAACAGTCAGCAACTTGCTGCCATACACTGGGTTTGGGTAAAATATGGATTTGGTAACACCGGGAATAACTTCAATAACCTTCGCTGTATCAACAATATTACAGGCATTAATTTCCATTAAAATGGCCGATCCGTTTCCATTCAGATTTTGAGAATTATAGGTTGACCAACCCGTCTGATTTTTCATAACAAAGCTATTGGTTGTATCGTTTGTTCTGTTGGCAATAAAAACCATCAACGAGTCGGTGCTGCTTAAGGTCGAAAGATCGTACGAAACGAAAAAGTTTCCCGAAGTTCTTGCAGGTGTTGCAAAAGACAAATAATTCATTGCTCCGGCGTAAAGGTTTTTGATGTAGAACTTTTCCGAATAAATCGGGTCGCCTTCAGGTTTATCAGTTCCTGAATATACTTTCAAATTAATATATGGAGCTGTACTTGTTAAACTGATTTTTGCAACTCCAATCGACACACCAGCCAACACGCACGACTGAGAAAACTTGAATTGTTCGGCATATTCGGTAAATCCCGACGAATTTGAGCCTCCCCAATAGCCCTTTTTTGTTGCACTCGTTATTTTTACCAGCGAATAGACGTCATTGTCTTTAAAATTAGTTACAGGCGCACAGGTTATTTTTGACGTGTTAAGTGCAAGTCCGTCAAGCTTTTCAACTCCTGAATTAGTTGGATCCAGCCACGCTTTCAGCTGTTTGCTACTTTCGCTTCTATGATTCCAGGCCAAAGCAAATTTTTCGAAATAATCATTATTGGGTAATCCCGGAGGACAAGTTGCTGATCCTCCGGTCAGGGATCCGATCAGCTGCTTATTTTGATCGAATAGCGGGCCTCCTGAAGATCCTTCTTCAGTTACACCTTGTTCCCACGTTAAAATATTCCAGAACCCGGCTTTATAATAACTCTCGCTAAATTTTGCAGTGACAGCAGCATTATTATCAATCGCAATTTTTTTGATATCGCCAAGCGGATGGTGAATACAAACAGAAGATGTTGGCGCTGTATTTTTTCGGTTCCAGCCTACCATGTATGCCCTAAAGTAATCAGGCGGAATACTGCTTAAACGTACAAGCGAAAAGTCGAGGCTGTCGAACGATGCTTTAAGTGTGCTTCCTGATAAAGAATGACTTACATCTCCATCTATTGATCCGCAGTATGGCGATTCATAGTTAAATAAAAAAACAGAGGTTTGAGCCAGCGCTTCGCTGGATATGCAATGGTATGCCGTTAGCAAATATGGAGTTCCGTCCAGAGCAGTATTGTTAACTAATGTGCCGGTACAAAGCTCTGTCCCTTTCACAATGATACGGCACACTCCGTCACGGATGTTTTCGTCGCCATTCGCCAAATCACAATTTACGTTTATGTTACAGGAGCCCGAAATTCCTAATGGTCGGTGGTCGTTGGCTGTAATTCCAACATAGTCGTGTGCTACCTTTGCAATTTCAAGCTTTCCTCTAAATGCAGGATTTACAGGTTCTTCATACTGAAGAAGTATTTCATCTCCCGAGATTGGCTCCACAGCAAAAACATTGCTTTCTGAATTATTTTCAGAAGTGAATGCTCCTCTTATTTCTCCTGATTTTTCGTTGATGATAAATAATCTTGCATTTTCAGGAAGTTTAAACTGGTCAAAAATAAAGTTTAACGAATATGCTCCCGTTGATCGTACACGTAGCTGCCAAACATTGACCCTATTGGTATTATACCAAACTCCTGAATTGTTAAGGTTTAGAGAAACATCGAAAGAATGTGCAAAAGTAAATGGCTTTAGATGTGGTTGATCAGTATTTTCACTTTGAATTTTTGCTGATTTAAAATCCAATGCCGGCATTTCAACCAAATCTGAAATGTATGAGGCTGACTTTAACTTTTCGATTTGAATTGGAAACCCTCCCCTTGAAAGCTGACAAACACCTTTATAAGTATCTAAAACGAATAGAATACCAAGCAGCAGATATACAAATTTCCCTTTCATTCCCCCAAATTCTACTTTACTCAAATATAAGATAAATAATCGTTCTGCATGTATATTCGCAAAAGCGATTAATTTTGAGATACAAAATCAATGCTTCTATGAAGGTTCTGACAATGTTTGTCAACGAGTTTTCCTACACCCCAGCTATAAAAAATCTGGAATCGGCAGAAGATAATTTTGAATCAGCCCATTTTACAGATTCAATTCTGGCTTTTATTCATATTGAAGAATCAGATGAGTTAAACGATGTTAAGTCTCGTGAAAAAAAGCTTGTTAACCACCTAAAATGGGTTGCCAGGAAAAATTCTTGTCAATCGGTTATTTTACATTCGTTTGCTCATTTATCTGACTCAAAAGCTTCACCTCAGTTTACCAGGAAGGTGTTCGATGAGGCTGAGAAGCGAATGAAAAATGCTGAATTTCAAGTTGCGCAAACTCCGTTCGGGTATTTTCTCGATTTAAATATAAAGGCTCCCGGTTTTTCGTTAGCGAGAATCTGGGCAAATCTTTAAAATGAAGTATTTAGATCTACATACACATCGCCTGAAAAATTCTGGAGCATTAGAAGTCCTGAATATTTTTGCCCAGGATTTTTACCATTTGGAAAGGAATTACTTTTATTCGGTAGGACTACATCCCTGGCATGTCAATAACTTCAACAGGGATGAATGTTTTCGGCTAATAGCAGAGGCTGTAATTGACGAAAATATGTTGTTTGTAGGCGAATGTGGTCTGGATAGGCATATTGATACTGCGTTCGCTTTGCAGGAAGATTGTTTTATACGCCAAATTCAAATAGCCGAAGACTGTTGCAAACCGCTCATTATTCATTGTGTTCGCGCTTATAGCGATCTCATTCGCATCAAAAAGCAGACAAAATCTTCAGTTCCATGGATTTTACACGGGTATTCTGGAAATTTGGAATCGACTTTTAGTTTGGTTAAAAATGGTTTTTTCTTTTCAGTTGGAGAAAAATTGATCTGTGAAACGAAGAAAGTTGAGGTGTTAAAAAGTATTCCGTTGCATAGCCTTTTTCTTGAAACTGACGAAAGTAACATAACCATTGAGCAACTATACAGAGCAGTTGCCGTTGTGCTGAACCTAGGCGAAGATGAACTTCGTTCAGTTATTTGGAATAATTTCAAGAATATTTTAAAGAAATAAATGTATAGTATTGTGTTGTAAATTAGTTGTTTATTGCAGTTAATGATAAATTAACGTCATTTTTGATCAAACAAATTCTCTATTTTTTTGTATTTACTCACAAACTGTTTATGTTTGCAACTATTAAATAAGCGGCAAAGAGAATGAATCATTTTGCATTTAATATGAATACTTCAACTTCCCATCTGTTGGGTTGCAATGATTCTATGATGTCTATGTCTATGATAATGCGCTAGCCTTTAGGCGGTGTGATTTTTCATGTTGTTTAAAGGCTTTCCCGGTTCAAGTTTTAAATACTAAATTTTCATTTTAAATTTTAATCATGTCGAATTGTGTTATACGATTTGGCGGAAACAGTCTATATAAATTGCCTGTGCTTGAAGCATTTGCAAATTTGTTAACTGGAGTAACCGATAATAAAATTGTTATCGTTTCCGCTGTCCCAGAAATTGTGAAAATAATAGAACAAGGAATTGAAGTGCTAAAATCAGGCAATTCAGACTCAGAAACAATTATAAACCAGTTAAATACTTTAATAGAAGAACGGATTCCGGTATCCAATTTACCTGTTGGCCGGGCCAAACTTGAATCAGAGTTAACAAACCTTCAAAGTCTTCTACGAGGAATTGAGTTAACCGGCGACTTTTCATTGTCGCTTAAAGATCAGGTTATTAGTTATTCTGAGAGGATTACATCAGAGATTTTAAATGCCTTTTTAACGAGTAGAAATGTTTTAACTAAAGTTTTACTTCCGGAAGACTTAGGACTTTATGTTACCGAAGAATATGGAAATGCATCGGTTTTATTGGAGGAGCCTCAGAATTTGAATGGCTTGTGCGGTGAAGGGAATGTATTGGTTCCTGGCTCGTATGGAATTACAAAAAGTGGCAAAATTGCTCGCATCGGGAAATACTCAGCCGATTATTCAGCTGCAGCCATCGCTCGCCTGGTTGGCGCTAACTCGCTCGAACTTTGGGAAATCGATAAGGAATTTAGAACGGCGGAAGAGAATTATGTTGTTAATTCACAGATTATTCCGAGATTGACTTATTCCGAAGCTTCTGAGTTATCTTATTTCAGCGGGCGTTCGATTCACCCGCGAATTGTTGAACCTTTAATCAGCAAGCATATTCCGATTCATGTGTACAGGCTCGTTGATAAAAATAAAGAATTAACGACGATTATAAATTCAGAATCGGTTGTTTCGCCAAACGTAGTAAAAAGCGTTGTCCACACTGAAGAAATAGCAGTATTAAAACTTAATGGCCCGGGAGTTGGTTTTAAACCGGGAATTCTGGCGAAAGTCACTACGGCTTTTCATAATGCCTCCATAAACATCAGATCGGTAATTACCTCACAGGTAAGTATAAACATCATTTTAAATAAAGATGAAGTTGAAAAGGCGAGTAAAATTTGCAGTTCGCTTTTATTAACCTCGGTAAACGAAATTATTATCGACGGCGATGTTTCGTTAATTGCCGTTATTGGTCACGGTATGCAAAAGCATCATGGTGTTTCAGCTAAGTTGTTTACAGCAGTGGCTCAGCATAAAATAAATGTGCTGTTGAGTGGGTCGGGCGCTTCAGATTTGGTTAGTTATTTGATTATTGATCAGAAAGATACGGCGAAGGCCATATCTGAAATTCACAATATTTTTTTCAACGACTTAAATTAATCCTTTAAATAAAATAGAATGACTGAGAGAAAATTACATTTTGAGACCTTGCAATTACATGCAGGTCAACAGGTTGACCCGACAACTAAATCGAGGGCCTTGCCTATTTATCAAACTTCGTCATACGTTTTCGATAATGCCGATCATGCAGCAAATTTGTTTGCATTGAAGGAGTTCGGTAACATTTATACACGCATCATGAATCCCACAACCGATGTGTTTGAGCAGCGAATGGCAGCCCTTGAAGGCGGAGTGGCTGCTCTGGGTGTGGCTTCAGGGCATTCTGCTCAGTTTTTAACTTTCACCAATATTTTGAGTCTTGGCGACAACTTTGTCAGCTCTCCATTTCTATATGGCGGATCGTACAATCAGTTTACTGTCACCTTCAAGAAAATTGGAATTGAAGCTCGCTTGGCGGAAAACCTAACTGTTGAAGCGTTTGAGAGACTTATCGATGAAAAGACCAAGGCCATTTACCTTGAAAGTATTGGAAATCCGGGTTTCGTGATTCCTGATTTTGATGCCTTTGCTGCTTTGGCCCAAAAATATGATATCCCGTTTATCGTTGACAACACTTTTGGAGCTGGCGGATATTTGATTCGTCCAATCGAGCATGGTGCAAACATCGTGGTAGAATCGGCCACAAAATGGATTGGCGGTCACGGAACAAGTATTGGTGGAGTGATTGTTGATGCCGGAACTTTTAACTGGGGCAACGGTAAATTCCCGGGATTTACTGAACCTTCTGAAGGATACCATGGATTGAAATATTGGGATATTTTCAATTTCGACGGACCATTTGGCAACATTGCGTTTATCACAAAAGCGAGAGTTGAAGGATTGCGTGATATCGGGCCATCTCAGAGTCCGTTCAATTCTTTTTTGCTTGTACAAGGGCTCGAAACTTTGTCGTTGCGCATGGAACGCCACATTCAAAACACATTAGCTTTGGCCCAATGGCTTGAAAAACACCCTAAAGTTGCAGAAGTTAATTATCCCGGTTTAGAAAGCAATCCATCTTACAACCTGGCAAAAAAATACTTGCCCAAGGGCGCAGGTGGAGTTTTGGCTTTTGAGGTAAAAGGTGGAAAAGAAGGAGCCATGAAGCTGGTTGAAAGCCTTAAGATGGTAAGTCATCTGGCTAATGTTGGAGATGCAAAAACGCTCATTATTCAGCCTTCGGCAACAACGCACCAGCAACTTTCAGAAGAAGCGCAGCTTGCAGCTGGTGTAAAACCCGGCGCTTTAAGGGTCTCTGTTGGACTTGAGCACATCGATGATATTATTTACGATTTTGAACAAGCCCTCGGCCAAATAAAGTAATTTCATTTCCTATTCCTGAATTTCCAGTCATTTGAAATTCAGGAATAAAATTCATTTAAATATCTGATATTATGCCAATTAACGTACCTGATCAATTGCCTGCAATAGAGCTTCTGCAGAAAGAAAATATTTTTATTATGGACGAGTCGCGTGCTACGCAGCAAGACATTCGACCTTTAAAGATTGTCATTCTTAACCTGATGCCAATAAAAATAACTACGGAAACCGATTTGATCCGCTTATTATCAAACAGCCCGTTGCAGGTCGAAGTTGAATTTCTTCGGATGAAAGGTCACGAGTCGAAAAATACTCCGGAAGAACACATGAAAGCCTTTTATAAAACATTCGATGAAATTAAGCTGAAGAACTACGACGGGATGATTATTACCGGTGCTCCCGTTGAAATGCTTCCTTTTGAAGAAGTTACATATTGGAGCGAGTTGGTTGAAATATTCGAATGGTCGAAAATTCATGCCACTTCTACATTATTCATCTGCTGGGCTGCTCAGGCCGGATTATTCCATTTTTATAACATTCCAAAGTACATTCTTGATAAAAAGATGTTCGGGGTCTTCAAACACAGGAATTTGGAAGCATTGCCGATTTTCAGGGGTTTTGACGACGAATATTTTGTTCCGCACTCTCGTCACACCGAAGTACGTGAGGAGGATATTTTGAAAGTCAATGAATTAAGTATTATTTCAAAGTCAGAAGAATCGGGGGTTAACATGGTTATGACTCACAATGGTCGTCAGTTTTTTATAACAGGTCATTCCGAATATTCCAGAAATACGCTCGATACAGAATATAAGCGCGACTTAAAAAAGAAGTTGCCAATTGAAATGCCGCGAAATTATTATCCGAACAACGATGCATCGAAAAAGCCAATGATGCTATGGCATGGACACGCAAACCTGTTGTTTTCCAATTGGTTGAATTATTATGTGTATCAGCAGACTCCTTATAATCTGGATAATTTGTATTTTGAGATCTGATATCAATTATTTTAAATTCTTTTGGTAGGTGGTCATAATTTAAATATTTTAGGCGGCGAAATTAACCAAAGCCAATAGAATGTTTAAGTGGGATGATAAGTATAGTGTTGGTATTCAAACTATTGACGAACAGCACAAAGAGATTTTTAGAATTTTAGATAAACTTTATTCTCTGCTGAAAGCTGGAAAGTTGGAATGTTTGCTTAAAGAAATTATTCCAGAACTGGAAAATTATACCATTTTTCATTTTCAACGCGAAGAATTTTATTTTCACAAGTTCAGCTATATTGATTCAGACAAACATATCGCTGAACATGAGAATTTTATAATCAAAATGAAGGAAATGAAATCGGACATAGAAATGGGGCGGATTAGCCTTGGTTTCGATCTGATGCTTTACCTCAAAACCTGGATTGATCACCATATTCTTGTAATCGATAAAAAGTATGTCGAATCATTAAAAGACAAGATAAAAGAATGAAGTGATTTTGTTATTTCTTGATGATAACAAATTCGGTTCTTCTGTTTAACGAGCGGCCATCAGGAGTATCATTTGAACTAACTGGTTTGGTAAATCCATACCCTTTATATTTCATTCTGTTGCTATTTATTTCTTTAGAAACCAGATAATCATATACTTCCTTAGCTCGGGATTCTGATAATTTCTGATTCATTTCAACACTTCCAATATTATCGGTATGTCCTTCTATTTCAATAACTAATGTTGGATTTTGTTTTAGGAATTCGATTAGCTTTTCGAGTTCAACTATCGATTCAGGAAGCAGGTCGTGTGAACCTGTATTGAAAAACACGTTTCTTAAAATAACGCCTCCTCCAACTTGGATTTTCTTCATTTTAATTTCGAGAACGTAAGGATCAATAATTTCCTTCTTTTCTTTTAGCTGAAAATTTTCTGAGTAGAATAAGTAGCCTTCTTTGGTGACGTTAAAAGCGTATTCTTTTCCTAATGGAAGACACATCAGAAATTCCCCCTTTTCCCAACACGACTCTCCTTTTATAACTGATTTTGAGTTCTCTAAATCAGTAAGCTCAACTTTGGCACAAATCGGCTTACCCGATTCTTCGTCGATTACTTTTCCTTTGATGTATGACACCGGCGTTGGGCGAGCGTTTGAATAAAGTTCAAAGGAGTAGATATCCATGCCTTTTGATCCAGGGCGATCTGATGAATAATATGCATTCTTTCCGGCTGCATCTACAACAAGTCCTTGCTCGTCTTTGTATGAGTTAATCGGATAGCCAATATTTTGCGGTGTTGTCCAAATCGAATCGTTCTTTTGGCGCGAGTAAAAAATATCATATCCTCCGAGTCCTGGCCAGTAATCTGAGGCAAAATACAGCGTTTTGCCGTCGGAGTGAATAAATGGTGACATTTCATTTCCCGGTGTGTTTATTGAGTCACCTAAGTTGACCGCTTTTCCCCAAAGAGGCGTTCCCCAGTCGGTAAATCCTTTAAGCTTACATTTCCAAATGTCCATTCCACCTTTTCCTCCCTTACGGGCGCTAACAAAATAAAGGTATTCGCCGTTGGCCGAAATAGAAGGTTGAGACTCCCAGGCGGCAGAGTTCACCGGACTTCCGGCGTTTTGGGGCAACGACCATTCGTCTCCTTTTTTTCTGGAGAAATAAATATCGCAGCTTCCCTTTCCGTCATTTCTTGTGCAGGCGGCAAAAAATAACAATTTTCCGTCGCTTGATATTGTTTGTGCGCCTTCGTTGTATTCGGTGTTGATATTCGCGAGAGGTATTGCCGGTTGCCAAATTCCGTCAACCAGCGACGAAGTGTAGAAGTCTTCCTGGCTCAACGATGGTGTATTTGAATTATTGGATCTTGAGCCAACTAATCGGGTGAAAATGAGTGTTTTGCCATCTACTGTAATGCTCGGCCAATATTCATCATCTTCAGAATTAATATTGGGACCTAAATTGACAAGCTGAAAAGGTACTGGATTTTTAAGTAGCTTAACAGCTCCGGCACATCTGCTAATTCCTAGTTTTGCCTTGGATATAAAAGGACTATTCGGTTCGGCGCGCTTCAGGTAATTATTGTAAGCCTCGTCGGCTTTTTGGTACATTCCTCTCCTGAAATAGGCTTTGCCCAGCAAATAATAAAGCTTTGCATTTTTTTCAGGCTCAATCCTTAAGGCAGATTTAAATGATCTAATCTGCAAATTTACAGAATCTAAATCCTGATAAATGTCTGATTGTAAAAGGTATGCATTAAGAAACAGAGAGTCGGTCTTTACAATGTCATTCAGAATTTCCAGCGCTTTAATCGTCTGCTTTCTGTTATATGCATCAGCGGCTTGCTCAAATAACTTTTGAACTTTTTTATCGGTTGAAGGCACGTTGCTTTGTCCCAGCAGTCCCAGATTAATTGTTAAAAAGAATATGAATAGCTCAACTATTTTCATGGCAAACAAAGCGTACTAAAAAGAAGTTAAAGCTAAGTTTATTTTTTCTAAATTGTTCAATAACATTTGAGTTGATTTGATCGTATTTAATAACATATTTTCAAAATGCAATGTAATGATCAGATAGTCAGATATTATTAAAAGCCAGCACATTAATTTTTTGAAATGCTATATTTGGTAGTAAAAAATTTTTTTATAGATTAACAAACAGATAAAAACAACAATTATTCACTTTTAAAACATTAATTATCAAACTTTTAGATTTTAGAAATGAAAACAAACAAGAATCTGAAAATTACAAAAAAAGGCAACGAACCTTTTAGTGCAGATGGCGATTCTATTAAAAACCTAAAAACACACAAGGACAAAGGGTCCAAACGAAGGTTATCTATTTACGATGATTTTTCAGATGAGAATCTCAATGAATTCAATTTAAACTATGCTGACGATCAATTTGATGAAGAATAAAGAATACAATATTTAAACATAGGTGTCTCCCAAGGGGCTGATATTTATATTTTAAACATAAAAAAGGCTTTCATATTTGATTATGAAAGCCTTTTCCATTTATAAGAATTCAACTTCATCAAGTGTTTAGAAGTTTTTGAATGTCAAGCAAATTTGTATCGATACTGTGATTAAGCTTAACAGCTTTGTTAAAAGGTACATGAACAATTTTTTCGTTGTTCAACCCAATCATGATGCTTTTCTGATCGTCGAGTAACGCATCGATTGCAGCAACTCCCATTTTTGTTGCATTTACACGGTCTTTGGCTGTTGGTCGTCCGCCTCGCTGGATATGCCCTAATATTGAAACACGTACGTCCAAATCCGGATGATCCTTGCGAACCTGATCTGCTATTTTAAGTGCGCCGCCAGCTTCATCACCTTCTGCAACCATCACAATTCCACTGGTTTCCTTGTTTTTATAACCTTTGCTGATAAACCGCTTCAATTCGTCGTGCATTTCGTTCGATTCCGGAATCAAAATCACTTCAGCGCCACAGGCAATGCCGCCGTTTAACGCCAGCAAACCAGCTTCACGGCCCATTACTTCAACGAAGAAGATTCGTCCGTGAGAACGGGCTGTATCTTTAATTTTGTCAACAGCTTCAACTACGGTGTTGAGTGCAGTGTCGTAGCCAATTGTGTAATCGGTTCCGTACATGTCGTTATCAATCGTTCCGGGAATTCCAACAAACGGAATATCGTATTCCTGAGACATGACTAAAGCTCCGGTAAAAGAGCCATCGCCGCCAATAACAACAACAGCATCAATCTCGGCATTTTTAAGTTGCTGATAAGCTTTTTCCCTGCCTTCCGTTGTCCTGAATTCTGAACTGCGCGCTGTTTTCAACATGGTTCCGCCTAATTGCAAAATACCGCTGACGTCAGAAGATTTCAGCGAAATAAAATCGCCCTCAATCATACCCTGGTAGCCGCGCCGGATTCCGACGACTTTAAGCTTGTTGGCCAGCGCTGCCCTGGTTACCGAACGTATTGCAGCATTCATGCCGGGAGCATCGCCCCCCGACGTTAAAACTCCTATTTTCTGTAGTTTTTTTCTTTTAAGAGAGAGCTCTGAGTTTGTATCTTTAACAGTCATAGTAGATTCATTTATTGATTCAACTAAAATCAAACGAAAGGTAAGCCAAGAATTTCATTTAAACATGCAAGCCTGCTAAAAAGCAGAATAAGGTTAATGAAGAATTAAAACTCTTCAATTTTCCGTGCAACCTGTTCCATCAACCATTGCGGAGTTGAGGTCGCTCCACAAACACCAACCGTGTTTATTCCTGAAAACCAGGTATTTTTTAATTCATCCGTACCGGAAATGAAAAAAGTCCGTTCGTTTTTCTTTTTACAAACGTTGAAAAGTACCTGAGCATTTGAGCTTTGTTTTCCGCCGACAAATACAACAAGGTCAAACCTGCCGGCAAAATCGGCAAGATGTGGCGCTCTATTTGAAACTTGTCGGCAAATGGTATCGTGTGCCTCTAACCTTTTGCCCGATTGCTTGACGATTTCATCAGATAGCTTTCTGAATTCTTCAACAGATTTTGTGGTCTGGGAAAAAATTTCGATTGGTTTTGAAAAGTCTATTGAGCCAATGTCTTCTGGATTTTCAATAACAATAGCCGAACTCTCGATCTGTCCCACGAGACCAACAACTTCAGCATGACCTTCGTGTCCGAAGATAATAATTTGACCATCTTCTTTTTGCATCGATTCTCCAGCTTTTTTAACTCTTTGCTGTAGTTTTAAAACAACCGGACAAGTGGCATCAATTATCGTTATATTATTTAGTCGAGCATATTCGTATATAGCCGGTGGTTCTCCATGGGCGCGAATCAGTACTCTGCAATCTTTGAGCTTGAAAAACTCTTCGTGATTAATTGTTTTTAAGCCAATGTTGTTCAGTCGTTCAACTTCGTGTTCGTTGTGCACAATACTCCCCAATGAATAAAGGATATCCCCTTTTCCCAGAGCTTCTTCCGCCTTATTGATGGCGTTCTTTACACCGAAGCAAAATCCCGATTTATTGTCAATTTCAACAATCACAGACAATCGTTTTTAGCTTATTTTCGCTGTAACTTTTTCGATAACCCATCTCATTTGTTCTTCATGGGTCATGTTGCTGTTGTCCAAAACAATGGCGTCGTCAGCTTTCTTTAATGGACTGGTTTCCCGTGTCGAATCAATTCTGTCTCTTTCCTGAACGTTATGTAATATTTCGTCAAAAGAAACATCTTCACCTTTGGCTTTCAATTCATCAAATCGGCGCTGTGCTCGTATTTCAGGAGAGGCTGTAACGAACAATTTCAGTTCGGCTTCAGGAAAAACCACAGTTCCGATATCCCGCCCATCCATAACAATTCCCTTATTTTTGCCCATTTCCTGCTGCTGGCGTACCATTGCAGTCCTCACTTCAGGAATTGTCGCAACCGGGCTCACATTTTGAGAAACTGGCAGTTGTCGGATTTCGTCTTCAACATTCTCACCATTCAGATACGTGTCGCTCTTTTGCGTCTCAGGATTGAAGCGAAATTCAATTTTTATTTCAGGAAGGAATTCAATAAGCTTCTGTTTATCAACATTTCCATCAGTGATTAAATTTTGCCTTAGTGCAAATAAGGTAACAGCACGATACATTGCACCACTATCGATAAAAACATAGCCAAATTCGGAGGCAACTGCCTTTGCGATAGTACTTTTACCACATGAAGAATGTCCGTCGATGGCAATTATTATTTTGGGTTGAGTCATTTTTCAAAGTTTGGCACAAAGATAAAGGGATTTGGTGATTTGAAAATTTGAAGTTGTGGAAATTTGAGAATTTGTGGTTGGCTGCCAGGCGCTCTTTTAGATCTCGCATTCCGCAATTTTTTAAAACTGCTTTTTTTCTTTTTTGTTTTCGAGGTGCATTTGTAATTTCCTGATTTAATTTTGAACCTATTATACAGAATACGTTTTTTTTCTAAAAAAAATAAATATGCAAAAAATCTCATTGAAAGTACTGGCAGTTTCGGCGCTTGGGCTCGGCTTCGGATTGAAGTCCAACGCTCAGGATGAAGCCAGGTTAATGCGTTATCCCGACATTAATAAAAACCTAATTGCCTTTGTTTATGCGGGCGATATTTGGACCGTCGATTCCAACGGTGGTGAAGCGCGCCGCCTGACTTCTCATCCGGGAATGGAGCTTTTCCCGAAAATTTCGCCGGATGGTAAGTGGATCGCTTTTTCTGGCGAATATTCGGGAAGTCGCCAGATTTTTGTTATGTCTTCGAATGGAGGAACACCAAAACAGCTTACTTTTTACAATTCAGTAGGTTTGATGCCGCCTCGCGGTGGATTCGACGATGTTCCTCTGGATTGGACTTCGGACAGTAAAAACATTCTTTTTCGTGCCAACCGCACTCCTTTTGGCGACAGAAACGGAAAATATTACGAGATTAGTATCGATGGCGGATTTGAAAAGCCTCTTCCTATTGTAAATGGAGGTTTTGCAGCACTATCGCCCGACAACAAAAAAATTTGTTTTACACCTGTAGATCGCGAATTCCGTACATGGAAGCGCTACAAAGGTGGTCGCGCAACCGATTTGTGGGTTTACGACCTCGAGAAAAATACTTCGGAACAAATTACCGATTTTAAGGGCACAGACCAGCTTCCGGTTTGGTCTGGCGACAACATTTATTTTGCATCCGACCGCGACCTGAAACTCAACATCTATCAGTATAATACAGCCACAAAAGCCCTGAAACAGATGACCCGACATGCTGATTTTGATTGCATGTGGCCTTCAGGAGAAAACGGACAAATGGTTTATGAAAATGGCGGCTTTTTATACAAACTTGACCTCAATTCAGGAAAAGAAGAGAAAGTAACAGTGAATATTCATTTCGATAACCCGAATATTATACCGTATTACAAGAATGTAAAAGATAATATACAGGCTTTCGAGATTTCTCCGACTGGTAAACGCGCGCTGATATCTGCCCGTGGCGATATTTTCTCAGTTCCGGGCGAAAACGGGCCAACTTACAATTTAACAAACACTCAGGGCGTTCGTGAGATCTACCCACGCTGGTCGCCTGACGGGAAATATATTTCATATTATTCAGATGCATCCGATGAATACGAAATATACTTGCTTGAAAATAAGAAAGATGCAAAGCCAAAACAACTAACATTTGGTTCGTCGGCATGGAAATATGATTCAGAGTGGTCGCCAGACAGCAAGTATTTGCTGTATTTTGATCGAACCTCTCAGCTTAAACTGCTTGATGTTCAGACTGGAAAAACAACTATTGTGACTCATGCTGACCGCAGTGAAATCCAGTCGTATTCATTCTCTTCGGATTCGAAATGGATTACTTACGACAAGGAGGGCGAAAATGGATTAGGTGCTGTTTGGGTGTACAATATCGAAAAGGCAGAAAATAAGCAACTTACTGATGACCGTTTCAATGATGGCGCGCCTGTTTTTTCGGTTGATGGCAAGTATATTTATTTTATTTCTGATCGCGATTTTAACCTTGATTTTAGCAGTTTCGAATTCGACTACCTGTACAACAAATCGGCTCGAATTTATGCAGTTGCTTTAACCGCCGATTCGCCAAAACTTTTCAAGGACAAGAACGACGTCGAACCAGTTAAAGAAGCTGAGAAGCCTGTTACTGAAACGTCAAAAGAAAAGGACAAAAAAGGTAAAGTCGAAGAAAAGCCTGCTGTGGCAATGCCAAAATCGATAACTATTGATTTCGATGGGATAAATTCGCGGATAACAGCTTTCCCTATGAGGTCGGGCGAATACCATAATTTGGTAGCTGTTGATGGTGGAATTTTGTACATCGAGGATGGTTCGTTACATAAATTCACAATCGAAGATAAAAAAGACGAAGAAGTAATGGACGGCGTTTCGCAGGCTATAGTTAGCGCTGATGGCAAAATGATGATTTATCGTTCGGGCAGAGATCTGGGAATCGCAAAAGTAAGTCCGGGACAAAAGTCGGGCTCTGGAAGACTGAATTTGGACGATGTTACCATGAAGATTGATCCACGCAAAGAATGGAATCAGATTTACACCGACGGATGGCGTATTTTTCGCGACTTTTTCTACGTGAATAATATGCACGGAGTTGACTGGAAGGCTATTCACGACCGGTACAGCCCATTGGTACAATACGTTAGTCATCGAGCTGATTTGGATTATATCCTGGGTGAAATTATTTCGGAAACCAATACCGGCCACAGTTACGTGGATTGGGGCGATTTTGAAAAGGTAAAACGAATTGATACTGGTTTGCTTGGAGCCGAACTTGTCGCTGATCAGGCGGCTGGAAAGTATAAGATTGGCAAAATTTACGATGGAGAAAACTGGAACGACGCACGCCGCTCGCCTTTAACCGAGCAAGGTGTAAATGTGAAAGCAGGCGATTATTTGCTCGCGATTAACGGCAAACCAGTTACTTTGGCAATGAATCCTTACGAATTGCTCGAAAATACGGTTGGCAAAACGGTTGAAATAACTGTTAATTCAATTCCGTCGGATGTCGGCGCGCGAACTTCTACTATTCGCCCGATTAACAGCGAACTGGAGCTCTTTAACCTGAATTGGGTGAACGAACGTCGTGCTATGGTTGATAAACTTTCGGGAGGCAAAATCGGGTATATTTATGTGCCAAATACTTCGGCTGACGGGAATCGTGAGTTGTTTCGCGGGATGTACGAATTCAACGAAAAAGATGCTTTAATCATCGACGATCGTTACAATGGCGGTGGCTTTATTCCTGATGTGATGACTGGTTTGCTCGAACGTAAAACGCTCAGTTACTGGCAGCGCAATGGCCTGGCACCAATGAAAACGCCGGGAGTGGCACACAATGGCCCGAAAGTGATGTTGACCAATGGTTACTCTTCGTCAGGCGGCGATGCTTTCCCTTATTATTTCCGCAAGAAAGGTTTGGGTACATTAATCGGGACCCGCACCTGGGGCGGATTGGTTGGCATGTCGGGCAATGCCGGACTGGTTGACGGCGGTTACATTGCAGTACCTCGCTTCGGAATTTTTGACGAGAATGAGAACTGGATCATTGAAGGAACTGGAGTAAGTCCTGATATTGAGGTTGTTGATCGTCCGGAACAATTGGCAAAAGGAATTGATCCGTGTATTGAGAAAGCAGTCGAAGTTTTGCTGAAACAACTTCAGGAGAAACCTGTGAAAAAAGTCAATGCTCCTGCTCCACCCGACCGCTCGGGATGGAACGAAAAGATGAAATAGCCATCAGGGCTGGCTCTAAACAGCGAAAGAAAAACCCGGGTAAACTTTATGGCTTATCCGGGTTTTTAATTGGCGCAAAACTGTGTGTCAATCTATTTTTCGATTTTTTCAATTGTGCCGTAATAACTAATCCACTGTCGGTTAATGAAGTTTATCGTCAGATCAGCAAATCCATTCAATCCAGCCGTTAAGTTGATGGAATACTGATCGTCTTTATCTTTCATTTCGGCACTGATTGTATAAACTTGTTTTCGCTCGTTGTACTTTTTTTCGAGTTTCGAAGCAACCAAATCAAATTTAACTCCACCGTTGCTGTCGCCGTATTTGGCCTGGTATGCGCGCCCATAATAAGGCAAATAGGCCTTTATCTTTAAACTGTCGAACACCATGTCGTAGTTGGGGCCAAGATTATTGAATACTCCCAAATCAGAATGAGCAGACTGGGCTACAAACCGAAAATGTCCTTTTTCGATTAGCTGAGCCATTTCGAGTTGTTTTCGTGCTTTTGTTTCTTTTTTATCGCCTGGAGAGAAACTGGTTAAACTAATCAGCAAGACCATGAATACAAGTGAACTAATTGCTTTCATTTTCCTGATTTTTAAAATTTCCGAATTTCAATTTAGCCTACGACAACCTGTGCTTTAAGTTTCCCCAACATTCAGTTTAAGGTTTAACAACGTTCTGATAATTGCCCGAAATAAAACATTTCAGGTTATCGATGGTGATGTTTAGTAAACGTTCGCGGGCTTCAAATGTTGCCCATGCCATGTGTGGGGTTATAAAGCAATTTTTAGCACCAATTAGCGGATTTTCGGCTTTTGGAGGTTCTGCTGACAATACATCAAGGCAAGCAGCTTTTATCGTTCCTGAATTAAGTGCATCGGCCAGATCCCTTTCATTAATCAAACCTCCCCTGCCGGTATTAATAACGACTGCCGATGGCTTCATGGTTTTCAACAGATTTGCATTTACGAATTCTGCATTATCAGCTGTTAGCGGGCAATTCAAGCTAATAAAGTCGCTTTCAGAAAAAACTTCAGGCAAGCTTTTTTGCTTCATTCCTTCAGGCACATCTGTTTTTACCGACCGATTTTGAAATATAACTTTCATACCAAATGCCATTGCAATTTCGGCAACGCGGCGACCGATTTGTCCAAACCCGATTATTCCCAATGTTTTTCCGGCCAGTTCAACCTGCGGACTTTTTGCGTAGGAAAAATCCGGGCACGCAGTCCATTCTCCGTTTCGAACAGAAGTGGCGTGCAGTTCAACGCGGTTTGCAACGTTTAAAATGTGCGAAAACACAAGCTGAGCAACAGAATTGGTGCTGTAAGCAGGAATGTTTGTAACAACGATACCCCTATCAGCTGCAGCTTTAATATCAACAACATTGTAGCCGGTAGCTGTAACGCCAATGTATTTTAATTGAGGAAGTTGGTCGATCAAAACTTTGCTAAGTACAACTTTGTTGGTAATCAATATTTCGGCACCTTCAGATCTGTCCAAAACCTCGTCTGGACTTGTTCTGTCGTAAATATCGCAAATGCCAATTTCTTCAAGCCTTCTCCAGGAAAGATCGCCCGGATTTAAAGCAAACCCATCGAGTACTACTATCTTCATGTTTATAAAAGTTTATTTGGTTTCGGTTTCAAAAGTAATTTAAATGCGTTTTTGCGAAATAGCTTCGCTCTAATTTTGTTTGCTGAGCAGCCTGGATATAACAACTGTTCTCTGGTCGTATGAATATGCCGAAAAATAACCGAGAGCACCGTTATCAAAATTACTGATCGGGTTTGATGGTGATGCAGACGCGATGATATCCAGTCCGGATATACTTTCAAGCGTCGAAAAATAGTTGTATGCAGCTTTATCAATCGCCTGAACTTCAATTAAAACAGTGTCACTTTCCTTAAAAACGTTCGACGAATTCTGGACGAGCCCGATAACTTTTCCGTCAAATAGTTTATCTGAATATACGTCCATCTCCCCTTCATTATTTACAAGCTTCCCGTTGACATACATTTTGATTTGGTAATAGTTTTCGATATTGGGCGGGTCTTTTATAAAGCAATTGATTTTGTAGCCGCTGTCTAGAATGCCAAATCCATCGAAATAAGAGACCGTGCAATCAACTATGGGCACCATGTCGTTGAGGTATGACCGAGCAGTGTATGTAATTCCTTCGTATTCAACGTATATTGTGTACCATGTTCTTTTTGCCGCAAGCACTTTTGAGAGCTGATACAATCCGGGCGAAACCTCGGTGAAATAACGTTGTTTGCCGCCATCGGCTTTTATGCTGACTGTTGCGCCACTCACTTCGGTTGATTGAGAGCTACCAAAATACGGTGCTGTTTTGCTGATCATTACCTTAAAAGGTTCGTTGCCATCTGCTACTGTTGCTTCGATAACAATCGCCGATTGTGAGGTATTCAAATCATAGTCGATTACCTTTTCGCACGAGTACAAAAAGCCTGAGGCAATGAAACAAAGAAATATGATCAGTTTATTACTCAATTTTCAGAATTTAAACTTATAACTAATTGACGGAATGAATTTAAACAAAGAAACTTGTACCGCTTCGGTTTCATTAGGATTATCTTCTTTTGGCCTGAACGAAATAAAATAAGCATTTTCGCGGGCATAGGCATTGTAAATCGAGAAATTCCAACTCGATTCAACTTTCGCTGTATGTCTTCTGATCCATGTTAATCCAAGATCGAGCCTGTGATAATCTGGCATTCTATATCCGTTGCGTTGTGTGTAATACCCTACTGTACGCCCGGCAATAACATACTTCCCGTTCGGGAAAGTTACCGCATTTCCGGTGTTATACACCCATGTTGCCGACAAAATTAGCTTGTTACTCAGTTTATACTGGGCCACAAGCGACAAATCGTGCCGACGATCCTGACGAGCTGGATAAGGTTTCCCATCGTTAATGGAATCAAATTGCCGCATTGTTTTCGATAATGTGTACCCTAACCAGCCTGTCAGCCGGCCATAATTTTTCCTGAATAAATACTCGGCGCCATAAGCCCAACCTCGTCCAAATACCAATTCTGCTTCAACTGTTGAATTAAAAACCAGGTCGGCACCATTTTTATAATCGATTTGATTTTGAAGGTTTTTATAATACACTTCAACCGACGATTCGTACAGGTTCTGTTTGAAATTATGGAAGTAGCCAATTGACCATTGATCGGCTATCTGCGGTTTTACGTTATCGCTGCTCGGGATCCAAAGGTCGGTTGGAGTTGACGATGTTGAATTGGATAACAAATGAATGAACTGATAAATGTGATTGTACGACGCTTTTAATGATGCCCTGTCGCTAATCACATAGTTTAAAGCAAGTCGCGGTTCCGGCCCCCCCTGCGTTTTCACCCATTTAAAGCTGTTATAACTTACCGTTTGTGTCAGGTTTCCACTGCTGTCGAATTGGTAAAAGTCGCCCGGTCCGACGTTGGTAAACAAAGCAAGCCGCAACCCATAGTATGCCTGCAGCCGCCGGGTTATTTGCTGGCTGTTCGATAGATATAATGAATATTCCAATGCTCTTCTCGGTCTCACTTCAAGCGATTTGTATATGCTTCCGGGAGCCGCCTGAATATCGCCCGGAACGGTCTCGTGTGCAATAAAGTTAATCCCAAATTTGACACTGTTCTTCGTATTCGGATAATAGCTAAAGTCCTGTTTCAGGTTAAAATCCTGAATGGTTGATCCCATGATCACTTCATTATCGCCCGACAAATCGATGTGGTACGAATAATTGCTGTATATAAATGAAGAGTTTGAGAACAATTTTTTGCTGAATGAGTGATTCAGGCGAACAGTTGCTGTTTTGCTTCCCCAGTCGAATCCAAACTGATCGGGAATTCTGAATTTGTCTCTCCCGAGGTATCCCGAAACAAAAAGTCGAGTCGTGGAATTCAATTTGAAATTGGTTTTCAGGTTTAAGTCGTAGAAATATAAGCTGGCATCCCGAATGTCTTTATCAGGAGCGAACTGAAGAAACAAATCGGCATAAGTGCGGCGGCCGCTCACAATAAATGAGCTAACATCTTCTTTGATTGGCCCCTCAAAGCTAACATTCGACGAAATTAATCCGATGTTGCCGTTGGTTTGGTATTCTTTCATGTTGCCTTCTTTCATGCGTATGTCGAGCACCGAACTTGCTCTTCCGCCGAATTCTGCCGGGATTGAACCTTTAAAAAGATTGGCATCTCGAATTGCTTCAGAATTAAATACCGAAAAGAAGCCCAGCAAATGGCCAGTATTATACACCGGAGCCTCGTCGAGAAGAATTAGGTTCTGGTCAATACCACCGCCACGAACATAAAACCCAGTGTTGCCCTCGCCCGATTGTTTAATTCCGGGCAGCAATTGCATGGTTTTCATGATATCTTTTTCGCCAAAAAGAACGGGAATATTTTCTATTTGTTTGGGCGAGATTCTCACATTACCCGATTCAATAGAAGTTATATTTTCATTTCCCTTATTCCCGTTCACTTCAACAGCTTCCAGCTCGAAATTCCTGGGTTTCAGACTGAAATCAATAAGTTGATTTTCATGAATTTTGACAACTTGTTCTCTCTTTTCGAACCCCATTAAGGCGATGGAAAGCGTGTAATCTCCGGCAGGTAGCGAAAGCGAATAAAATCCGTAGGAGTTACTTATAGCCAAATAGTTGTGGTTGTTTGTAGCGATAATTACGCCCGAAAGGTTTTCGCCGTTTGAAGCGTCGGTTATGGTGCCGCTTATTGTAAACTTTTGCTGAGAAAAAGCTTCCAGGCAGCCAAGCAAAAGCACAAGCATTAAAATCCGACGGATAAAATTCATTGGTAAAAAATATCTTTTAAATATAGATTTATTAAGTAGTTTATAGTAGTTCAAGCGATTTAAATCTACAAATTTCCGTTTTTTTAACTTTTTTGAATAAACCCAACAAAAATTGCTACGCCTAAATTAAGTTTACTAGTTTTATTGCAGAAAACAAATCGCCGGGTAAAATCGCATGGGAATACAAAATAATAAAGTCAGAAGAAAACTAATCGGTTCGTTCGGAACACTGAAAGACGAAACGTTTAATTTTGAGCTTATTGAAGCTTATTTCAGAAAGAAAAAGAGTATTCGGTCAGAGCAAATAATCTCGGATAAAACCTGGAATGATCTTGATTTGCAGGAATTCTTCATGTTTGCCGACCGTACTGTTTCGGTTGTTGGTCAGCAGTATTTTTATTCAAAACTGAGAACAATTGACGAAAATAGGAAAGAAAAGGATTTCGAAAATTTAATCAACAAGTTTACCAGCGATGCGGAATATCGGCTTGCCATTCAGCACGAACTATCTAAGCTGAAATCAAAGGACGCATTTTACATCAGTTCATTATTTCAGGACGAACATTTAAAACAGCCGAAGTGGTTGTTTGTGGCTAGAATGTTATCGGCTGCAAGCTTGTTTTCATTGATCTTGTTGTTTTTTAACCCGGCAATGGCGTTCGTGCTCTTCGCGATAATATTGGTCAATTTTATAATTCATTACTGGAACAAAAAAAATCTTACTCCATATATTGCTTCAATTCCGCAGTTGCTCAGGCTGAATTCAGTTGCAAAAGAACTTTATAAAGACGAGGCTCTGAAATGTTTAAATCCGGAACTTCTCGAATCGATCGCAGTTCTTGACAAAGTTCGGAACCGGATGTCGTTTTTCAAACTTGAGGCAAAATTACAGGGCGATTTAGAGGCAGTTGCATGGGGAATACTGGAGTTTTTTAAAATTATATTTTTGATTGAGCCCATATTGCTTTTCAATGTACTTGGCCAGCTTGATACCAAACGCAGAGAGATTGAACAGGTTTTTGCTTTTGTTGGGCAGGTGGACATGTTAATTTCGATAGCATCGTTACGCCATGGGCTCGATTTGTGGTGTAAACCAGATATTTGTACCAAACATAAAAAGCTTTTGGCCAAGGATATTTACCACCCATTGATAACCAGTTGCATTAGGAATTCGATTGAAATAAATGGAAAATCGGTGCTTTTAACCGGTTCAAATATGTCGGGAAAAACCTCTTTTATTCGGACGATTGGCTTGAATGTAATCTCAGGTTTAACACTAAATACCTGTTTTGCCGGGCAATTTTCCTTTCCCCCAATCCGAATTTTTTCAGCAATCCGGATTAGCGACGATTTAATGAACGACAAAAGCTATTATTTCGAGGAAGTTTTGACTATCAAAGAAATGATTGACAGTAGTCAGAGCGGATACTCAAATTTATTTTTGCTCGACGAAATATTCAAGGGCACTAACACTGTCGAACGAATATCGGCTGGAAAGGCTGTTTTATCGGCGCTCAATAAAAACAATAACCTGGTATTTGTTTCAACACACGACATTGAATTGGCAGATTTACTGAAAGATGAATATGAATTATACCATTTTAGCGAAACAGTTAATCATCAAACAGTTGACTTCGACTACAAATTGAAGGAAGGCAAATTAAAGAACAGAAATGCCATCCGGATTTTGCAACTGAATGGTTACCCCGAACCAATTATTGAAGAAGCAATTGGGTTATCGAAGCAGATGGATAAAGCAAAATTGAATTTTGGCTAGTATTACGCAGAAGTTAATATGAAAATAGAAAATATAATTTTTGATTTTGGAGGCGTTTTGGTCGATTGGAATCCGCGCCATTTATACCGCAACTATTTCGCGAATGAAGCGGATATGGAGCATTTTCTGAACACGGTATGCAACGATGAGTGGAATATTGAACAAGATCGCGGGCGCTCGTTGGCAGACGGAACGCGAATTCTTCAGGAAAAAATTCCTGAATATCATGATCTTATAGCTCTCTATTACGGGCAATGGGAAACGATGCTGAAATGCGAGATTCCGGAAACTGTTGCGTTGATGTACGAGCTAAAAGAACGCTATGGAGTTTATGGATTGACGAACTGGTCGGGCGAAACAATAACAATTGCTTATGCGAGGTATGCCTTTTTCAAAGATTTGGATGGCATCGTGGTTTCGTCAGAAGAAAAATTGATCAAACCAGATAAGCGTCTCTACCAGATTTTGCTCAACCGGTATGCTTTGAAAGCTGAAAGCTGTGTTTTTATCGACGACAATTTGCGGAATGTAAAAGCGGCTGAAGAACTTGGAATGGCGGCTATACATTTTATAAACCCTCAGCAGCTAAAAGCAGATTTGAGCACTTTGGGTGTTTTATAATTTAGTAGGTTCTTTTTATGAAAGGAATATTAATAACCTGTACGCTTATTCTGAGCACTTTATGGTCTTTAGCAGAGGCTAAAAATTATGGAAATCCCGATGTTGATGTCGCAAAGCTTGAAAAGAGTTTTAGCGATTGGTGGAAATATCACAACAAAAGCATTCGTTTGTCTGCCGACTTCATCGCAATCGACGACAACGAAAAGAGGATTTCCAAACAAAGTTTTTTGGAGAAGCTAAATTCCGGAGATTTTATACCGGTGAAATTGGCCTCTGCCGACAGCGTTTGCTATCAGTTATACCGATTAGAAAAAGGATCGGATAAAACAATTCCGGAGGTAATAAAATATGCAGGCGCGGAGGCTCTGAAGAATTTTAAAATGGAGGGAAAGGCTTTTCCGGCCTTTAATTTCAAAGATATTAATGGAGCTGATTTCTCAACCGAAAAGCTGAAGGGGAAAATACTTGTGTTCAAGTGCTGGTTTATAGCCTGTCCTCCTTGTATTGAAGAATTTCCAGTGTTGAATCAGCTTGTTGAAAAATACCGAGGTAGAAAAGATATAGTTTTCATTGGACTTGCTTTCGATCAAAAGAAGGCTTTGGAAACATTTCTTCAGAAGAAACCATTTCATTACGCTGTCATTCCCGATCAAAAACAGTTTGAATTCAATGTTTTAGATGTTAAATCTTATCCAACCCATATCATTGTTGATGCAAATGGTATTATCAGGAAAGTGGTTAATACAGCTGATGAGATGATTCCTGTCCTGGAAAAAATTGCCTCGGGCAACACAAAATCGAATTAATATGTCGGATTTATTGATTGCAGGGGCAGTTATCCTTCGTATTTTATCCAATCCGTTTGCTAATGTTTTTCAGAAACAACTTACGGCAAAGAAGAATCACCCGCTGATGGTTAACTTCTTGAGTTATCTTATTCTTTCCGGCGTCTGTATTTCAATAGCAATCAAAGTTAAATGGACTGAACTTCCGGTTTCATTTTGGTATTTTTCAGTTTTAAGCGGAATAGCAGGCGCTGTGGGCAACGGCTTTTTAGTGAAAGCGTTACAGAAAGGTGATTTGTCGGTTTTGGGGCCGGTAAATGCCTATAAATCGGTTATTGGGATTATTGGAGGAGTTTTGCTGTTGCACGAGATACCTAATATTTGGGGAATGATTGGAATCGGGTTGATTATTTATGGCAGCTATTTTGTGCTGGACACTACTGATGAGCGTTTTAGCTGGGCCCTGCTCCGGAAAAAAGAGATTCAGTTTCGCATTTGGGCTATGATATTAACTGCGATTGAGGCGGTGCTGATAAAACGGATTATACTGGTTTCTTCGCCAACCATAGCTTTCGTTAGCTGGTGCTGGTTTGGGGCGTTTTTTGCTTTTGTTTTGCTGAAAGTATATCGTATAGATTTGAAAATCGAATTTAGGAAAATTACCAGAACACATCTTAAAAAATACGTCCTGCTAATTGCTTGTGTGGGAACGATGCAATACACAACTAATTATGCTTTTGATCACTTGCATGTTGGTTATGCCCTGTCGTTGTTTCAGTTGTCGATTCTTGTTAGTGTGTTGCTTGGTCATCGGATATTCAAAGAACTCGGAATTCGCAAAAAGTTGATTGGTTCTGCAATTATGGTTGTTGGTTCAATACTGATAATTCTTCTTCAGAAACATTAAGAATTTCAGGATTTCGGGCAAACACTAAAAATTGTACTTTTACAGCGTGAAACGAATTTTGAAAATATCTGCTGTTCTTGGTATTTCGGTACTGTATTGCTTTTTAATTAGCGTAAACAGTGCGCCTCAGGTTTTTTCGAAGCCAAACGTTACGGATTCTGAATGTGGATTTTTTATTTCCGATGCATCTTCGCCATTGTTGCATTCGGGCGAACGTTCAGAGACTTTGGCTAATGTCAATAGTAGTGTTTCGCACTTTAATGTTAAAAATTCGTTCAACCAGTTTTTTGCATGCCTGGTAACTCCGGTGCGAATTCTGAACAACAAGTTTTTACCCATTTTTATAGGACTGGGCGTTGCAGTTTCGCTTTTTACTTCAACCGATATTATTTTCCCATTTCATTATTTCTGGTAAACTCATTTTTAATTCCTCTTTAATTTTCAAGAGCAAGACACAATTGTTTTGTTCTCATAATCATTTATTTATATTTTAAATTAGGTCAAAAATGAGTTTAGGATTGATTATTGGCGGAGCTATAATTTTGCTTCTCGCCTCACTAGTTATAGTTTCAACAAGCAAAAGAAAAAGAACGAAAAAGGAAAAATTTTTGAATCCGCTGAAAGAATTGGCGTTTCGCAACCAATGCCAGATATCACATTCAGACATTTGGTCGGAATCTGTTATAGGAATAGACGACAATAAAAATCAGGTTTTTGTCATCCGAAAAAATGCTGGAAGCGAATCTGAAATTACCATTAATCTATCGAATGTGTTTCGTTGCCGCGTGAGTGAAATTAGTCGTACTTCAGGTCCCAAAGAAGGCAACATTAAACCTTTTGACCGGATTGATCTTGTGTTTTCTCATAAGGAAAAAAGCAAACCTGATGTTTCAGTTGAGTTTTATAACTCCAATACCGATAGGTTAACTCTTGCCGGTGAATTGCAGTTGGCTGAAAAATGGTGCTCGCTGATTAATAGAAGGTTATCATCGATCGGAAAATAGTTCTTAATCCGGCCCTGTAGAAATTTCTGCAGGGCTTTTTGTTTGCTTTTACTCAGAGGTTTTCGATTTGTAATACCGGCGAAACAATACTTTTTTCAGATCCCTGAAAATGACCTGATGTGCCAAAATTTCGAGATCGTTGTAGTGCGGCAAATCCCTGTGTGCCTTGGCGATTTCGCGCTCGGTGATGTCAACCTGATACAACACAGCCATGAGGCGGCTGTAATCTCTGTCGAGGTAAACGGCAATTTGGTTGATCAGCTGTTCGTGCAGTTCGTTATAAGCATTTGCTGTATTGCCCGAAAAGGTTATCTCAATTCCAAACATCCCAAAATCTTTCATGATTTGTTGTGCCGTTTCCTGAATAATGTCTTCTTTGTTCAGGAAAAACTCGATGTTGGTATTGTTGAGGTTGACTAATTCCATAGCAGATATAAAAAAGTGAGCGGGTAACTTCGGGTCACCC
>Ga0116171_10001121_pt1 | contig 27464 bp, 18 predicted proteins | sample AD_JPNHW2_MetaG_FD_89798 | JGI IMG/M metagenome (GOLD analysis project Ga0116171, IMG submission 89798) | Active sludge microbial communities of municipal wastewater-treating anaerobic digesters from Japan - AD_JPNHW2_MetaG | ecosystem: Engineered > Bioreactor > Anaerobic > Digestate | place...
ATTTATAAACAGGCGCCTCTTCCTCCTTTAGATCCATCTTAGAAGGTCTTTTGTGGATTGTTGTTTTACCTCTTAATATGAGTTCCTCAAATTGGCTTTGGTGATTTGAATGGGTCTTTAATCGTAATCTTTCAAAGCGATCATTAAACCGTATAGAACTTTCAATAATCTTTTTATCTACAGCAAATGGATCAGAATCCAGTAAATGTTGATTAATGTCAGGATACAAATCTCTGTAAACACAGAGCAAGATTGTCAATGTTGTAAGTCGCTGCTGCCCATCGACTATATCCAGATAAGTAGAAGATTCTTCAGGCTTAGCTGTTATAATTGAACCCAAAAAATAATTAGGATCATTTTCATAAGCCTCATTAAGGTCATCCCACAATTTCTCAAGTTGTTCATCAATCCAAGAATAGGGTCTCTGGTATCTTGGAATTTGATATAAAGAGTCAGTATTACCGAAAAGCTGCTTAATTGTTAAACTTGAGGGCTTAAAAATGTCTTCCATAGAAGTTCTCCATATTTATTAAGTTTTTTCATCACGCCGCCCTTCTTGAATACAAAAATTTCTGGAAAGCGATAAAGGTTTGTTTAATTATTTCGGCACCGCCGAGGATTCTGGCAGCATCGTTTATTGAACTGTATTTGAGTTCAAGGAGTTTAGGCAGTTTTTCTTGATCGAGTTCTTCGACACCTGTTTCAATGTATTTGGAGAGAACAAATTCGAGAAATTCCTGCTGTTTTGCGTTCAAGTCATTAAAGATGCTGTCTTTTGCCATGGAGACCCTTGTTTCCCGTGTTATCGGCTGAATAGCGAATGAAACATACTCAAGGACATCAAAAAGATCGCTTTTTTCGGCATTTATCAGTTTTTGCAGGCTGGAAAGTTCATCTTTCCCGTATCCTGCATCACTGAGTTTTTCCAAGAATGCTTTGCGAGTTCCGGGATTTGACCAGATCGCCCTTAATTCGTCTTCGCTTTTGAAGAATTCAGGAAGCGTACCGAAAAGATTGTGCAGGAATTCTTCCGAAGATATGGGCTTCCCGTCCGCACTCCAGAAAGAAGTCGCTATCATGTGCTGTATTTCCCGATCTTTACCGTCACGGAGTTTTATTTTAACTTTTTTCTTTTTTCCGCAGATACAGGGGACTTCACCGCAGTTTTCGCAAGGTTCGGAAGGTCCTTTATCGCACACACAAGGGGCCTGGTTACATTTCTGACACGGTTTTGGGGGATTGGGGGCACAGGTGCAGGGGTAGTTTCCACATTTCTCACAGGGATCATCGGCGATAGGTTCGCCGTCCCATTCTTTATCAGAAAAATGATGGTAAGCGTCCACAAAATCATAAATCGTAAAATAATGCTTACCATCAAAAAGACGGGTTCCCCGACCTATTATCTGTTTAAACTCAATCATCGTTTTTATCGGTCGCAATAAAATAATATTGCGGATGTTTCTCGCATCGACACCGGTTGAAAGTTTCTGCGATGTCGTCAATATTGTCGGGATAGTCTTTTCATTATCCTGAAATTCACGAAGATACTGTTCTCCGATATTACCGTCATTTGCAGTCACTCTCACGCAATAATCCGGATCAGTTGAGGATTTATGCTGATTTACCAGATCACGGATAGCGGCGGCATGTGCCTGATTGGCACAGAAGATTATTGATTTCTCCCGCTGATCTATTTCTGAAAGGATGATCTTTACCCTTTTTTCCTCCCGTTCCTTTATCTCAATATTGCGGTTGAAATCTTCTTCTTTATATGTTCTGCCTTCTTCAATCTCACCTTCAATAATCATATCATCAGAGGTATAAATGTATGTATCAATGGTTGTCTGGACTCTTTTGACCTTGAACGGTGTCAGAAAGCCGTCATTTATCCCTTCTTTAAGCGAATAAATGTAAACAGGTTCGCCGAAATAACGGTAAGTATCAACATTGTCCTTTCTTTTCGGGGTGGCTGTAAGACCAAGCTGAACAGCCGATGAGAAATAATCAAGGATCTCACGCCAGTTGCTTTCGTCATTCGCTCCGCCCCTGTGACACTCATCAATGATTATAAAGTCAAAATAATCATGCGGATATTCCCCGAAATATGGAGCCGGTTTTCCTTCCTTGTCAGTTCCGCTCATAAAGGTTTGAAAAATGGTAAAGAAAATACTGCCGTTAGTCGGCACTTTACCTTTTTTCTTTATTTCATCGGGTCTGATACGGGCAAGAACATCTTCCGGAAATGAAGAAAATGAATTAAATGCCTGATCTGCAAGAATATTTCTATCCGCCAGAAACAATATCCGTGGTCTTCTGGAGCCGTCACGCAATAAATTCCACCGGGTCTGAAAAAGCTTCCAGACAATCTGAAATGCAATATAGGTCTTACCCGTTCCAGTTGCAAGAGTCAGAAGAATTCTCTTTTGATTATCAGCAATTGCAGACATTGTCTTATTTATCGCAAGTTCCTGATAGTACCGTACAATCTTGGTTCCGCCGACATCTTCCAGAGGAACTGCATTAAAGGTGTCACGCCAGTTATTCTCTTTCTCAAAAGTCGCATTCCAGAGTTCATCGGGAGTAGGGAAGGAGCTTATTAAACCTTCTTTCCCTGTTTCCATATTTATTGAATAGATCTCACGACCGTTTGCTGCAAAAGAATGCTCAATATTAAGCATCATAGCATATTGTTTAGCCTGTGCGACACCTTCGCCGACTTCCTTTTCATCGCTTTTGGCTTCCATTGCCGCAAGCTTAACGCCTTTGTAAACCAGCACGAAATCAGCAGAAAGCGGTTTTGCACGAACCCCGCCCGTTAGAATTTTCCCGGCTGTGATCCGGTATTCCCGAAGGATTTTCGAACCCTCAACGATTCCCCAGCCTGAAGCTCTAAGCTGCGGATCAATCAGTTCTGCTCTGGTTTGTGCTTCGTTCATTTTATCATTTCCTTATAATGTTCTTCGTACCCGCTTTCTTTAAAAACAAGGCTTAAAGCTTCTTTGAAATCATCGTAATTGAATTCCTTGTAGTCAAAAATATTCTGCCCTAAAGAATGTGACTCCCTGTTTATGTAACGGCAAAATGCCTGATATTTTGTTGCTTGAAGAGCTGGCTTCTGGAATACATTATTCAAGTCTCTTTTCTCTATAAAATTGAAGAAGTATTCAATGATATTGCGCATACAGTTTGCAATAAGAGCCGATGGCTGCTGATTGTCTTTAATAACAAGCCAGTAAGAATGATAGTCATTCTGGATCTCATCATATTTCATTTCAAGTAGTTGGCTTCCATTACAATTTTTCAACATTCTAAAAAGTTTTTGATTCTTTTCCCTTCTTTCGTGGTTTGTATCTGTCATTTCATAGAAAAAATAAAGACTATGAGTTAACAAAAATACTTGTTCAATATTTGTTGAATTAAAAAAATCATTTTTGATCATTTGTCCAACATTGAAAATGTAGATATGAGACAAGCTGGAAATGGGATCATCAATAACAACTATTTTCTTGTTTGATTGTGATGTAACAGATTTCTTTCCTTTACACAGCTCCCTGAAATAAAGAAAGCTAATTATCATTTTTTCACCTTCACTCAGAGTTTGAAAGGTGTTGTCACATTGTTCTGCTCTAACAATTTTATATAATGCTTCAGAATGTTTTTCAATTAAGAATCCATCTATCCCAAGGTCTACAAGACCTTCATTAATGCTTGCTATTGCTTTTTCTATATTAACTGTTTTCTTTTGCTGTTCAACTACAATTTCTCCTTGTCTTAATATTTTCCCGTCTATTTCAGCAATACTAATTTCTATGACCTTCGTCTTTTTATCAATGTCTGTTTTATAACTTTGATATGAAATCAATGTTTGATCATAGTTCCATCGCATAATGCCCCAGAAAACATCCTTAATCTCAGCGAGCGAGGTTTTCTTATTATCAATCTTATGATTGTGTTCTGTTATCTTTTTATTCGTGTCCTCAATGAATAGATTAAATGCATCGATTACACTATCTGAACTTAAAAGAACGACTGCTTGACTAGGGGTTTTAATTTTATCTGAGATTTTTATGTTATTATTGCTGATACAGTTCAACATGTTATTATAATAATTTTCAAATTCTGCTTTTTTCTCAAGTACAAACGGATTTGACTCATAGCTTTCTTTTTTTGGTAATATTTTAATTCCTGCTTCATATTCAGATGACAATTTCCTCAGCTCATTGACTTCCTTTTCATAGCTTTCATCAAAGTAATTTCTTATGTTGTCGATAAGCATTCTATTAATCGTTTGCCCTTGGCAAAACGGGCATGGCTCGCTTTTGTCATTAATTTCTTTAGGAAGATAATCCAATCCTTTTTTTACCCAATCAGAGTTACCGAGTTTTTTAATAAGCTCAGCAACAGAGCTGTTTTCATTGCCAATTATTGTTTTTGAGAACAGTTGATCTTTTTCTATGTTTTGAATATCTAATTTAACTTCTTTTAGCATATCAAATTTTTGTGCATTGTTGCCTTGTATTGCTTCAACTTCTTTTTTAAGTTGATCTGCTGTCTTTACAGGCTGTTTGTCTGGCTTGGGAATTGATAATAAATGATCGAACAACTTATCTTTCTGACTTTTCAATCCTTCGAGGCAATATTCTAAAACACGGTCTCCACCAGCAAAATCCGTTTTAATTTCCCATGTTTTTAATTCTGCCTCTTGCTTCTTCTGAGCAAGTTCCTTATTGTGAGCAGTTATTAAATCTGTCTTGGAAGTTTTATCTTTTACCAGCGTTTCTTTTTCTTTTTCTGCAATTTTAATTCTTTCTTCAGCATCTTTGTTTTCTTTTGATAAAGTAAAAATCCCTTTCAGGTTGTCGGGTTCATAGAAATAGTCTTTAATAAATTGCTGATTGTAAACAAGAACCTCACCATCTGAAAGACCCTCAACAGAGCAACCGGAAAACTTTGGATTTGACATGTCATATAAAAAATCCGAAAAGGTGCTTTTCCCTGTCCCGTTTAATCCATAAATAAGATTTATCTTTTTGTCTGTCTCCAGTGTGGCAACACTTTTGTAACTTGCAACATTGTTCATTACTATTTTAGTAATCACAACTCCCCCTTAAACGCTTTATCGAGAATGGATTTTTTTAATTCATCGAGATCATCAAGTTTCTTCTGATATATTGCTTCCAGTTTCTTTGTTTCAGCAAAGAGAGCATCAAGTTTTTCGACAATGGATTGCTGTTCGGAGAGTGATTTGGGAAATGAAATTATAAAGTTCTGTAATTGGACTTTTGTTATTGCCTGTCTTGTCGCACCTTGTTCACCCGTAAAAAGCAGTTTGTCTTTATATGGTTTTGATGTTAACAATAAATTTAAAAAAGTAGCGTTAATAACATCATGTCTGGCTCTAATAATAGATACATGTTGGTTTACTCTTGCTGGTAGATACTCTTTTGACATAACACAACATCTTGTTACTGATGCACCAGTAATATTAAAAAGAACATCCTTTTCTTCAATCGTTACATTGTTTAAGTCTTTTGCTTGTTTTTCATCTATAAACGCGAGGTTTTTCTCTTTAAAGTATCTGTCATGGACATTCATGCTTCTAATTAAGGAAATACCTTCAGTTTTATATGATTCATTCCCACCACGAGGTGTAGCACCGCTTCCAATCTTGCTTGTAACTTCCCCTAATTTCTTCTCTTCCCAATCTTCTCCGGGGTGAGCAAAGACACTTTGCAAATAGCTGTCAAACAACTCCCGTGCGTTTTTAAGGTTTTTTTCGGCGTTGTTTTTAGCAATAGATACAGATTCAAAAGCGTTGTCTAAAATAGAAACTATGCGTTTTTGTTCGGGGAGAGGGGGAAGGGGGATTGAAATTGCTTCAATTTGAGCTTTATTTATTGAGTTAAAAACTGCACCTGTGTTCCCCACAATTTCAACTTCATGTTTTAACAGAAAATTGAATAGAAATTCTTTGTCAATCAAACAACCAGCCCTAATAGCTGCCAAACCTCTTCCAATACAAATATTCTGCGTTGAAAAATTTACAGGACCAACAGGAGCTCGTACAGACATTAGAATGTCATTTTCATCAGCCTCTTTTGTTGTTTTTGTTGTCCAAGTTGTGGGGTTGCCTAAATATTTCTCATTAAATTCTTTTTTTCCTTGATAAAATGGCCGCCCCTTACCCTCATTATTGTAATATTTTCCTTCTGGTGACTGTCCAGCAATTACTATACAAATCTCCCCTAACTTTTTAACTTCCCAGCCTTTCGGCAAGCTCAAGACTTCGCCTTTCGGTAACTGATTGACGGTCATATCAGCCCCCGGATATTATCAAGTATCGTTGCACTTTCTTCATCGAGGGTTTTCATTTCTTCCAGTATTTCCGCCGGTGATCTCAGTGCTGCTTCTTCCTTCTTATTCGGGTTTTTAACACTCAGGTCGAGTGTGTTCCAGTCCACATCTGCAACTTTAATACTCCATGAATTTTCGCCTTCAGTTTTGGTTTTCTGTAATTCAATGAATTCAGCAAGGTCTTTTTCACTTAACGGGTTCGTTTTGCCTAGGTTTCTATCAAGATTAAGCTGATAATACCAGACCTTCTTTGTCTTCGGTCCTTTTTCGAAGAAGAGGACGACTGTTTTTACACCTGCACCTGTAAAAACTCCGCCGGGCAGATCAAGCACGGTGTGCAAATCACAGCTTTCAAGCAGAAGTTTCCGCAGACTTACTGAAGCATTATCCGTATTTGACAGGAATGTGTTTTTAATGACTACACCCGCTCTTCCACCGGCTTTCAATATTTTAATAAAGTGCTGAAGGAAAAGAAACGCAGTTTCTCCGGTTTTGATCGGGAAATTCTGCTGAACTTCTATGCGCTCCTTGCCGCCGAAAGGGGGATTTGCAAGGATTATGTTATATCTGTCACGCTCCTGAATATCAGCGAGGTTTTCTGCAAGAGTGTTTGTATGGACAATGTTTGGAGCTTCAACACCGTGCAAAATCATATTCATAATGCCGATAATGTAGGCGAGCGCCTTTTTCTCTTTTCCGTAAAAGGTATTCTTCTGGAGAATTTCCATGTCTGATGTTGTCAGGTTCTTACTGCTTTTGAGATATTCAAACGCTTCACAAAGGAAGCCCGCTGATCCGACGGCTCCGTCATATACCTTATTGCCAATCTCCGGAGCAACCACTTTTACGATGGTTTTAATGAGCGGTCTCGGTGTGTAATATTCGCCGCCGTTTCTTCCGGCATTACCCATATTCTGGATCTTACCTTCATAAAGGTGACTCATTTCATGCTTTTCGTCTTTTGACTGGAAACGGAGTTCATCAATAAGATTAATCACTTCTCGCAAATTGTATCCGCTTTGAAGCCTGTTTTTAAGCTCACTGAATATTTCACCGATCTTGTATTCAATCGTGTCAGGACTGGCGGCATCGGTTTTGAATTTTTTCAAGTAGGGAAATAGCTTCTGATCGACAAAGTCTTTGAGATCATCGCCGACTTTCGCTTTATTATGGTCCAGTTTTCCGTTTATTTTCGGCATCGCCCATTCATTCCAGCAGAATTCAGTTGCAATGATCGGGGTATATGTTTTACCGGCTAAATCTGCTGAAAGTTTCCGTTCCGATTCAAAGTCATCGAGGTATTTCAGGAAAAGAATCCATGAAGTCTGCTCGACATAGTCGAGTTCGCTGCCGCATCCGGCATCTTTATGAAGGATATCGTCAATATTTTTGAAAACTTGTTCAAACATAAATGCTCCTTTTAAATCAGTTTCAATTTTATCAAAACATTACTCACTTTTTGTCATTGGTATGCCTATCCATAACATCTTTAAACCACAAGAGGAAGTCTAAAAGGGAGTAAACCACTGTTTTTGCGGTATTCAATGTTATTTTATAAGTTTCATTATCAACATTAACACTAACACTTCTTTTATCATGAGGACCGTATGCACTGCAAACCCTTTGAATCAACCAAATAGTTTCACAAATAAAGTACGGGGCTTTTTCACCATTATTTTGAACTGTCCGGTGCTCAGCTTTTAGAAAGTAAAGATAATCATTAAGAGCATATCCTTCTTTGTCGTAACCTTGAGAATCAATATATTTAATAAGGTGTTCCGTAAATATTACTCTTTTAATTGCCATCTCCTTCAAAACGGTCTCCAAAAACGATCTGGAAAGCGACAATATAGACTTGACTTCAGAATGAGAGTTGTATTTCAGCAGAATTCTTAAAAGCTCTTCTTCTTTATCTTCTGATAAATATCCGTCTTCAAATATTTGAAAAACTTTATCATGTTCCTTCCTAATGCGATATTCATCAGAACAAATTAAAAGTTTCTTTAAGGCTTCAAAAAGGTCTTCCATTGGTGCTTTTTTATCAATTACTGGAATATCATAAACCATTTCATCTACTTTGGATCTATAGGCTGTATAAAAAAGATACGGCAGATCCCTCCCTTTTTCTGAGGCAAGTTTCTGCATTAAAACTCTTGCCTCTGAAACAAACTTAAAATCAGACGCTTTTTCTGCTGATATTTGTGCTTCTCCATCAAGAATAACAGCAGAATATTTGGATGTCGACAACAACACCTTATAACCATCTGTGAGATTGGGACAGTAATCTAGCTGAAAACCATAGCGGAGAGCAGTATTTACAATCGTATCATGGTGATCTTTTCTATCATCTATATGAAGAATATATATCTTTCTCTGTGCCATATCAGCCCTCTTTTCTTATCGGTATTAAAATCTCAAAGCCAACTCCTTTTTCAAGCTTAACTTCAGAAAATTCGCCGTCATGTTTAATAATAATGTTGTTTATATCCCATCCACCGATCCCCTGACCGCCAGTAGAACCGCCTGTTTTGCCGTAACTGATAAATTTATCAAAAGTAAAACCCTCCGGCCACCCAATGCCGTCATCATAGTAAAAAAATCTTATGAAATCGGTGCTGTCTTTGTGTTTTTTTACAATCGATACATCAATATTTATTATATGAGAACAATCATCAACAAATCCATGAGATAATGAGTTATCAATAAGATTTGTAAAAACTGTTTCTAAAAACTGTTTGTCTGCTTCAATGCTGTGATCTTTCCCTAAAACATTAAATATAACAGAGTCGTTTTTCTGATATCTTGTAACAATCTCATTTAAAAAAGTAATGGCTTTAAATGTCGTTTTAGCAATCTGACCTTTGGCTGATATTTCGGTACGCTTTAAAGTAGACAGGGCACAGTCTACATTTTTTCTAAGCTTTTTCATTGTATCATCTAGTGTGTCAACTTTCTCTTCACCGGGTACAATAAAGTCATTGGATCGTAATGTTTCACCGGATCTAATCTTTGATTGAAGGAAAAATTCCAAGTCATTATAAATATTTCTGATTTTTGAAATATCATGCCCGAGCTGGTGGATCAATGAAGATATCCAGTTTTCCTGAACATCCTCTATTTTAATTTGAGCTTTAAACTCAGAAAGCTGCTTTGCCTTATATTCTACAAGGACGGCTTTTTGTGTTTCCAAACTCGGAACATAAATTTTTACATTTAAGAAATCAGACCATTTTATTCTGGGGATTGTTGTGCCGGATATCATCGCAGATATTTGAGCTTTTGTTGTTTGAGATCTTAACTGATAAATAAAAAACTCTGCAAGTATAAGATTTTCATTCAAATCAATAAAAACTATGTCGCTGCTTATTGCAACACTTTTGTTAATAATCCCCGCTTTTATATTTTCACCGATCAATGTAACTAAAACAGAAGGGACTTTTTCAACAAACACCGCTCCATCAACATCGGGATATATTTGTTTAACAGGATTCAATTCTAAATCAAACCCCGTCTGTGACATTTTTATGTCAGACACTCTTATAAACGGGATTTTTTTCTTATTAAGGAGATTTTCCATCTCATCTTCATTAATTTTAAGGGTTCTTCCAAGTTTAGACCTATTTACAATTTGCTCAATTGTTGTAAATTTACTTTTTTCTATCAATGTAGAAATCTCTTCAGAACCACCAAAAACATAAGATGACGGGAGCAAAGAATGGTTTTTACTTTCGTAATCATTAATTCCAATTATTTTAGACACATCTTGTTTCTCTTCCCAGTTTAAAACAAGTTCGCTGACTTCCTCAAGATCTTTAAAATCATACCTCGAAGCATTCACCATTAAAACTTTGCCTTTTCTATTGAATGGGGTTTTCTTTTTAAGAATTATCATCGAAGTGCTGGCAGATATATTGAGAAACGAGTTTTTAGGAAGCTCAATTATACAATCGATCAAATCCTTGCCTAAAAGATAATTCCTGACATCTTTTTCTCTTTGAGAAACAAGCAGTCCGTTTGGTAAACACAAGGCTACTGTCCCAGAGGAGTTCGTGTTTTCAAGCATTAAATATAAATAGTTAAATTCAATGGAGTTAGTTGCTGGATATTTCTTAAAAATGTCCTCTATTTTTTTCTGCTCGGCAACATTATATCTCATATTAAAGGGAATGGTCGTTGAAACTGCTACATCTGCATCAAAATTTAAATAATCCGGGGAGAAAAAGTCGCCCCCGTAATTTAATTTAAAGTTCAGAACACCATTTGCTATTAAGGTCATTTTTGCAATTGAATATGATGAAAGGCTTCCGAGAATCTGACCACAAAGAGAAATATCACCTTCGTTGATCTTTGCTTTCCTGTGGGCTTCTATAAATAGTTGCTGATCTCTGTTTGATGGATCATAATATTTCTGACCGGGAAGAGGGTTCAGAATTGAAATTATCATAGAAATAACTTTAGAATTAACAGAATAACCATTCCCCAATCTAGGAATTGAGTAATATTTAGCAATAAAGCCCGACCATACTCTGCCGAATATTTCAATTGAAATGTTGTTTAAAGAAAAACTATAACCTTTCAACACATCAAGAGCGTTTTTGATAAAATGCAACCCGTCAGAGTCAATTTCTGTATATTTGAAAATTCCACTGAAAAGCGGAATCTGCTCAAGTTTATCAAATATTTTTTGTATGTTGTTTATGCAATCCTGATTTCTTTTTGAATTTGAATTTTCTTCGAAAAAATAAGAAAGCAGTGACCCGCCTATAGCTCCTAACAAAATGCCCGTCATTTTTTCTTCCTTTTCAGTAGAAAGACCTCCTATCGCAGCACCTGTTAATGCTCCGGTGAGCATATTTTCTATCTGGAGGCTGTTTTTCTGAATATCCATGCTGTTCAGCTGCCCCCAAGCCTCTAACACTTTTTCTCTTGAGATTTCTTTATTGGAAGGGGACACAAGATCTGTCATCCGCTTAATAAAAATAAGCTTTAAAATTAAATCAATAGATTTTAACTCATCTACAGGAGCTGCTCTGAAAATGTCAAACAGCCGCCAGAAAATCTTTTCCAGCTGTCTTTCCGTTATCGGGGCGCTATGTTCTATTGTATTTGAATTATCCACCTTCAATCTCCCCAAAAAACAATCTGGACCGTAATGAGCAACATGCGTGCCAACTTATTTTTTATCATTTATCTTTTTCAGATAATGATCAAGTTTCTGGTAACTTTCCCACCCGAGAAGCTTCGCCGCTTTTGTTTTATTTCCGCCGGATTTCTCTAAAGCACTTTCTATATGAGACAGTCTTATTTCTTCAATCATATCATCCAGTTTCACTGGAAGAGACACCTTCAGACCATCAACAATACTTCCCGTTTTTCCAGTATACATAACAAGCAGTTCTTTAAATTTTTCGACCTCAATTACTCCGCCGTCAATCATCATGCAAGCTCTGGTTATTGAGTTTTTCAACTCTCTTACATTGCCAGTCCACCCGTAGTTTTTAATAAAATTTTTTGTGCTAACAGAAAATTTTTTGTGTTTATACGGATAGGCTTTGGTGTCTTCGGAAAATTTCTGATTTATTTCATTTAGAAAAAAGTCGGCTAATGTCATTATATCTTCCTCTCTCTCTCTTAAAGGAGGAATTTTAAACATGCCAATATTTATCCTGTGGAACAGATCTTCTCTGAATTTGCCTTCGCTGATAAGCTTCGCTGGGTCTTTGTGTGTTGCTGAAATTATCCGCACATCAACTTTTATGGATTTAATAGAGCCTACTTTCTGTATCTCAAATTCCTGAAGAACTCTTAATATCTTGGTTTGAGCATTTAATGAAAGATCTCCAATCTCATCAAGAAAGATCGTTCCCCCGTTATATGCCTCAAAAACGCCGACTTTATCTAAAGAAGCTCCGGTAAATGAACCCTTTTCATGTCCAAAAAGAATGCTTTCAACCAATTCTTCCGGTATTGCCGCACAATTAACAGCATGAAACAGTTTGCCTGATCTTTTTGAATTTTCATGGATAAATTTGGCAAATTCTTCTTTCCCGGTTCCTGTTTCACCAAGAATAAATGCCGGAACATCTCTACGGGCTATTTTCAGAGCCGTTTCCAGAGTATCCTTCATTATTTCGCTTTTATGGCTGATTAAAGATGCTTCAGCGCTTTTGCTCCAGATAGAATTCAACTTTCTATCAGCTTCAGTTCTGAGCTTATCAATATATTCAGCATCAATGTTAAAAGGAATATCCACCACAGACACTTTATCCTGATACGCTTGATACAAAATCGCCTTGTATAATGTTGCACTTAATAATAACCAGACTGATGACATCTGAGGAGTTCCGGGGCTTGTGTGAAAATGCCATTGGATTGATTTTCCTTTAAATTTTTCCTCGATTTCATCAAGAACTTTTTTCACTGAAACATAGATCTGCCTGAAATCCGTCGGGTCTATTTTTCCAGAATCATGTTCATAAATTTCGTAATCAAAATTTTTGTGGAGATTTTTTAGAAATTTAGTCGTATCATCGGCTCGGACACTATTAAAGAGAAAATGAAATTCATCAATGCTGTTTGCAAAATCAGAATCAATAAAAGCTCTGACCGGACCTTTGCCTTTAGAGTCTTTTTTTAATGAATCAAGATCGTTAAATCCAATCCATGAAATAAACACTTTTTTCATTTCTGAGCTCTTTAATCAGTAATCTGCAATCAAATTACTAAAATACGGGGAGTAAATCAATAATTAAGATGGGGGAGGGGGGAATCTGTCGCCACGCCACTTCCATAAGTAATAGTTGACTAATTGCAAAACTTCCACTTTTTCTGGGGAGATCCACATCTCCAAATTAAAAATTATTTATCATTTTTAAAATTTTGATCTTTCACTCCAATTAAACTTTGAAAATCCACTATAATTTGATCAAGTGTCTGAGGAATTTTTTCTCTGACTATTTGACCAACCTTCGCCGTCATTATTGCAAAATCAGTCTTTGTGCCACATTGTTTCTCAGTTATACAGATATTGATGTTATTATAATATTCATCCAAAAGACCATTAATTTTAACAACTGTACTTTTGGGAATGAAGATCAAATTTTTCTTATAATATTTTGACAGGTCGTTGTATAACTCGCAGATCTTCGCCCAAGCAGCATTTTCTTCTTTTTCTACCTCTACAACATCTGTGGAAACCATCTTAACAACAGAGGTCATTGCCATCATTTCAATGTTTAATTCCGATATCTTTTCAAATAGATTGATAAAAACATTCAGCTGCCTTTCATAAACCTGAGTTGATTTGTAGTTTTGTAAACCCAGCTCGGCTCTATATAATTCAATTTTGCTGTCCAGCGTCAACTGAAACTCTCTGGTTTTGTGTTCAAGTTCGGTCTTATAACTCTCAAATTTACGGTCAGCTGATTTTGTAAGTAGCAGCTGGATACAATACATCGCTAAGCCAAAAATGCCGATGTCACGAAGGACTTGAAATATTTCCATTGTTTTTCCTCACGATTTTTTAACTTACTAAATCCCTTAAACAAAGATAAGAATCAAATTTTAGAATACAAGTTTAAACAATCATTCAGCCTCCCAAAATTGCCTTCTACCGCAAAATCAGCCGATGGTCAAGGGGTTAAAAACGAGCAGGGTATTAAACAAAAAAACCCTTCCCGGAGGAAGGGTCATAAATTCATGAAAACTTTAAATTAAAGTTCTTTCTTGAAAGTAGGATTCGGTTTGAAACCGACTGACTTTGAAGCTTTAATTTTGATCACTGCGCGTGTCTTAGGATTGATGCCGTTACGAGCTTTTCTGTTTGTAACTTTAAAAGTTCCAACGCCATTAAGAGCGAGTTTCTTTTCAGCAGCTACAGTGTCTCTGAGGATTGTTGTGAAAACATCATAGACCTGTTTTGCCTGATCATTAGTCAGGGTAACGCCTGCATTGTCCTTGAGAACTTTGATGAAATCTGTCTTTGTTGTTGCAACAAGTTTGGTCTTCTTAGCCATGAATTTCTCCATTTAAAATAAGTTAAGGGACTGGTTTTTCTGATGTATTTTAAATAAAATCAGTTCGAAAGTAAAATTATTTCGACACATTTTTTGATTGAAAAGAAAGGGGTTGGGTTAGGGAAGGTGAGTAGGGAAGGGGGGGTGTTTATTTTATTAATCTTCAATTATGACGCTTTACGCATCACAGCGATAACGCTAAAAATATTCCCCTCCGAAACCCGGAAACCTTGCTCCTCCATATAAAGAACAACCTTCGTCAGTAACAATTATGGAGTGTGTCGATATCTTAAAAGTTATTTTGCATCCGTTCTTGTCATCAAATTCTGCTTTATTCTTATTTATATAAGCTACGCCATCTATATCTCCAGTATGCATGCTCGCTCCTGCTGTTCCGATGCTGAATTTAATGGCAGCATCATTTTGCTGCTGTATTTCTAAAACGCCTTCGTTCCCCGGGTTGTCACAGTTGTTTCCTAAAAAATATTTTCCAGAAAAAGATTTCAAGCTTTGACCTGACAATAATATATTTAGCTTTTCTAATCTGCTTAGAAATTTATCTTCTATGCAATTTACATCTTTGCATTCACTCCTTTCTGAGATCCAACTCCTTTGAGCTTTTTTATGCTCAGAGTTTGACCCGCTTATACGCATCAAAGTTCTATATTGTTGGGCAAGTTTACAATCCAGAATTGAAAGTCCTGAATGCTTGCAAATTGTTTTTTCGACATAATTTGAAGCCTTGCCACAATCATAGCTAGGACTTGGTAGCTCTCTAAGTTTACTAAAGTAATATCCGGAAATTTCTCCTGCTTTCTCCAAATATTTTTTTGCTTCAAACAAGTCTTCCTCAACATATTTTCCTTCAGAATAAAAGTAGCTGACTTCATCACAACCTTCAGCATTTTGAAATTCACAGGCTTTTTCAAACAAAAGGAGCGCCTTCTGCGGGTTGTTTTCACCTTTTTGTTTTTCTCCTTTTTTAAAACAGTCGATTCCGGTTTGGCAATCTAAGAAATTTAGTTCTCGAACATAAGACAATCTTTTTGATAACATAAGCATTTTAGTGTTTTGATCCTGTTCTTGAAAGATATTCCACCATTCATTTTGATCAGCAATGAATTGATTTTGATCATTTAAAGTTTTTAATTGTTTAAGATAATCTTCTGCCTGAACACATAGCTCTTTTGCTTGAGAATCAGAATTTGGTGGACACAACAATGTTGTGTCGCTACCAGCTACTGTAATAAAAACAAAGAGTATGGCTGCTATTACCAGTATTCTTTTTATTGATAACATTTTAATCACACAATTCAGGATGATTTTTACAATAGTTGTCGCCCAATCGATGTTGTGTTCGAGTCATTATTTTAAAATTACCAAAATCATTAGTTCCACCAGATGACAATGGCACTTTGTGGTGTACTTCCATGGGGAATCCATCATCACCGATAGGTGCTTTGCCGACCGCCATTCTATCAATATTCTCTTGACCTAACTCTTCAGATGCTGATTTATGTTTTGAAACTTCCTTCCAATATTGAGGTCTTATCTGCTCAAATTCTTTTCGCAATATTTCAACATTGTATTTTTCAATCTCGGGCTCAGAATTCTGCTCAGGAGGATCGCTTTCTATAATAGGCGAATCTTGTTCAATTATGGGAATGTCCTGAGGCGAATTGTTTTGAGCATCACAATAACTTGGGGCATTTCTATTATTGCACGGATCTCCGTCTGGTAAAGTCCTACAATATCCATCAACTACTGATCCGTTTGCTCTGGTATAGTCATTAACCCAAATCTCTCCAGGGGGGCAATTTCCATCTCCAGAAGAACTACTACGGGACGGTGATGCTGAAAACCATATTCCAATACAAAAAGCAATCGCTAATAATAAGATTTTGAACATGCAACGCTCCTTACTTTAAAAACTCAAAAGGTGCTCCAGTAAATCTACAATATTTTTATAAATGGCTTTTTCTATTTTATTGTTCTCATGCAGTAAAATATTTATAGAGTTATCATTGCTGATAAAAACAATATCTCCGGCACCATTATTGAATAATGGAATAGCTTCTTTAAAAATATTATTATAATTTTGCTCGCTCAATGCAACCTGAATAACATTCAGAAATCTTGGAACTTCAGCTCCAAGACCAAAAGTTTCGATATGTTCATAAGATATCCAGCCCAACACTTTTAAATAAGTTAAAAAATCTGAAGGAATTAAAGGAAAGGTGTTTTTCAGTTCAATCAATTGAGCATCAGGTATTTTCCTGTAAATTGGAAGACTGTATTTATTCCCCAATTCAAGCAATCTTCTTTCCATATATTTCCTTTTCTGAGTTAACATCTATTCTTGCTTACCGCAATCATTTTAAAGATATGTAGTGTTTTAACAAGAAATTTTAAAGTTAATCCATCAGGCAAAAGAACATTGCTTAAGACCAGCTTCCAAAATTGCATCCAGCCGCAAAATCCGTCGATGGTCAAAGACTTAATATTCGGGAAAAGCGAAGTGCGGGAAAACGGCATTTCCTTTGTTATTTCTGCCACTTATCTATTTTAGTTTACATAAGAAACATTATGCGAAGGCGAAAAGAGGGCGTTTTGTTAATGTTTTCGGGTGGTTAGACTACTTCTGAATGGTGTTTTTGTTTTATTTATTAAGATAGTATTTTAAGAACGGGTTCCAATTCATCGCTGTCTATTTTACCAAACCAATCAGAAAGCTTGGACCTTGAATTATTAATCACCTGTGCATCGATATACGCTGATATCATTCTCAGGGTTGCAAACATAACGGCAAAGTCGTCGCCGTATCCAATTAATGGTATAAAGTCAGGAATTATATCTATAGGAAGAATAAAATAACCGAGTGCACCTAAAACTATTGCCTTATCTTTTATTGGCATTTTGTCGCTTTTTAGAGCATAAAAAAGCAGCAATGCTGCAAACACAACTTTGACTCCGGCACTTTTCCCGTAAGTCAGGATTTTATTGAAAAATGAGTTTTCATCAAAGTGCTTTGAATACTTCTCACTGTTTTCAATAACATCTTCAACTGCTTTCTTGTTTTTGTCTGTCATAACCTAGCTCCCTCTTGATAAATATCAGGTTCTTTTTTATGAAATTAAGGAAGAACCTGTTGCACATACCCACATTTTGCTAAAACTTCTTCTGTTATAAACTTCTTATATTTTTTAAGTGCAGAAGAATCCATTCTTGAAGAGACCTTCCCTGTTAAAATCTTTGCTCTTTCCTTTATTGCATCATCAATAATTTTTTTGATTTTGTTATCTTGAGGATTTTTATGTAACTTTAGGTAATTAAAAGTTGCTTGAATTGATCCTAACATTTCTACTTTGTTAGGATTATACTTCCTAATTATATAATCTGTGCTGCATAACAATGAAAAATCAATCAGCGTTATTATAGTAATCTCTCTTTTTGAGTCTAAGTCCTTGCACAGCACTGCCGCCAAGCTTTTTATTTTTGAATATGATGAGACCTTTTCTCCATTATTCAGAATTAATTTTGCTGAGAAAAAACAAGAATGTAGTGCTTTTCCGCTCCATTTCTTTAAATTCTCTGATTTTGGTAAAGGATAAATCTTATTTAAAATTTTCTCTCCATTTTCTAAATCACCTTCACAAACAAAACTGTATCCTAGCTCAGCTCTCGCAAGATTTAAAAAAACGATTGAATCTTCCAATCGCAAAAAGTCAGATCCTTCTTTTTGTAATAATTTTGAAAGATTGGATTCCAAATCCAAGGCTTCTTTAAATTTTCTGTTTCTAGTCAACGCAGTCAAAAGATGAATGCCCGGCTGTAATTTCTCATATTCCGGAAAAGCTTCAAATGCTTTATAGCAGTATTTTTCCGCCTTACTGCTTTCACAGTTCACCAAATAAGTATGCCCTAAAACCGAAGATGATTTAATGTTAATATCATCATGCTGATTATCATCAAGAAAAGAATCGACTTGTGGGCGAAGAATTTCAATTGCCTTTTTAAAATCTAATTTGTCAGTAAAATAGTTTGCTCTTATTAAATTGAATTCTCTGATCCTTTTTTCAATGCTTTTAGGGTTGTCTATCTTAGCAATATATTTTTCTGCTTTGTTAATATAGTCTGAAGTTAAATCGTGTGCTGAATGAGAAAAGAATTTTGCTGCCTGAATATAGAGTATCAGCGGTATTTCAGGGTTTGATTTATAGTAAGAATCGCCTAAATTCTTAATTGCATCTTCATATTTTTCAAAAATCCCGGCGTTTAGTTCGGCGTTTGATTTCAGTGGCAGTTCAAATATCTGCTCAGCAATTTCTTTCCCATCAAAACTCTTTTCTTTTTTTAATTTTCTTAAAGATTCTATATCGTCAGCACAAAAGAACTTTTTAAAAAGATCTTTATCAATCAATGCATAAAAAAGTCTGTCTGCTGAATAAGTTATTGTCGCCTTCTCCTTATTAATTGTAAAGTAATAGATGCTTGATATTTTTTTTGAATGGGCGCTTATTTCCTCAGCGTAAAATCTAAGTTTTTCCGCGAATTCTTTATCCATGTCCTTCGTGACAATTAGATCATACTCATTTTGGTGATACTTTCTGACAACATCTCTGAATTCCTCAAAAGATTCCCTTATATCTACTTTTTTATGGACCCCCATAGATTTTGATACCTGAGCAATGAATCTTTTTGGAGCGGTATCATTTGTCTCTTCTAACATTCTTTCTTTTTCTTTTTCCTGAATACTTTTAAATTTTTTCTTTGTTACAAAATACACAATCATAAGAAATATAAAAGGAACAAAAAAGAACATAATATTTTTATCTTTGATTCCTGAGAATAGAACTTCAATCGGATCAAAATTCTTGCTAATCCCTGTAGCAATAAACAGTTTCCCCGGTTTTTTGAGAAAGCTAATATCCGCTTTAATTACTTCTTTTGGAACATCCCTGGTTTCATAATTGCTATCTATTCTTTTCCTATCACTCAGTTTCAGAAAATCCATGGGAGATGGAATTCCGGCAGTTTCACTCTGAAGCGACCCGACAATGTTGTTTACCGTATTCACAAGAATAATCTGTTTCTTTTCAAATGCATCGAATTGACTAAGATCATTAAAACTCGGTTTTAGCGCCACTTCATCAAAATCTTCAAAAACCTTTTGAATTTCTTCTTTGAATGACAGTAACTTTTTCTCTAAATTTGCTGATTTAGTGTTGAAAGATGCCTTTTCTTCTAATTCTTTTTGACATATCTCCCGACAACCGCCATGTCTCGTTTCCCAATCTGCGTTGTCAGAAATCATCCTTTCCGCCAGTAAAAACCTTTTTTTTGACACTTCAATTGTTTTGTCTATCCAGACAGCATACGGTTCTATGGCTGACTTTGTTTCTATTTTTCGAACTTCAAGCTCCCTGATTATTTTTCTAGGGGCTTCAGCTGAAATGACAACAATTATCGAGATCATTATACAGTAACCGATAAAGCAGATAGAACTTACAGGATCATCCCATTTACTGTTTTTATCAGTAAAAAAAGTGAGGAACATGCTGATTAGAAAAACGATGGCTGAAATGATCCACATTCCAAAAAGAGAGATTATGGACCAATTTCTCCCCGAAAATCCCATAATATCCCAAACCATTTTAAAGTCGTATGCCAATAACGAGCAGCCTAACAATAAAACCGGCAAAGAGATTATGTGTATCCTAATCCATTTTAACATAAAAACTCCATTATCACTTTGATGAAATAATTAGATAGGATATAAAATACAAAAAAATCCCGAGACCAAAAGAAATTAAAGTGCCGACAACCCATATAATTCTTACTACAGCCGGATCTATTTCAAAATAATCTCCAAACCCTCCACATACACCTAAAAACTTTTTATTATATGAAAGGCTGAGCTTTTTCATTTTAAACTCCTTTTGGAATTTTCAGCTTTTTGCTTTTCTTCCCATCCTTTTAAGAATCTATTATAAATCGGACCGCAATCCTCTTCAAGAAGGGACGGTCTCATCTTTTTATAGTTTTCTTTATCTTCAGTTTCGAACTTCTCGTCAACTTCTCCAATTTCACCTAATTTTCTTACCGGAAGAATTTCTTGTTTTTTACTTGCATCAATAACATAAATAAGGTTGCTGTCTATAGGCAAGGGTTTTACTATTATGAGTGCAACTTTTTTTTCTTTATATTCTAAAAATCTTGGCTCTAATAAAGTAGACAAAACATTGCTACTCATTTTATGTTTACCGTATTTCTGACAGTTCCAAGATAAATTTTCGGGGGTAAGCGCCGGTTTAAGAACCTTTTGCCAAAAAGAGTCATTACCCATTTTAAGTTTATCTCCTGTATCGCTTTTTTCCAACCCTACAGGCTCAGCAGAATCATCCAATCCTAGAACAACAGCTCCGCCTTTTGTGTTTGCAAGTGCTATTAATGCTCTTGCTACTTGCCAATGAATATCTGTATCATTACTTTTATCAAATTCTGTATGCTGTGGGTCCCGGACAAGACCTTCCTTAAATTCAAGCCAACAGGTCTCCTTATAATTGGCAAGCTTCAGCACTTCTTTCAAATCATTAGAAGTTGCAATGATTTTTGTTATTAAATCAGCATAGTTATTTATTCTTGCGGGCTCATCTTTTTCAACAGTTTCATTTATAGAAGATTCCGGGATATACTTCTCTATAAAAGGCAAGACCAGTGCAACAGGAGCAATATATGGATGAATTCCAAATACTCCACCAGCTAAACCATAGGTTTCCAGTTTTGCGAAATATTTACCTGCAAAAGAATAGAATAATGTCTCAATTTCTATTTCGGTCAGTTTGTTTATCTCTTTTTCCGTAATTTCCCTCGAATTTAAAACTTTTATTAGTTCAAAAAGATGTTTTTCAACTGAATTTAAAAGACTCGGGACTACAATTGCTACAGCATGATCTATAAGCTCCTCTTTAACAATATCTTTGAAATCCAAAGATGTCTGTCTTATTATCTTATATACCACATCTTTCAACTCATCCTGAACCTTTCTGTCGTTAAGTAGCCTCTTAACAACTTCCGACACCGAATCTTTAAATTCCGCCACATCAATTGTCTTTTGCAGGGGTCTTTCTGATATTAATTCAATCGTCTCAAGAATTATGTCTTTTATTAATCTTTCCGTCTCTGGCAATTGTAATATATTTTTATCTATGCTATCAAGGGTTTCCTGTATATTGTCCTTATTTATTCCTTTGCCTAGATTACAAATCTTGACCTTCCCGCTGATATCTTTCGTAATTTTTATAAACAATCTGTTTGTGTCTTTTTTAAGCTCATCTTTATTATTTGCAATTTCTTTTGAAACTTCATTAACAACTATTCCCAGCTCCACATCAAATATCTGAATTAATTGTTTCATTTCACTGATAGAAGTTAATTTCAGCAATTTTCCAACAGGAATTTGCATCAGCGCATTAGTAAAAGTAATGCCAAACGATCTTAATGTTTTTTCAAATTCTTTATTCCTGAAAATTGGCAGCAAGGCATTTTCAAGACTCTCCCTTTCAATTGACAAACCAAGATCTGAAACTTTCTTTTCACCGATTGTGTCCATTAAAACATCCTTGAAAAGGCATTTTATATCACCCGCCTCTTCTTCAATAAAAGATCCCAATTTTAACGGTGCTTTTTCTATTGCAATTTTAATCGTCTCTTCAACATTTCCAGCCCACAAGGCAATTCCTTCAAAAAATCCTGATTCATTATACAAATGATCATAGATTTCTTTTGATATCTCATACCGATTGTCACTAAGATAAGATTTTGTGTATTTGCTCAAATACTCAATTGCCCAGTGCGAGTTATTTATAAGAATATCGGTTATTTTAATGCCAAAAAAGGATACTGATTTAATTCTTTTATCAGGCGACATCTCTTTATCAATCTGCTGATATATAAAATCAAGAAATTTATTCTGGTTCTCCTCAGTATTAATTGTTTCGCTTACAAATCTTAAGACCATGTCTTCGACAACTTTCACTTGTTTTTTACCAATCAATTCACGCGTGGATTTGTTAAGAATATCATCCTTAGATATTATGAATCTCTGTATAATTTCAGAAACATCGTCCTTTTCAATAAAATCTTTTATTTTATAAACCACTTCAGAAGAGATACTATCAGTAAATGCACTTATAACATCTTCTCCCAATGCGTCCTCTAAAGAAATTTCCTGCTGTAAATAATTGTATGCTTTATCATTTATAATTTTAATAAAATCACTTTTCCTTGCTAAAAGATAGTCACAAAAATATTTTGCAAGTGCATCGCTATCACCAATGAAATCTTTTGGAAACAAATCCTTGATCTTTTCCGATACTATCTCCACAAAGTAATTATTTTCTAACAGCTTCTCTTTTGATCTATCAAATATTTTCTTAGAAATCTTTTCAGACTTTTCTTTATAATATTCAGAGGCGTTCTTATAGTTATCCATGCTTCTGAATTTATATAAAATATCCATTTTGCTTGAACTGAATTCTGATTGAATATTGTGTTCCTGAATAAGCTCCTTAGAGATGAATTCACCCATTTCAGTTGCAAATCGGGGTTTATTTTTTTCTATTACTGCCGTCCATACAGATACTTTAAAAGGTTTCCAAGATCTAAACAACATTTTTAATGCAATAAAGTTGGTGCCCCACCCCACAACGGCATAGATCAATACGGATAAAGGAACTTTATAAAAAACTCCCAATCCCGACGGAATAAAATAATAAGCTAAAATACCTGCAACTGCACCTAAAAATGCTCCGAAAGCATTAATCGGGCGAAGTTCCTTCCCCATAAAGTTTTCAACTTTTTCCTGCAGAACTTTATTCGACATTTTTGAGAGATTTTTTTGAGAAATCTCTTGGATCTTGCCCTCAACCATGTTTTTCATGTTTTTAGAAAGCTCTTCCAATCCAAATCCGGTCATATTTATATCTATATCTTTGGTTTTGTTTAGTCTATCTAACAGTTTTGACACTTTCTCTTTCTTAAGCCCAGTAAAGAATGAATCAATCTTTTCTATCAATTCATTTTCAACAATAATAGAAATTCTATCTGTTTGTTTTTCATCAAAAAAAGACCGAATGGAGCTCTCTTTAGTTCTTTCTTCAAGCAATCTCTGGAAATATTGGCTCAAGTTATCAATGAGTCTGTTTTTATTGCTTAAAACATATTTGTTAAACCGTTCAATATTTTGATCGTTTAAAAATGATGCGATATTTTTCTGTGAAAAAGTATTTACAAACTTTTCTATTTCATTGTGTAAAAAATCAACCGATTTTTGACTATATAAAAATTTTTCCTTTAACTCCTCGCTGATAACCCTTAGAAATATTTCCTCCAAATAATTATTTAAATCCGGAACTATCTCTCCAACTTTCATGTCAAGTATGTTGTTAATTAAATTGTCTGAAATAACATCCTTATATTGTTCAATATTCTTCATTATAATTTCAGAAAGAACTGTGTCGGTTAATATTTGATGCTTTTGTAGTTTGCCGATAATGTCGGATATTCTTTCCGTTTTTAACCATTTTATTATTATTTCAGAAAGCTCTTTGGACAAAACATCAACATTCTTTTCGCTTTCTTCTTCTATATAATTCATTATTTTCTTAACGATTCCATGTTTTTGCGAAAAAGATGACCTGTCTGTAAAATGATTCCAAAGGAACTCTTTAATGAATGCTCTACCGCCGCCTTCTTCTTCCAATGAATCGCCTATGAGGTCAACAATTATTGAATCCATTTTTCCCTTCTTTGATTTCAACCATTTTAAAAGCTCTTTCAAAAAAGTTGGAAGTTCTGAAGACAGAGTCTGTTCGAGCTTTTTATAAATATTCTCGTTGGAAATAATATCAAAAACAGAATAGTTTAAACGGGAAAGCTCCTTGATCGCAGTATTTGAAAGGTCAATAAGCAATTGCTGACCTTCTTTGCTCCTAAGAAAATCAATGAGGTTAGTTCTAATAGCGTAGGATGTGTTTTTGGCAGAATTTAATCCCATGAATGAAAAAACCGGCCTATTTTGCAGATTTAATGATAACTCGTTTATAACTCCTGAAATATTCAAATTTTTATATGTAGATGAAACAAAAGAATCAATATCTCCCCCATGATCAGATAAAATCTTATTAAAATCGGTGGTTTCTGATTTTAAGTTTTTTCTTAATTTCAATAAAACGGTATCAGAAACAAATTCCTCAACTTGCAATTTTGAATTTCTTGAAGAAATATTTTTTAAATAGTTGATGATTTTATTATCATCAATCGTATTTTTAACAATTCCATCTGCAATTTTATCACTAATATGTAAAATTTGCTTTTCATTGACGACTTCATCTGTTCTTATCTCTTTCAGTATCGTTTCAAGCAAGGTCGGAACTACATCCTTAATCTCATTATTTAGAAGTACTTGTAAAGAAGTTGTCGTTTCAGAGAGACCTCTAATATCTGAAACTTTAATGTTTCTTATCTCTTTATAAAGAAAATCCTTTAAAAAATCGTGGATGATGCTTTCAGCAATCTTTACAAATTCAGTTTTTTCCAGTTGTTCCTTTATTGTGTCTGCATTCAAAATTTTGCTCTCGACCATTTCACTAAGATCCTGACTGAAGTCCTCTCTTTTGTCTACAATCAGCCCTCCAAACCTCCAAAATTTCCTAAAAATCATTTTTACTGCGATGTCATTGGTTATATAGCCGGTGAACCCTCCGGCCAATGCAGCTAGAGAAACATAAAAATAATCCATAAACAAACCCCTTGCAATTTAGATATATCTCCGAAAAAAATCACATAACTATATGATTTTAAAATGATTGTTGTCAATAAAAACTGTCAGAACCCTCCTTTAAACCATTCAAACCACCTGAGAACACTCACGACATAGGCTTTTGTTTCGGGATTATTATAGATACGACCGGCAAGGAGTCCTTCGGTTGTTGTCGCTTTGGTTTCTGTGGAATGGGTTCCGCCGTTATACCCGGAAAGGGTTTTAATAAGATCTCCCTTGTTATAGGTCAGAAGTGCGGCAAGGAACTTGGTTGAACATTCAATGGCGATATCGGGATCGTTCAGCTTATCGTAGTCGCATTTGAGGATTTTAGCGGTCTGGGGCATTATCTGGGTAAGTCCATAGGCTCCGGCGTGACTTTTCGCATCAGGGACACCACGGGACTCCTGATATATGATAGCTTTAACAAGTCCGGGGTGCATTATAACTTTCTGACCGGCTTTATTTATGTATGGATATTTTTTGACTGATTCATTTATCCGCACTGAATACTTTTCATTTATCATGTTTGCCGTGGGGATGTGTATTCCTTGAGCGGACAAAAATAACGGAAAAAACAACAGTATTATCAGAAAATTACGCATAATATCACGCTTCACTCTTCACTATTTGTATTCAACCTCAATATCCGTCTCCTCCTCTTCTTTCTTCTTTTTCTTCTTCTTATCATTGGAGATACCGAAAATATCATCTTCAGGATTGTCTTTTGTCGGTTTTCCTTTCTTCATTTCTTCAGCCTGTCTCTTTGTCCTCATGTCTGCGTGGGATTTCTGGGCATCGGTCGCAAACTGTTTGTCCATGACCTGAAGATCTGAATTCTTCCTGATATGGTTCACATCTTCGGAAGTTATCATATTTATCTGGAGGAGTCTTGCGGTTCCTATCGCTTCGATATTATCATCGGCTTTTGCCTGTGCCTCATATTCGGCGTAATATTTGCCCCATGTTTTCCGTCTCACCGCATCATCGCCCATTTCAGCTTCCATACCCGATTCAAGCCACGCTTTCTGTACTACCGCTTCATTTGATTTCTTTTCCCATCCGTAAGCTTTGGAAGAAAGCGGGAATAGTTCCGGGAACATTACATGTTTACCGTAATTATCAGCCAGTTTGTCATAATAATTCAAAGATTGTTGATCCCATTTTGAAACATAATCGAAGTATTTTCCTTTCTTTATAGCCTTCCCCTGTCCCTTCAGATCGGAAAGCTCTTCTTTCAGTTCAGCAAATTCAGGCATTGCCTGATAAAAAGATTTTTCAGCATCATCGAGCCAGTCACCCGCATCACGGTCTTTCAAAACTTTACCGAGTCTTACAGTGTTTCTTATGGTTCCTGCTACAAAGTTCACGGTCTGGATTATCTGTGTGAACTGTGAGATATACTCCATATAGTATTTATACTGCCTTATCTTCTCTTCAAGACCGAGCCTCATTATCTGGACAGTCTGATTTGATACTGCCGTTTCGACATTGGGAGCCGCAACAACAAGCTGTGCCTGAAGTGAAAAAGAAAATGAAATAAGAACGATCAATGCAAAAAAACGATTTTTCTTCATGATATTCATCATGATATTCTCCTGATAAAATATTAAAATCAATTAATAGCAACATTGGGTTTCGGGATATTCTGCTTTCTCTTCCTGTCCAGCAGTTCGTCATAGCTGCATGAAAATCTCTGCATTCTGTATTTTCCGCATTTACCGGCTTCGCTCAATGCGTACTGAGCGGCATTTTCATCAATTTCACAGGTATATGAAAGACTGAAAAAGATAATACTCCCTGAGAATGTCAGTTCTGACATTTTCACTTTCCGCTTTTTCAGTTTTCTTCTCACTGTCTGAAAGAATTCAAGCACCTTTTGCGTTCCGGGAACCGCTTCATATTCAATAATGAAATATTCTACCGGAAAGATATTAAATCCTTTCTGGAACCATGCAGGAAATGACACAATTTCAGCAGGAACGGTTTTCTCACCGTCAAAATGGCTTGTCGCCGCCATGAACGGTTTAAGCTCGATAAGGTCATGCACCTTTATTTTCCTGTCCGACTGTTCCGACTGCCCCTGACTTGTAGATCCGTTCGGTCCGAAAGAACGGGAGCTCGATCTTCTTGAAATTATCTTTTCTCCTAGATACCTGCTCATTGATTCGGCTGTCACTTCGTCACCTATGCTGAACACTATCTTTGTTCTGAGATTGGATTTAAGAGATTCCCTGTATTCTTCCGGGAACTGACCAAGTGACTGACCGAGC
>Ga0116171_10001122_pt1 | contig 27440 bp, 26 predicted proteins | sample AD_JPNHW2_MetaG_FD_89798 | JGI IMG/M metagenome (GOLD analysis project Ga0116171, IMG submission 89798) | Active sludge microbial communities of municipal wastewater-treating anaerobic digesters from Japan - AD_JPNHW2_MetaG | ecosystem: Engineered > Bioreactor > Anaerobic > Digestate | place...
AGGCTTTCCCTGCGAGATCCGAGAGCGCCGTGTAATTGGCTGAGGGGCCGCTCACCCGGAACACCTCGAACACCGGCCCTTTCGTGAACAAAATCTCATAATAGGCGATATCAGGGGTCGCATTCACCGTCATGGCCGTCTCATTTGGTATGTCCGTCTCATTTTTTTGAGCCGCATGGTATGCGACATAAGCCGTGCAAAAATCGCCTGTGCCGGGATCGGTAAGGTTCATGAAAATATACGAAAGTCCCGATTTTTCTGTATCCTCCACGTACCGCACGATATCCTGCATCCGTTCCTCCGGGTACAGGGCGATATTCTGGGATATCACGGTTGGCTCGCCGTCAGATCCCTCAAAATTCCGGAACCGGACAACATACCCGCCCTGCCAGCCAAGACTGACAGCCATATCGCTTACCTCGGCGGCATCTTTCTTCCGGCTCTCCATGACAACAAACCCTTCCGGTGCATCTGCCGCACGGAGGGCGATTGTCCCCAAATCCGGGGTGGGGGCAGCCGTGGCAGCGGGGGAATTCATATCCGTGACGGCTTGTGTCGAACAACCTGCAAAGGAGAGGGAGATGAGAAGAAGAACCGCAAAGACGGAGTACTCTTTCTGCATCGGCATTGTTTTCATTACATTTAAGATTAATATGGTGGATTTGATCCGGTTTTCCCGTCCTATGCGGTTCCCCTGATACAACAAAACGAATAATCCGCCCGGTTTCCCGGAGATTTTGCGGCAACCGGGCAGCCAATGCACAGGCAGATCGTCGTGTCAAACGTGCAGGTCATGCTTTTTCCGGCAACGCAGAATGCCAGTTCCTCCTTCTCCCGCATGCATTCATTGTATGTCGGGCACCCGGGACAGGAGCACCGGGAGCGCAGGAATCCAAAGTCTCCTGCCATATCAACGCCGGCGACCGGGTTCCGTACAGGTTTTGCAGCCTCCATGGCAGATCCCAGCGATCGCGGTTGCGATCAGGTACTACTACGGCACGGGGTATTTGAATAATTTTCGCATCCATGACCGGACAATCCCGACGGCTGTAAGAAAATTGTAAACCATAAATAGCATCGCCGTTCAAGGTACAGCAGAAGAGAACCGGATCAGGAACCGGCTGGTGAACCATCATGTTTCCCGTTCGACGGATGAGAAGGTCAAGAGCAAGGAACATTCAGCCGATTCTCCGGCAGACGCATGTCGGGCTTTCGGATCTTGTCGTTCCCCTCTTTGTGGATCACGGGATTACTGCACCCCGTCCGATTTCGTCCATGCCCGGGCAGGAACGGTATCCCGTGGAATCCATGGGACGCGTTGCGGAGGATATCCGGAACCTGGGGCTTCCTGCAATGCTCCTGTTTGGGATCCCCAGGCACAAGGACGAAGAGGCAACCGGGGCATACGATGAGAATGGCGTCGTCCAGCAGGCGATCCGGGACATAAAAAAAGCGGTGCCGGAGATGGTCGTTATTACCGATGTCTGCGCCTGCGAGTACACGAGCCACGGGCACTGCGGTATTGTCGGGAATACCCGGCAGGGAACTGATCTCCTCAACGATCCGTCGCTCGAGCTGATGAACCGGATTGCAGTAAGCCACGCGGATGCCGGGGCAGATATCGTCGCACCGTCCTGCATGCTGGACGGCATGGTCGCCTCCATCCGGGGGGCACTGGACGAAGAGGGGCGCGAGGATACCCTCATCATGTCCTATTCCACGAAATTTGCGTCCGCGTTCTACGGGCCGTTCCGGGAAGCTGCGGAGTCCGGGTTCTCCTTTGGCGACCGGACCACCTACCAGATCGACCCGGCCAACGGGCGGGAAGCAATCCTCGAATCCGAGCTCGACGCCGCGGAAGGGGCGGATATCCTGATGGTCAAGCCGGCCGGCCTCTACCTCGATATCCTCTCGGAGATCACTGCGTCCGGGCTTCCGGTTGCCGCCTACCAGGTCAGCGGGGAATACGCGATGATCAAGGCCGCCGCGGAACGTGGCTGGATCAACGAAAAGCCGGCTGCGCTTGAAAGCCTCACCTGCATCAAACGGGCGGGCGCCGATCTCATCATCTCCTACTTCGCACGCGATGCAGCGGGGTGGCTCATTGAAGAGCAGTGAGCTGTATGACATTGCAAAGAGCCTGATCCCCGGGGGGGTCTCGAGCCCCGTCCGGGCAATCAGGCCGTACCCGTTTTACACCGTGCAGGCAGCCGGATCCCATATTACAACGGCTGACGGCGCGGATCTCATTGACTGCTGCTGCGCCTATGGCCCCCTGATCCTCGGGCACGCTCACCCGGCGATCCGGTCCGCGATTGAAGCCCAGCTGAAAAAAGGCTGGCTGTACGGGACGCCGACGCCGCTCGAACCGGAGTTCGCCCGCCTGATCGTGTCCGATCACCCGGGGATGGACATGGTCCGGTTTGTATCGAGCGGATCGGAGGCGACGATGGCAGCCATCCGGCTCGCCCGGGGATTCACCGGGCGATCGGACATCGTGAAGATCGAAGGGGGGTTCCACGGCGCCCACGACGGCGTGCTGGTGAAGGCGGGCTCCGGTGCTACAACGCTTGGCATCCCGGACTCGGCAGGGATCCCGGCGGACATCGTCGCCCATACAAGGCAGGTCCCGTACAACGATCCCGAGGCGCTTGAATCGCTGCTTGCAAAAAATTCCGGCATCGCGGCAATGATCCTCGAACCGGTCCTTGGGAATATCGGGCCGGTTCTCCCGGAGAACCAGTACCTGCAGGAAGTGCGGTCGATAACGCGGGACCATGACGTGCTCCTGATCTTCGATGAGGTGATCACGGGATACCGGCTCGGCATCGGCGGCGCACAGGTCCGGTTCGGCGTGCAGCCGGATCTCACAACTCTGGGGAAGATCATAGGAGGAGGTCTTCCCATCGGTGCCTTTGGCGGCAGGAAGGAGATCATGGAGATGATTGCGCCGGCCGGCCCGGTCTATCAGGCAGGCACGTTCTCGGGAAACCCGCTCTCGCTTACGGCGGGGATTGCAACGATACGCTACCTCCATGAGAAACAGTTGCTGTACGGCAGGCTGGAACAGAATGCGGCAGTAATACGGGAGTCCCTGCCTTCCCGCAAAGCGGGCTCGTTTGTCTCCCTCGGGTCGATGTTCAAGTACTTTTTCCGGAATACTCCCCCGCGGGATTACCGTGAAGTGAAGGAATGCGACACCGCTGCGTTCTCTGCGTTCTGGACACGGATGCTCGCGGCGGGGATTTTCGTTCCGCCATCGCAGTTTGAGACAAACTTCCTCTCCTCTGCCCATTCGGATGAGGACATCGGGAAGATTGCGGAGGCGTACCGCTCATGCATTTAAGAGTCGGGACCCGGGGCAGCAAGCTTGCGCTTGCGCAGGCCGATACGGTCATCCGCAGGCTTGCGGAACTCGATATCAAAGCGGAACGGGTCATCCTCACGACACAGGGCGACACAACGACCGGCGTCCCCCTCCATGAGATCGGCGGTCAGGGGGTCTTTGTCCGGGCGCTCGACGATGCAATCCTTGCCGGCGGGATCGATTGCGCCGTGCACAGCATGAAAGACATCCCCGCGTTCCGGCCGTCGGGGTTGCTGACTGCCGCCGTCCTTACGCGGGACTCGCCCGCCGATTATCTCGCATACCCGTCGACGCTTGACGATGTCCGGGTGATCGGGACGTCAAGCACCCGCCGGCGCGCCCAGCTCCTCCGCCATGACCCGGATCTCACCATCCGCGATCTCCGGGGTAACGTCGATACACGGATCCGGAAGATGCATGCAGGAGAATACGACGCCATTGTCCTTGCAAAAGCCGGGCTGGAACGGCTTGCAATGCAGATCCCCGGGGAACCGCTGCCGCCGGAAAAATTTGTCCCGTCCCCCAACCAGGGAACGATTGCCATTGTCGGCAAGGCGGACCCTTCTGTGATGGAAGTGCTCTCGGCTCTCGACGACCAGAAGACCCGGACCGATGTGGCAATCGAGCGGGCAGTCATGGAACAGGTCGGGGGAGGATGCTTCACGCCAATCGGCATCTACTGCAAGGCCGGCCGGCTGATTGCCGAGGTGCTCTCTCTCGACGGGAAACGCACCGAACGGATCGACACGAAGGTGGACTCCATCGAAAACGCAAGGGCGCAGGGGCGGATCCTCCGGGAGAAGGCGCAGGACCTGATCCTCGAAGCGCATACCGTGCTGAAGGTTCCGCTATGACGGGAAAGGTGTACCTTGTCGGCTCCGGGCCGGGTGGGACCGGGCTTCTTACCCGGCGTGCCCGGGATGTAATCGATGCTGCCGACGTCGTATTGTTCGACCAGTTGCCCGGGGACGAGATCCTGTCAACCCTGCCAGCTCGTGCCGAGAAGATCGACTGCGGGAAATTCGGCGGGCGGCACACGCTCGAACAGGACGCAATCGAGGCCCTCATGATCGAGAAAGCCCGGAAGGGGAAGGTCGTCGTCCGGCTCAAGGGTGGGGACCCGTTCCTCTTCGGGAGAGGCGGCGAGGAACTGGAGACGGTGCGGGCAGCGGGGATTGCCGTTGAGATGGTGCCGGGAATTTCGAGCGCCCTTGCCGTGCCGGCGTCGGTAGGTATCCCGCTCACGCACCGGAACTATGCCTCGCAGGTGACCATCATCACCGGGCATGAAGATCCAACCAAGGGGGATTCTGCGCTTGACTGGCAGCTGCTCGGGAAGAGCCGGGGGACGATCGTGATCCTGATGGGGGTTGCAAATCTTCCGATGATCGCTATGATGCTGGTGCAGAACGGGAAGGATCCGGAAACCCCGGTTGCCATCATCGAACGCGGACTCCGGAGGGATCGCCGGGTGACGGTTGCAGATCTCGGTTCGGTTGCAGAAGCGGCAAAACGGGCCGGTGTCCGGGCGCCCGCGGTGATCGTGATTGGCGATGTGGTGAAGTTATATGATCCGGAAGAGACGGATCTGATACCGGTTGATCGGGAATGATGGGAGGAACTATGCAGGAACTGGTCGAGAAATTCGAGCGTTTCATCTACGGTGCGCTCATTGCGATGCTCATTGTACTTCTGCTCTTTGCAATCGCCGAACTGGCATGGACCCTTTTTACGAACCTGACCAATATCCCGTTCCTGCTGCTGGAGAACCACGAGCTGGTCAGTATTCTCGGCGTGTTCCTGCTGGTTCTCATCGGTGTCGAGCTTCTCGATACGATGCTCGCCTATTTCCGGGACAACACCATCCATGTCGAGATCGTCGTCCTGCTCGCCCTGATCGCCATCTCGCGGAAAGTGATCCTCCTCGACCCGGCGGCAACCGATCCGCTGGAACTGATCGGTATCGGCATCATCGTCGTCGGCCTTGCCGCCGCGTATTACCTTATCAAGCGGGCCGGCATTGTCATTGTCGGCAGGACCGAAAAACAAGAGCCGGAATCCTGAAAATTTCTTCTTTTGTAAAACCCCAATGTCTGAAAAGTACCGGAGAATGATATCATAAGCAGGGATTACCATAGTGGGGGAATCTTTCAGCCTCCAAAAACGTTATGAAAATAATGATTTCAGATTAGCATTTGCCCGGTGATCATACCCGGTGATAATCGTCATCGAACCGGGTGATATCGTCTTCCCCGATGTATTCGCCGATCTGCACCTCGATGAGCTCGAGCGGGATGAGTCCCGGGTTTTCGAGCCGGTGCTTCGATCCGATGGGGACAAACGTGCTCTCCCCGTTCTGGATTAAGGAGACTTTTTCGTCAATGGTGACTTTTGCTGTGCCGGAGACGACGATCCAGTGTTCGCTGCGGTGGTGGTGGAGCTGGAGCGAGAGGCGTTTTTTGGGCGGAACGGTGATGCGTTTGATCCGGTAGGACCTGCCGTCTTCAAGGTTCGTGTAGGATCCCCACGGCCGGTGGACTGTCGTGTGGAACTCCGCCCGCTGATCCTTGTTCTTCCGCATCTGCTCCACGACCTTCCTGACGTCCTGGGACCGGTTCCTCGGGGTAACCAGGATAACGTCCTTTGTCTCGATGACCGCACAATCGTTCACCCCGATGGTTGCAATCAGGCGGTCGCCGATGACAAGGTTCCGTGCCGAATCGACGCCGACATACTGGCCGGCAACCGCGTTGCCATCGCCGTTCTTTGGGAATTCCGCGTAGATGGCATCGAACGTCCCGAGATCGTTCCATTTCCCCGCGAGCGGGATGACGGCGGCTTTTTTTGTCTTCTCCATGATGCCGTAGTCGACCGAACGTTCCGGGGAAAGCGTAAACGCCTGTTCCGGAGGATTGTTGAATGCCGCGACGAGGTCAGGCGCATACTTCCTGCATTCACCGGAGAAGATCTTTGTATTGAACAGGAACATGCCGCTGTTCCAGAGGTACCCTTCCCGGCAGTACCGGACTGCCGCCTGCCGGTCCGGCTTTTCGACAAATGCACCAACCGTAAAACCGCCCTCGACCGGTTTTCCGGGCCGGATATAGCCGTACCCGGTGTTTGGCCCGGTTGCGGGGATACCGAAGACGACGAGATTTTTTCCCGCGAGGTTATCCGCTGCTGTGATGGCATTCCGGTAGGCAGGATCGTCCGCATCGATCAGGTGATCGGACGGGAATACTGCCACGTTGCCATGCCCGGTCTCTTCCGCGATCGTTTTTAAGCCGTAGTAGATTGCCGGAAGCGTATTCTTCTGCAACGGTTCTTCGATGAAATGGCAGGGGCAGTTAATCTCCTCCGCCTGGTCCCGGATCACGTATTTCAGCCCGGCACCCGCGATGACAAAAATTTCGTCCTCACGGGAGAAGATCCGGGCGCGGGCGAGGCATTTCTGGAAGAGGGACTTTCCATCAAATAGTCGGAGGAACTGTTTCGGGTACTTCTCCCTGCTCAGGGGAAAGAGGCGGGTTCCGCTTCCACCGGCAAGAATGAGGGTTTTCATGAGGCGGATATTCCTGTAAATAGGTACGTGCTCGTTGTTCCTATATCAACTATCGGGACCGGGTTTCAGGGGGGTTACGATATGATTCGAATTTTCCGATTTATCGTGGCGAAGCTGAACATACTGGCCAGAGCGAGTTACCAGACTCATTCACCACCACAATGAGCGACGCCGAAATACTGCTGAAAGTAACTGGAAGCCCAAGCCCAACCACCATGTATAAGGTTTTCATCCAGATCTGTTAATTTCAGATATTACAAACTTCCTTTTTTTTAGATCGGAACCGGTCTGTTCTCAAGGGATTGCAATCCTTCGGTGCAGGATTATATGAACCGGTACCCGAGCGACCGTGCCCGTGCGACGACCGCCCGGATCTCCTGCTCCTGCCGGTTGGTGAGGTGGCGCCCTTTCTGGACGAGCCGCGAGAGCCGCATGAGATCCGCGATCAGGCTTTTACGATCCTCCGGGGAGAGGGTGTCGGCATGATGAGCCCACTTAATGATGTCCATGAAGCGATCCCGGCTGACGGTAAGATCCGCCGGTGCAGCGCGGGGTATTGCAAACGGTTCCGGAACCCGGTCAACGACAGGCGATACAGGTTCCGGCACCGCAATCTCCTTATTTGCCCCTTCTTCGTTTTCGGGCACCGGTTGTTCCGGTACTGTTCCGGAAGGAATGGCGGGTTGCGGCGTTTCCGGAACGGGCAGGGATATTGAGGATCCTGCCGGGGGAAGCATCGTCTGGATCGACGACACGGGTGCCCGGACGGGCTGCGGTTCTCCCACGGAGGAATTATCGGGAAGATTTACAGGACGTTCTGCCGCCGCAGGCTGTGGCTCACCCATACCCTCCTTTCCGGCGGGGCCGGACTCCCCTGCCGCAGGTTCCGGAACCGGGGGTGGAGGCGGCACTTTCTGGTCCGCCCGGATCTCCGGCACAGGATCCGGTGGACGGGCGGCGGACCGGACCGCATTGAGTTCCTCCTTCAGGGCGGTAAGGGCCCGGGTCTGATCCGCGCATTCCTGCTCTGCCATGAACAGCCGGCCCTGGATCTCCTGCCCCTTTCCGCGCTCCTTCTGGAGCGCCGCAGTCAGGACACCGATATCCCGGGATGCGGATTCAAGGGACGTTGCTGCCTCCTGAAAGCGCCGGGCAAGATCCTGTCCTTGCGCTTCCGCCTTTGCATGCTTCTCCCGTTCGCCCGCGGTTGCCGCCCGTTCTTCCGCAAGATCTTTTTTCAAGTGTTCGGCCTGTTCCTTCAGCCCGGCAATTTCCCCGAGAGCCCGGCGTCCTGTCTCTTCTGCAGCATCCTTTGCGGACGCGAGTGCCCGGTTCTCTTCCTGTACCTGCCCGAGATCCTGCGAGAGTGCACGAAGCCTGCCCTGCAGCTGCTCGTGCTCCGCACGGAGGGCATTACCGCCGGTCTCCGCCCGGGCCCGGGAATCCTTTTCAACCGCAAGGAGTTTTTCAAGATCCGTAATGCCGGCCTTTGCATCCTCTGCGTCCCGGACCACCGCATCCCGCTCCCGGGTGAGGCGTTCCACCTCCTGCTCAACATCCTTGCGCAGCGCGAGCTCCTTCTCCAGCTGCCGGAGGTTCTGTTCGAGCGCGTTCTGGATCGAATTCAGGTCGTTTGTCACATTGCCAAGCGATTCCCTGACCTCCGCTTCCCGGGCGCCTGACTCGGATACTGTATCCCGGAGGTCCGATTCCAGCCGGGTGCACTCCCCCTGGAGGGTATCGCGGGTATGGATCAGGGCATCGCGCTCGCGGGAGAGACTCTCCACCTCCTGTTCGAGACCCTTACGCAGCGCGAGCTCCTTCTCCAGCTGCCGGAGGTTCTGTTCGAGTGCGTTCTGGATCGAATTCAGGTCGTTTGTCACGCTGTCGAGGGCAGCCCGGACCTCCTGTTCCTTCGAACGCGCCGCCGTAAGGGTCTCTGCAAGGGTCTTCTCAAGGTCTTCGGAACGGCGGTTCATGGCGTCCCGCTCACGGGTCATCTTCTCAAGATCGCTTTGTAAGGAACGAACCATACGTGCGTTCTGTTCCATATTGTCCCGGGTCGATGCCAGCTGCCGCCCAGTTTCCGCAAGTTTTCCATCAAGGGCTGCGGCGTTCGAACGGGCAGCATCCCGCTCGCGGGTCATCGTCTCAAGATCGCCGGTGAGGGAACGGACTGTAAGCGCGTTCTGTTCCATGCCGTCCCGGGCCGATGCGAGCTGCCGCCCAGTTTCCGCAAGTTTCACATCAAGGGCTGCGGCGTTCGAACGGGCAGCGTCCCGTTCGAGGGTCACTTCATTCAGCTGCCCGTTCAGGGAGTCGACACGGGCGGTGAGATCCTGCTTTGCCTGATTCCACGCTGCGGCAGCCGCTGCCAAGTCGGATTCAAGGGCGACGATCTTCCGGCCCTTCTCTTCATCGGACCGCCGGGTCTCCTCGTGAACCGTCCCAAGGTCCTTTAATTCCTGCGCGACATTCAGAAACCGGGTCTTCAGCAGGGTTTCGGACTGCTCCTGTGCCACAAGAGCCGCTTCCGCATCCGCAACTGCCCTGTCGCGCTCCGCAAGTTCCCGGTGCAGGCCTGCTACCGTCGCGTCGCGCTCATCGGTGAGTTCCCGCAGGTGCCCGCTTGCGGTCTTCACCTCGATCCTGCACTCATCCCGGACCCGTTCAACCTCGGACCGCATCCGGATTGCGGATTCGAACGCAGTGAGAAGGAACTCCAGCAGCTGGCGCCTGTCTGCCACCACCGAGAACTCCCGCCCGTCATGGTTGACCCGGAACCGGGTCCGGACCGCTCCTTCCGCCTTTCCTTCTGCCTGCCGGTCCAGCAGGTCGCCGGTCGCCGATGACAGGGATGCAAGGGTGAACGGCGGAGTCAGGAACCCGTCCGCGGTGCAGTCGAGCACCGATAAAATTGACGAGAGGTCCGAAAGGTCAGTAAGGCAGAGCACCGGAAGGCCGGCAAGATCAGGATCGCTTTTGATCTCCCCGCACAAGGCAAACCCGTTGAATGCCGATGAAGAGGTATCGACAATGAGGAGGGTTGCCCGCTCCGACCGGATCACGGCAAAGGCTTCCGGTTCATCGGGAGCAACCGTGAAAACATCCCCCTTCTGTTTCAGCAGCGTGCTGATCCTCGCAACAATCTCCGCGTTGTCGCTGACAAGAACGATCATCGGTTCAACACCCCGGAGTTTGAAGAGAGACGGAACATGGGAGTACCTCTGTATGAAAAACTAATGCGTAATGTTTTATATTTTTGCTTGTCGCGGGGGATGGCGGGCGGGGATCTGCGACCCATGGTATTCATGAGGGTATCCCGTTCGGGGCAGAGGGGTCTTCTGCTGAACGGGGAAAAAACGCTGGTTTTTCCATTCCGGCGGCAAAACCGGATCATGGACACCGGAAAAATCCGTTCGTGGGCATTCTTTTTCACCGGGATACTGGCTGCAATCGTCGCAGCCGATGCGCTCTCCAGATTTCTCATATCCCGGACAGGGCTGAACGGCGGCGCGGGGTTTATCGCAGGATTTGTCCTGTACGCGGTCCTGTTCTTTGGGATCCTCACCCTGATCGAGAGGGTGACCGGCATCAGGTTCTTTGGCAGTGCCGGGGAACGGGATTGACAAAAACGAATGCCGGCGTTCTGAATCAACCATACTGCACCGGCGACAGTCGTCCTGGTTTTTAAAAAAACGGGATACGGGATAGTATAGGAATCACGTTCAGCACCAGCGCCCTGACACCTGAGCCGCGTACAGCACCGGAGGACTCCGGTTTATCGCCGGAAAATGACCGGGGTTCCCGCTGCGGTTATATAAAAACGGATCACCGGGTCCCGGAACTCTCAGGGTCCACGGTTTTGTCCCCGAACCAGACTGTTGTCTGGGGGAACGGGATCCCGATCCCCGCCTCCGCGAGCGCACATTTCACCTGCGGAAGGAGGGCGGTTTTCAGGACGGAATCGTCCCGGGTGTTTGCCCAGACCGACGGGACCCAGGCCCGGATCCGGATATTGACGCTGCTTGGCCCGAGATCGCTGACAAAGACCTCGGGAGCCGGGGATTTCAGGACAAACGTGTGCCTGTCAAGGATACCGGTGATGATCGCGATTGCGCGGGGGATGTCGTCCCGGTACCGGATACCGACATCGTACACGTACCGGCGCGCAACATCGGCATGGTAATTGCTGATCGGGTTGTTGTACACGGAATCGTTGGGCAGGGTGACGGTTACCCCCTCGGTTGTCCGGATGCAGGTGGTGAAGAGATCCAGGGAGATCACGGTGCCCGTTACGTTCCCGATGGTGACAAAATCGCCTGCCGAGAACTGGCGCCCGTACATGAGGGAGAGTCCTGCGACAAGGTTGGTGACAACCTTCTGCCCTGCAAACGCGAAGATGGCAATGAGACCGATTACGATCCCGGCAATGACGACAGAGCCGGCATCGAAGAGCTGCGGGACCGTGACGGCGACGGCAGCAAGGATCAGGAGCACGCGCAGGAACCGGATCCAGAAATCGAGATGGTCCCTGCGGATCTTATGGGAGAAACGCCGTTTCAGGTAATACGCGGCAAACAGCCCGGCAATATACGCGACGAGGATGGCGCCGCAGAACGTCAATACTTCAACGGGGCTTGCATTCCCGACAATATTCTCGTCGGACTGGAGGGATGTAACGAGGCTTCCCGCATCGGACCCGAAAACGGCGGAGACATTGAGGGGGATCATGTCACGCCAAACTCCATGAGGTGCCCCCTGCCGTGCACGGACGGGATGCTCCGTGCCGCGTACAGCTCGATGCACCGGGTCATGTCACCGGAAGGGGCCATCTCGGATACGGTTGTCTGCGCAATCATCGGGGAATATATGTCCATCGCACCGGTCATGACCACGGATTCCCCGTACCAGAGGTGCATGCTGTTGCTGTCAAAGACCGCCCGGGAGACTTCCACGATCCCCGGGGTTGTATTCGTGATGGTCACGTCAAGGATACCGTACCGGTACCGGTCGACAACCGGGGGGTTTTTGGTAATCCCGCTCTGGTGCCACCGGGTGATCGCGCCTGCCCCCGGTGAGCCGTAGAGGGAATATTTTGCCGGGACAAGGGAGAAGAGATCGAGGACCGAGATTACACCTCCGGTCTCAAGGAAAACGCCGATCTCAAGGGGGAAGGTGAGGTACATCCTCCGCACGGCCTTTGCGGGCAGCACGACGGCAGGGAACGAGATTTCGAGATACCGGGTCACCGGTTCCGGCAGGTTGACCGGCTCTACCGGGTTGATGATGACGGTCGCCAATCCTTCAGGAAGGATCTTCTCCACCCGCTGCCCGCCGGATGCCCGGATATACCGGCGGAGTTCCCCGGATCCGGTTGCGGAGATGGAGACGTCGCTGTCCGTATACCGGATCTCTTCCCCGAAGCGTCCAAACACGAAGGAGAAGATCGCAGGTTCCGGGAAATAAAGATGACGAAACGGACCGGATTCCTTCAAAACCTGGCTTTATGGCCGGGAGATACTATTTATTAGGAAGGTGTACGACAACATATGAGTGATCTGTGATGTATAGTGGCGGCATGTTCCTGTTCAAAGGATTTCTCGGGATTCTCTTCGGACTTCTCCTTATTACCGTCCCGGATTTCACGCTGGGCGCATTTCTCACGCTCTTCGGAATTCTTTTGATCGCCGCCGGATTCATCTCGTTTCTGTTTGCCGTCACCTCCCGGCTGACCGACACCCTGTTCTGGTTCCTCGTCTCAGGGGGGATTGTCGTTCTGGGCATCCTCACGTTCATCATCCCGAATATCTTTGCCGTAGTCTTTGCCATCGTCATCGCCGGCTGGGCGCTTGTTACCGGCGCATGGGACTTCGACAGGTACCTCTGCAGCAAGCGGAAATTCTATGTAATCGTCGCCTGCCTCACCGCCGCAAGCGTCGCCCTTATCGCCGTCCTGTTCTATTATTTCCCGGCGCTCCGGGTTAATTTCCTTCCCACGATCTGCGGGATCTTTGCCGTCGTCTACGGTGTTTTTGCGCTCTGGATCGGCCAGGCGATATTACGCGACGCGATGCCGGCCTGCCTTACGCCGGAAAAACAGTGACCATACAGACGGGAGTCCGAGCCCTGAATGTATGACGTGATCGTTGCCGGCGCAGGACCGGCGGGAACGGCAGCGGCGCGTGCCTGCGCAGAAGCAGGCCTGCGGACGCTTGTCATCGAGGAACACGGCACGATCGGGTACCCTGTCCAGTGCGCCGGGCTCCTGTCCCTTCCGGCCTTTGAGGAGTGCCGGGTCTCAGACCGGCCGGTCCTCAACACCATCAAAGGAGCCCGTGTAATTCCGTCGGAAGGAGAGCCACTCTCTTTCTCTGCGCCGGCCAAAAAAGCCTGTGTCGTTGACCGGGGGATGCTCGACTTTCTGATGGCGGAGGCGGCGGCCGATGCGGGGGCTGGCTTCTGTATGAAAACAACGGTCTGCGGGATCTCCGGGTCAACCCTCCGGGTGAAAGGCGTTAAAGGGCCGCGCGATTTCTCCTTCAGGGTCCTGATCGCCGCTGACGGTCCACGGAGCACGATCGCCCGGATGCTCGGCATGCAGCGGGCAAAGACCTTCCTTGCCGGCATCCAGGCCGACATCCCGTATACGATGGATGCGGATCTTGTCGGGATCTATCCCGACGCCGCACCGGACTTCTTCGGGTATGCAATCCCCGTCGGGAAAGGCAGGGCACGGATCGGGCTCTGTACCGCTGAAGTGGCAAAGGAACGGTTCTCTGCCTTTGCCGGCAGGTTCACGGATACGTCCGTCCACCTCGTCACCGGTGCGCTCCCGCTCGGTGTCATGCCAAAGACCTACGGGCACAGGACCCTCTTCTGCGGCGACGCGGCCGGGTTTGCTAAACCGACCTCCGGAGGCGGGGTCTATACCGGAATCCGGTCGGCCCGCCATGCCGCTGCAACCGCGATCGAATGCTGCAAAACCGACCGGTTTGACGACGCGGCACTCGCCCGGTATGAGGAACTCTGGAAGAACGATCTCGGTGTCGTGCTGGAAGCCGGGTACAGGTTTTTCCAGCTTCGCCGGCAGCTCTCTCCTGACGATATCTCCCGGCTCGTCCGGACGCTCAACGATCCCGCAATCATCGATACCATCCTGCAGTACGGCGACATGGACCGGCCGGGACCCCTTGTCCGGAATCTGATGCTGCAGCCACGGGTGCTTGCCGCACTCGGGTCGCTCCTCCGGCCGGGATTTCTGTCTCTCTTTTCATAAGGGGAATTTTTTAAAATTGGCAGCCCGGTTCAGCGGCTCTGTTGTTAAATCCTGAAATTCCGGTACACAATGACGCAGCCCGCGGCAAGGAGGAGGAGAACGAGGAGATACAGGATCGGACTTCCCTCAATAAAAAATCCTCCGTCAGGTTCCTGACCGGCCGGCCCGATCTCCTGCCCGGAGGTATTGGCGATCGCTCCCGCACTCTCCCCGCTTCCGTCCGCGTTTCCCTCCGCCCCGCCGGGGAGCCCGACTGCACCTGCGAACCGTTCCTCGATCCCCATCGTCCCCGTACTGCTGAACGCAAACGCGGCAGCTGCAGCGGCAAGGAGGACAAGCAGGATGAAGACTGCGTACCCGCCGATCTTCTTATCGCCTGACAACCGGGGCCTCCCCGAGCAGGTCCGGGCGGACTTTTTCAAGATACCCGACGACAAAGCCGGTGATGATCGCTTCGACGATGGCAACGCCCATGTTGATTGCGGCAAGGAGAGAGAGCCCGTACAGGACCTGCCCGGGGCTCTGGGAAACGCCCTGGATGCCGGATATAAGGATGATTGCAATCATGACGCAGTTACCGGCAAAGAGCGAGACAAACGCGGCGATTCCCGCCCGGGCAAACCCTCCGGTGACGAGGTTCTTTGCGAGACGGTAGACGAGGTACGCAACCGTCACCTCAGCAATATTGACGAGCGTGTTTGCCCCGATCATCGAAAATCCCCCGTGCCCGATGGCAGCCGAGAGGATGTTGAGGATGAGCACGACAAGGCTCCCGAGGAACGGGCCGGTCAGGATGCCGATCAGGGGAGTCAGGTTCATGTGGACGCCGCCAAAGACCGGAATGCTGATCTGGAAGATTGCGAATGCAGCCGCTGTACAGAACGCGGCAACGGTGATCACCCTGCCCTTGGGCTTTCCTTCCCGGCGGATCGTATAGAGCGCGATGCCGATGAGAAGCACGGTCAGGATCCACCAGACAATCACCCACGTCAGCGGAAACGAGCCGTCTTCAAGATGGATATGTGCCAGACGTTACCCTCCTGCATCATGATGAGGGGGACAAGGAATATATAACTTTAGAAAAAGTTGGGATTACCCCAAGATCCGGAGATCCACCAGATGGTCCACCACACGATTCACCGGACGAACCCCTGGACAAAACCGGACGGGTTCAGGCAGGCAGCAGGTCGAGGAGCTGGTCGACCGTGAGGGGTCTTCTGTCCGCGGGGAGATGGTTGCGTTCGCAATATGCCCGGTAAATCCGGACAACCTCGGGATGAAGGAGCCCGGCACCCTTTATCAGGTCGTCGTTGTAGAAGATCTCGTCGGGCGAGCCCTCTGCGCAGATCGACCCGTCTTTAACAAGGCAGACCCTGTCGGCAAGCCGGGCGGCAAGGTCAAGGTCATGGGTTGCGACAATGATGCTGATGCCATGCACGTCCCGGAGTTTCCGGATCAGGCCTTCGACAACCCGGCTGTGCGCCGGATCGAGATCGGAGGTTGGTTCGTCGAGCGCGATGATCTTCGGGCGCATCGCAAGGATCCCTGCGATGGAGACGAGCCGTTTCTCCCCCCCGCTCAGGTACCCGGGCAGCCGTGCGGTCAGCTTCTCCGCACCCACCGCCGCAAGCGCGGCAAGCGCCGCTTCCCGTGCCTCCTCCGTATTCATCCCGAGGTTGAGCGGCCCGAACATGACATCGTCGAGCACGGTCGGCGCGAAGAGCTGGTCGTCGGAGCACTGGAAGACTACGCCCACGTCTTTCCAGAGGCAGCCGGCCTTGTCCGAGCCGATCAGGTGGCCGTTGACAACGATTTTTCCCTCGGAAGGCGTGAGCAGGCCGTTGACATGCTCGATCAGCGTTGATTTGCCCGACCCGTTCCTGCCACAGAGCGCCACGATCTCCCGTTCCAGCACCCGGAAACACATGTGGTGGATGCCGACACTCCCGTCGGGATAGGTGTGGCTTGCGCAATCAACGTGGATGAGCTCGGCGCGGCCGGCGGCCCCCTTTGGCGGGGGGCAGCAGCAGGGACCCGTATGTTCCGTCATAGGATAACTCCTCCCGGGAGGGACACGGCAATTGCGGCAATCGTAATGGTGCCAAGGGTGGCAAGAATGATGAATGCCATTCCCGCAGGAGACGGCCGGGGGATCGCATGCCCGGTGGTATAAGTGCCCCGGTACCCCCGCGCTGCCATCGCATCATGGACGCGCTCCGCCCGGTCCAGCGAGCGGATGAAGGTTAACGCAAAGACCTGCGCAAAGATCCTGCCCTGGACACGGATGCTCCTGACGAGCCCTCCGCCACGGGAGCGGACGGCTTTCAGGAGGGATCCGGTCATTGCTATCGTGAGGAAGAGGAACCGGTAGGTAAGGAGGAAGATCTGGTTGAGGGGATCCGGGAAGACCCGGTCGATGATTCCCGCGATGTGGTTGTACCGTGTGGTCATGAGGAAGAAGAGCGAGAAGGTAATGACGATCAGGGCTTTTACAAGGAGCACACCGACGAGCAGGATCCCGGCATCGGTCAGGGTTGCGGAAAGCCCGGCAACGGTGAAGGTAAAGACCGGCGCCCCGGGCTCCCCCCACGCGATGATCCCGACAAGGGAGAGGACAAAGAGGACCGGGAGCGCATACCAGAGGACAATCTTCCGGACCGGGAGCCGCGCGATGAGGCACAGGCACAGGATCGCACAGTACAGGACCACGAGCACGGGAAAAGATCGGACGACGGTAACAAGAATCACGACGAGAATGAGCGCGGCCAGCTTGCTCCACGGGCTCACGTCGGAGAATACCGAGCGGTTGTTCTCGGCAAGATGCGTGATCAGTTCAAGATCCGGGATGTGCCGGAACGGCTCTTTCGAACTCATTCCCGCCTCCTGCTCCCACCTGCACCGGGCCGGGAATCGCCCTGATCCACTGAGTCCGTCGTCATGCAACCGTCGTCATGGGTGATTACCCCGCAGCCGGCAGCCTGGGGGTGGCCCATGGTCCGGCAGATCCGGTCGACCGCCGACCGGCTGACATAGCTCTCGAACCGGCATACCTCGGCGCACGCCTGGTCCTGGGAGAACCCGTAGTGCGTGAGCATCAGGCTTAAGATACGGTGCCTTTTTATGAGAAATTCCGCTTGTTGTTTTCCGGACGGCGAGAGCCGGATCCGCTCGTAGGGGGCGCAGGAGAGGAGCCCGTCCCCCGCCATCTCCCGGATGGTCTTTGAGACCGTCGAGGGATCGACACCGAACCGGGCCGCAAGATCGCCGGTCTTGGTAAGACCGTCATGTTCGTAGATAAACTTCAGGTAGTCCACCTTCCGTGCGGAAAGGCAGCTCCCGTCATTTTCATCCATGCCGGATGGTATGAAACGGGAGAGGACATGAAGTTTTGGTATCATGCCAACTTTCCGGCACGCAGGCAGCCGGACCCATCGTTCCGGTCCCCGATCGGGGGATTGTACATCCCCTGAAAAAACGACATTTCCGGCATGGTTGGAAACAGAGACCGTTACGGGCAGGTTTTGCCGTTTCGGGAACCGGTTACTGGCAATTCCTGGATAAAAATAACAGAAAGGCAATATACTATGAATGATTAAACGGGAAATATCCCCGGGTTCGTTACGATGGAAAAGAAGATACATGTACTCTATGTTGATGACGAACCCTCGCTTCTCGAGATCGGAAAACTTTTCCTGGAACAGGATCGGCTCCTCCGGGTGGATACGGAAAATGATCCTGCAAACGTGCTGTGCATCCTGAATGAGAGAACGTATGACGTGATCGTCTCGGATTACCAGATGCCGGGGATCAACGGGCTTGACCTCCTCCAAAGCGTCAGGAAGAACTACCCGGATCTCCCGTTCATCATCTTCACCGGCCGGGGACGGGAGGAGGTTGTCATCTCGGCACTGAATTACGGAGTTACTTCGTACATCCAGAAAGGCGGGGAACCTACGGCCCAGTTTGCCGAACTCGCCCACCGCGTGAAATTTGCGGTCCAGAAACGGCGTGCGGAACTCGACCTTGCAAAAAGCGAACTGCGGTACCGACAGGTGGTCGAGAGCCAGACGGAATTCATCACACAATTTACACCGGACGGCAGGGTCGTTTTTGCCAATGAAGCATATTTAAGATATTTCAGCCTGGACAGGAAGACCTGCGTCGGATCGAAGTTTCACCCGGTAATCTATGTAAAAGATATCCGGGCGGTAAAGGATCATTTTGCTGCACTTACACAGGAACATCCCTCTGGCACGATCCTGCACCGTATCCTCCTGCCAGACGGAACTATCCGCTGGCACCAGTGGACGGATACAGCGCTCTTCAATGAGCAGGGAAAACTTACGGGTTACCAGTCTGTCGGCAGGGATGTCACGGATCTCCGTCAGGCGGAAGATCTCTGGCGTACGATCATCGACAACTCCGGTTCTGCCACCATCATCGCCGAGCAGGACGAGGTGATATCCTATGCAAATCCTGCGGTTGCGGACCTTGTCGGAATTCCGGTGAGGGAAATCACCGGTAAGAAATGGAGAGAATTTATCGACCCTTCCGATCTTCCGACGATGCAGGATTACCACATGCTCCGGAGGATCAACACCTCGTTTGCCCCGGTACGATATCAGTTCACCGTTGTTCGGAAAGACCGTAAACCGGTACGGGTGATCAGTACCATTGCAGTAATCCCCGACACCAGAAAGACCGTTGCATCGCTGATCGATATCACGAACATCCTCGAAATGGAAGATGCCATGGAAAAACGCGAGAACGTATACCGGTCCATCATCGAGCGGATGCAGGACGGGTACGTCCGGACGGATCCCGATGGGATAGTCATCATGATCACCCCGTCGTTTGAAGCCCGGCTGGGGTACGGACCCGGAGAACTCGTCGGAAAGGACCTCCATTCCATTTATGCCGATCCTGCTGACCACGCGACGCTTCTTACGGAACTGAAAAAGAGCGGCAGGGTAAGCCGGTACCGTGCCTGCCTGAAGAAGAAGAATGGGGATCCCGTGTTTGTCACGATCAGCAACCAGTATCTTACCGATGCACGGGGCAGAGTGCTCGGCGTCGAAGGGGTTATCCGGGATATTACGCATATCGTTATGCTGGAGCGCAACCTTGCGAGAAAGAACCGGATGCTTGCGACGGTCGCGGAATCGGCCCGGTGTTTCCTGGACCGGTCTTCCCCGGAGGATACCCTCCGTTCTCTCATCAGCACGCTTGGCAGTGCAACCGGCGTCAGCAGGGTCTTTGTGTACTCGTTCGACCGGTCGGATCCCGCCCGGCCGGTCATGAACCTGGAGTACGAGTCATATCCCGACGGCACACACCCGGGTACAGGCACGAACGCATGCCGGGACATCCCCTTCCGCGAGTACGGGTATTCACGGTTCGAAGCGGACCTCCTCTCCGGAAACGCGATCTTCGGGAATGTGGCCGGGTTGTTACCGGAGGAACAGGGATGGCTGAAGGATCACGGGATCGTATCCCTTGCAATCGTCCCCATCCGGATCGGCGATGCCTGCCGGGGGTTCGTCGGGTTCGTAGACAAAAAGAACGAACGGGACTGGTCCGGTGGCGAAGTCGAGATCCTCTTCCTTGCCGCCCGGATGATCGGATTCTGCTTCCGGGAACAAGAGGATTTACCGGCGGGCAGGAACAGTGTCCGGCGCTCCCATACAAAGGGGATTGCCGGGATCCGGGTTCCCAGACGATCGCGTGCCGCGTGATCGGCAATCGATAAAACCCGGGACGATCCCGGTCTTCAATATCGACGAGGGATCCGGTGTCCCGGTATCCGCAGGGGTTACGGAACAGCCCGGTATCGCGATCGGGACCATGGACTAATGCATCCTGCATGCCTTGCGCGGGCATGACTCCCTCCTCATCACGACCGGCAGCATGGCGGGTCGTGTCGTGACCCGGGGGATGATTACTGCCGGGAGAGCGGGAATTCCATCCGCGTGGATACGTTTTAGCCGCCGGGACCGATCCTACGATAAACGGAACGGCTGAAACGGCGATGCCATCGCAGGAAAAAAGTCAGAATTCTTCGGCAATACCGTATCCCCAGTTGTAGAGGCGGGAGACCGGCTCGCCGGAAGGAAACTCGTTGCAGGTAATCCCCCTCGAAAGGAGATACCGTTCCGCCATCACCGGGGAGACCGGGACTACCTTGTCCTTCCCGGTCTTTCCCGCATGGCGCAGGTGAAGATAGAACTGTCTTCCGGTATTGCGGATCCGGTGCAGGTAGAGGTCTTTCCGATAGACCTGAACAGTGCCGGATCGTGGAGAGGTATGCGGGCCTGACAGCAGGCAGATGTCACGGGTCGTATCGACCGGTACTCTCCGGCTTCCATCATACAGGATTGCTTTCATGGCGATTCACCGTACAAACTATGGGACCATTCCCCAACGGCCCCATCAGGGGTGCACAACGCAGGCACCCGGGCGATAATGTTGCTGCTGCATCGAGGAGACAGCCTTGTTGCAGGGTCATCCTCACTGAGTATATGTCGCATTAGTTAATATAATTTTTTAATTGCGTAATACCAGATATGAAAATTTTATTTATTTGTAAAATTTTTTATGGGTCGTTTATCAATGCTGCATACACAATTCACCATACAGCCGGTAATTCCCAGTAGGCAACCAGGCTATCATCATCGACAGGATTTCCGGTAACGGCGTCTGGATTATCAGAATCGGCTCCGGAGAAATCATTATTTTCCGGACATTCTCGGAAGCAGCAGTCATGTTAAAAGCATGACTGGTAGGAGATCCCTCAGGATATTTTCGACGTATAATGCCCCCGCCATTGCAGCAACTCCCATTGAGATGTCTGCAGGAAGCCATTCCAACCCGAATTTCTCCTGCTCAAGTGAGATCAAAGATTTGCCATAACAAAAACCCCGGGTTTTCATTTTGTTTGTATGAACATCGGTTCGTCTGTATTCCACAGAGCAACAAAATTGATAAATCCGGTCCCGGTTTTTCCGGCGCTAAATCCGGGCCGGTTACTTTTCAGGCAGTGGTTTTGCAAACTTTTTCCATACCTGTTCGCGGTACACGGGGCCGCTGTTGTAAGTGCAGAACGGGATGAGCCGCCCGTCCGGGGTGGCATAATGGATACAACAGCGCTGGACCCGGTCGATATCGTAGTTGTACCGGTCCATGAAATGCATGGTGCCGATAAACAGGGCATTCCAGTGGAATTCCCGCAGGGCGTCAAAATTCTGGCCGACCAGGGTTTTTCCTATCAGTTTCCAGAATTCCGTGGTATTGCTCTGCTCACCCTGCCGGAACGATTCGTGCAGGTTCCTGACACCGTCGATGAGTGCCTTGTACTTGTTGATGGTCCCGCCTTTCTTTAAGCTCTCTGCCATCTCTTCGATGGAATTGAACAGGCTGTCAACATCCACCATACGGTTGACCGGCGTAATCCCGTCCTTTGTGACAAATACATAGGTCGCAGCCCCGCAGTGCTGGTGCGCCGTGAACCGGACCTGCGGCTTTCCGGTATACGCTTCCACAAGATCCGAGAACGGGAGGACGCAGGGGACCGGGTAAAAATCATTCTTCTTGATGATACCGTCCGTCTGGCTCTCAATCCGGTCAAGGAGATCGGGGATGGTAATCCGTGATTTTTTAATATCGTCGTCCGATGCCGCACCGGTGAACGAGACCGGCTGGAAGTTGACGCCGCGGACAACGGAGATGTTCTCCGCAGCAAACCGGAGGATATCCCCGAGCTCGTGATCGTTCCTCCCGCGGATTACTGTTGGAACCAGCACGCAGCCAAGCCCGACCGTCTTTAAGTTCTCGATCGCTTTCCGGTGACGTTTGAGAAACGGATTCGTCGCATCGGATATCCCGTCAAAATGCAGGTAGACCGTGCTGAGACCGGATTCTTTTAAGGCCTTTGCAAAATCCAGTTCTTTTGCGATCCTCACGCCGTTTGTCGCGATCTGGACCTGGGGAAATCCCATTGCTTTTGCCTTTCTGATGATCTCGATGAGATCTTCCCGGAGTGTCGGTTCCCCCCCGGAAAACTGGACTGCCGGCGTCGGGATGGGTTTTTCGGATCGCAGCAGTTTCAACATTGCGAGGACTTCATCGAACGAGGGTTCGTAGATGTACCCGCACGCCCTCGCGTTGGCAAAACAGAAGTCGCAGTCAAGGTTGCAGCGGTTGGTTAAATCGATATTTGCAAGCAGGGTCTGGGAATGATGGTTGTTGCACAAGCCGCAAGCAGTCGGGCAGACATCTTCCGGTACCGGGTGCTGGGGATTTTCAACACCGTTCCCGATTGCCGCATACCGGTCGAACCGGTGGTACATCTCAGGGTCTGACCAGTAAATGTGCCTGAATTTCCCGTGATCGGGACATGTGCGTTTGATCCAAATCTTCCCGTCTTCTTCAACGATACTGGCGGGAATGACTGCGTTGCAGGTGGGGCAGAGACTTTTTGTTTTTTTAATCAGCATCCATGTCCTCCCGGAGTTGACAGGAATCCCAAAGGAGTAACCTTAATGTTGGTATCTGCTGTTTATTAGAGGTATTGGAGTGCTAGATTATTAGTATTGAGGCATTCATAATACCATTGCTTTCGACAATCTGGATCATGTTGCCTGCCTATCTTCCCAACCCTGTTGCAGCGCTCTCTGGCGGGGGGACACCTGTTGATCTCGGACGGAAGATGGGGGACGGAAAACGCATCCTTGGCGATGGCAAGACATACCGCGGCCTTTGTATCGGTATCCTTGCCGGTCTCATTATCGGGCTTGTCGAGATGCACTGCTCTGCCGCTTACCAGCTGACCTGGCTTCCGGCCCAGACGGCTGCTTCGGTCATTGCACTCTCGGTCGGGGCCCTGCTCGGGGATATGGCCAAGAGTTTTTTTAAGCGCCGCCTTGGAAAGGAACGGGGTGAGAACTGGTTTCTTGCCGATCAATACGATCTTGTTGCGGGATCTCTCGTACTCCTGCTCATCATCAGCCCGGCATGGTTCTTTGCCAACATCACGCCCGTGATCTTCATTGCGATCCTTGTCCTGACTCCCATCCTCCACCGCCTCGCCAACATCATCGGATATTCCATAGGGGTGAAAGACGTACCATGGTGAACATTCTCGCACAGGAACTGGTTGCACGCCATGCGATTGAATTCGGATCTTTTATCCTTGCATCGGGTGCAAAGAGCGACTACTATGTGGATATCAAATCCGCCGTAACGCAGCCGGATCTGCTTTCGCTCATCGCAAGGACGGTTGCAGAACAGTACCCGTTTGACATCATTGCCGGGGTTGCAGTCGGCGGCGTTCCCCTGGCCGTTGCAGTCTCTCTCGAAAGCAGGAAACCGTTTGCCATCGTACGCAGCGCAGAAAAAGATCATGGTAAAAAAAATCCCGTGATTGGGGATGTGAAGGGAAAGTCGGTGCTGCTTATTGAAGACGTCACAACATCCGGCGGATCCGCGCTCTACGGCGTTGATGTCCTGCGGTCATCAGGGGCGTTTATCGACCGGGTCATAACTGTTGTCGACCGTGAACAGGGCGCAGCGGAGATGCTGGATCGCCACGATGTCCGTCTCATCCCCCTTGTCCGGGTCAGCGAACTCCGGCAGGGGTAAGACATTTTTAGACGGGACTCCTAATTATGGTCATGAAGGTGCTTCTTGTCGGCGGGGGCGGGCGCGAGCATGCAATTGCTGATGCACTCTCCCGTACCGGGAATGTAAAAATTTTCTCGGTGATGGCAAAACAGAACCCTGGCATCTTCCGGCTTGCGGAAAAGACGCTCATCTGCAAGGAAACCGAGGTACAAAAGGTACTTGATTTTGCTGTTGGCACCTGCACGGAATATGCGGTGATAGGGCCGGAGGCGCCGCTCGAAGCGGGCATCGTCGATACTTTGGAAAACGCCGGGATCGCCTGTGTCGGCCCTTCGCGTGCAGCGGCACGTCTTGAGACTGACAAGGGATTCTGCCGGGAGATGATGGCCCGGCACGACATCGCCGGCTGCCCGGCATACCGGGTCTGCCACACGGTTGACGAGGCGCTGGCATTCCTTGACGGCAATGACGGCGATCTCGCAATCAAGCCGATTGGGCTTACCGGCGGAAAAGGTGTCCGGATCATGGGCGAACAGGTGGATCGCGCCGGGGCTGCAGAGTATATCCGGCAGCTGGGCGGCCACGTCGTGCTCGAAGAGCGCCTGATCGGGGAAGAGTTCACCCTGCAGGCATTTGTCGACGGCAAAAATCTTGTCCCCATGCCGCTTGTCCAGGACCACAAGCGGGCCTACGATGGGGATACCGGGCCGAACACCGGCGGCATGGGATCGTACACGATGCCCGATCACAAACTCCCGTTCGTGAACGATCGGGATTATACAAAAGCTCTCGCGATCATGAGGTCGGTCGTTGACGTGATGGCTAAGGGAGGTCACCCCTACAAAGGAATCCTCTACGGGCAGTTCATGAATACCGCGGAAGGTCCCAAGGTGATTGAATTCAATGCGCGTTTCGGGGATCCGGAAGCCATGAATGTCCTCACCCTCTTAAAATCGGACTTCTCCTCCGTCGTTGAGGCAGTTTCCGAAGGGGACCTGCGATCGGTGACCGTAACCTTCTCTCCGGCCGCGACGGTCTGCAAATACGTTGTTCCCGAAGGGTACCCGGACAATCCCCATCCCGGCGACCCGGTCACGATCACGACGGTTCCCGGATCAGCAAAACTCTATTACGCGAACGTTGAAGAGCGCGGGACGGGAAACCTGTTTACGCTGACCTCCCGCACCCTTGCATTCGTCGGGGTGGGGCGGACGCTGAACGACGCGGAGACTGCCGCGGAAGAGGCAGTGTCATCCGTAACCGGGAAGGTCCGCCACCGCAGGGATATCGGGACGGATGCGTTGCTTGAAAAACGGTGCGGACACATGAGGGCGCTTCGATGAAGAAGGATTTTCTCTCCATACTGGATATTACCGCCGATGAACTGGAAGGGCTTCTTACCGAAGCAGTCCGGTTAAAGAAGCTGCGTGCCGATGGCATACCCCACGAAGTTCTCCGGGGAAAAACGCTTGCCATGATCTTTGAGAAATCCTCGACCCGTACCCATATCTCGTTTGAAGTCGGGATGAACGATTTCGGCGGTCATGCCCTTTTTCTCTCGACACGGGATCTCCAGGTTGGCAGGGGCGAGGAAATCAGGGATACGGCACGGGTTGCTTCCCGGTATGTCTCGGCGGTCATGGTCCGGGCGTACCATCACAGCACCATCGAGGAATTCGCACGGTACGCGACAATCCCGGTGATCAACGGTCTCTCCGACCTTGAACATCCCTGCCAGCTGCTCGCGGATATCATGACGATCCGGGAACATTTCGGGTCTCTTAAGGATCTCAGGGTTGCCTGGATCGGGGACGGGAATAACGTCTGTAACTCGCTGATACTTTCCTCGGTCCTGACCGGCATGGAGATCGCTGTTGCGAGCCCGGAGAAGTATGCCCCGATGCGGGCGGTCATCAGCCGGGCACAATCTCTGGGAGGCCGGATCCACCTTACAACCGACCCGAGAGAGGCCGTGAAAGATGCCCATGTCATTGTAACCGACACCTGGATCTCGATGGGAGATGAGGAGGAACGGGATGAACGGCTGGCCGGTTTCACGGGATATACTGTCGATGAAGACCTGCTTGCATGTGCCGATCCAGACGCCCGTGTGCTCCATTGCCTCCCGGCACACCGGGGTGAAGAGATCAGCGAGGGCGTAATCGACGGAAAACAGAGCCTTGTCTGGGATGAGGCGGAGAACCGGCTGCATGCCCAGAAGGCCCTGCTGCTCAAACTGTTGTTACAAGAATAAATTTTGGAAAATCCCTGAAAAAACGCAATTTTTCCTATTTTTCAATAAAATCCTTCAGGCGCTGGATAATATATTTCTCGACCTGCTCGACAATCTCCCGTTTGCCGCGGAATGCAAGAAGTTCGCGTTCGTCACCTTCCATGTTGGCAAACATCATGCGCTCCTTGCGCTCGACAAGTTCGACATCGAATTTTCCGATAACTTCCTTGATGATCGACCGGGGTGTGCCCGGGGGAACAAGGACATCGAATAACGGTTCATCTGCCATACCAGAGACTCCTGATTATTTTCCGATTTTAATCCTGCGGCTCATGATACACGGGCCTCCCCGGACGCCGCCAATGGGATTTTTGGGTTTCCCGAGCGAGTTCATGCACCGTCCCATGAGAGCGGCACCCCGTGCAAGCCCGTCGTCAACGAAAACGAGATGATCGACAGGGTCGTCAAAAAGGTTCCGGGCGGTAATCCCTTCAAGGATGTACTCCGGTTTCCGTCCTGAAATTGCAGCCCTTCCGGTGAACCCGATCGAGGAATTCTTCGGGACGAGGTTCCTGGAAACGGCGACGTCAACCAGGCGCAAGGCCATCTGTGCACAGACCCGGTCGACGACTTCATTGAGCGTTGCCATGGAATAATTTTTATGGATTTCCGCTCCAATCGCGACCAGTTCGTCGAGTTCGCTGCTGTTGACCCCGCAGTCGCACCCAATCATGGCAATGCCGGATTCCATTGCGAGCTTTGCATTGACCGGTACCCTGCCGAAACGGTTCCGTTCCGGGGGAACAATCCGGATATCGATATGCTCGTGACAATGCCTGACGAGATCGTCGACAACCTTCCGGCTCCCGCCCGAGAAAAGCCCCCCGGTCACGCTTCTCTCCCCGAAGATATCGAGTGCGGTTCCTGTCCGTTCATGGACAAGGCCGGTGCCCCGTACGATAGCATCCGGTATTGCACCGGCAAGACCGCAGAAATTTCCGATCGTCTTTGCAAAGGGATTGGGCGCGTCTTTGGCAACGTCGCTCGTGATCCTGCCGTCAAGCGTTGTGCCGAAATCAATGGAAACGCAGGGATTGCGGAAATCGACCGGTGTCCATTTGGCCCCTTCCTTGATGCCGGCCATCGCAAGTTCTCCTTCCATCTCGTTTGCAACCATCTCGACGCCGGTGGATCCGACGGGGGGGATGACCCCGGCAACTGCGCCTACAAAGACAACCTTGTCGGCAAATGAGAACGGCTGGAGTTTCTCCGGCTGGTTCTCCTTGGACATCGGGGGTGTCATCTTCCGGGGCGGGACTCCGGCAATGAGGCAGCCGTTTGCAAGTGAGATGACAAAATCCCCGACCTGGTCCGGGGACTC